>JAEEGL011258221.1_pt1 | contig 27697 bp, 21 predicted proteins | sample 9134231 | NCBI WGS metagenome assembly JAEEGL01 (sample SAMN16246548, study PRJNA631951) | gut metagenome | biome: gut microbiome; feature: rumen; material: fiber-attached | host: Bos | place: Iran: Karaj | collected 2018-10
AGCGTGATGCTGAATGGATGGGTAAGATACATGAATTCCTGGGCCTTAAGGTAGGCTGTATCTTAAACGACATGAAGAGTGATGAACGCCGCGAAGCTTATGCCTGCGACATCACCTATGTCACCAATAACGAACTTGGTTTCGATTATCTGCGTGACAACATGGTCATCTATAAAGAGCAGCTGGTGCAGCGTGGTCTGCATTACGCCATCATCGATGAGGTCGACTCTATCCTGATCGACGAAGCGCGTACGCCTCTGATCATTTCCGGACAGAGTGGCAAGGCTACCAAACTTTACGAAGTCTGCGACGTGCTGGCAAAGCAGATGAAGCGCGGCAAAGACGAGGAGATGATATACAAGCTGGATGCTGTCATGGATTCCATGATGGGCGCTGATAAGGAAGAGGAAGAGGAGACAGGAGATTTCGTCCTTAACGAGAAGGATAAGAACGTTACCCTTACTTCCCGCGGTGTGGACAGGGTTGAGAAATTCTTCCATATCGAGAACCTTGCCGATCCGGAAAACAGTGAGATCCAGCATAATATGATCCTGGCCCTTCGCGCCAACTACCTGATGTTCAAGGATCAGGATTATGTAGTTGATGATGACAAGGTCATCATAGTTGATTCCTTTACCGGACGTCTTATGCCCGGCCGCCGATTCTCCGACGGTCTGCATCAGGCAATAGAGGCAAAGGAGCATGTTAAGATCAAACGTGAGTCCATGACTCTGGCTACCATCACCTTCCAGAATTTCTTCAATAAGTTCGAGAAGAAGGCAGGTATGACAGGTACTGCGCTCACTGAGGAGCAGGAGTTCCGCGATATCTACGGCATGGACGTTATCTCCATACCTACCAACAAGCCTATCGCGCGTATCGACCAGAACGACTGCGTATACAAGACACGCAAGGAAAAGCTGCATGAGATCGTGGCCCGCATCAAGGAGGCTCACGAAAAAGGCCAGCCCATACTGGTGGGTACCATCAATATCGATGCTTCCGAGGAATTAAGCCGCCTGCTGGTACGTGAAGGCGTAAAGCACGAAGTGCTGAATGCAAAGTTCCATGCACAGGAAGCAGAGATAGTAGCAAAAGCAGGTATTCACGGAGCCGTTACCATAGCGACCAACATGGCAGGCCGTGGTACCGATATCAAGCTTGATGATGAGGCAAAGGAACTTGGCGGTCTGCTCATAATCGGTACTGAGCGTCACGAGTCAAGACGTATCGATAACCAGCTTCGAGGCCGTGCCGGACGTCAGGGTGATCCCGGTGAATCCGTATTCTATATCTCACTTGAAGATGATCTGATGAGACTCTTCGGTTCGGAGAGACTGATCAATACCTTCAACGCACTGGGTATACCGGAAAACCAGCGTATCGAGCACAAGATGCTTTCCGATGCCATAGAGCGTGCGCAGAAGCGTATAGAGAATAACAACTTCTCAAGACGTAAGAACGTGCTGCAGTATGACCGTGTAATGAACGAGCAGCGTGAAGTTATCTACGGCGAGAGAAAGCGCGTGCTGGATGGTGAGAGCATGCGTGACGTGGTCTATAAGATGATCACGGATATAGTAGAGGGCGCAGTCGATACAGTTATTGGTGACGACGTTGAACCCGAGCAGTGGGATCTGAACGAACTCAATAACCTTCTCCTGCCTATTATCCCTCTTGATCCTATTAGCTTAGACAGGATAGACGGCAAGAAGAAAAATGCTCTGGTCCAGCAGCTTAAGGAAGAAGCAGTCAAGCTTTATGAAGCTAAGGAAGCTGAATTCCCCGAGCCCGAGCAGATAAGAGAAGTAGAGCGTGTCATTCTCCTTCGTGTTATCGACCGCAAGTGGATGAGTCACATCGACGATATGGACCAGCTGGAAAAAGCTTCAGGTCTTGCCAGCATGGGACAGAAGGATCCGCTTTCCGAATTCAAGATGAGCGCCTTCGATATGTTCGGTGCAATGGAAACCGCTATAAAGGAAGATACCGTGCGTCTGCTCTTTGCTGTAAAGGTTGAGCAGAAGGTAGAGCGTGAGCAGGTTGCAAAGGTTACCGGTACCAACAAGGACGAGAGCCTTCAGAAGCAGCCCAAGAAGCGCGAAGCCGCAAAGGTATATCCCAATGATCCCTGTCCCTGCGGCAGCGGAAAGAAATACAAGAACTGTCACGGTCTGATGGAATAACAGCCGTGTCATTCTGAGCGAAGCGAAGAATCTTTTAAAAAGGTAAGTAATTATGGTTGAATTAGACCAGATGAAACTGGAGCTCATGCAGTATAAGGACAGCCTTAAAGAAGTATGTGACTCCTTAGACATCGGTAATAAAAAACGCCGCATCGAAGAACTTGATATGGAGATGGCGTCCCCTGATTTCTGGAGCGATCCGGACAGAGCCAATAAGCTCACCAAGGACGCAAAGAATATGAAGGACACAGTGGAGAAGTGTGACCACTTAAACCAGGCCTTTGAGGATATACAGACCCTTATCGAGATGGGCAATGAAGAGAATGATGCTTCCATGATAGAAGAAGTGCGTTCGGAGCTGGATTCCTTTATAGAGGAACTGGAAGTGCTGCGTCTTCAGACCCTGCTTACCGGCGAATATGATGCAAACAATGCTATCATGCGTATCAATGCAGGTGCGGGCGGTACAGAGAGCTGTGACTGGGCGTCCATGTTGTTCAGGATGTACAGTCATTGGGCTGACAAGAAGGGCTTTACGATAGAGCTCCTTGACCAGCAGGACGGTGACGAGGCAGGCATCAAATCCGTTGACTTCCAGGTGAACGGTGAGAATGCTTACGGTTATCTCAGATCCGAGCAGGGTGTGCACAGGCTTGTGCGTATATCACCGTTTAACGCCCAGGGCAAGCGCCAGACCAGCTTTGTATCCGTTGACGTGGTACCGGAGCTTGAAGGCGATGCGGGTATCGAGATAAATCCCGATGACCTGCGTATCGATACTTATCGTTCCAGCGGTGCCGGCGGCCAGCATATAAACAAAACTTCATCGGCAATACGTATCACCCATCTGCCTACCGGCATAGTGGTACAGTGCCAGAATGAAAGATCGCAGTTCCAGAACAAGGACAAGGCGATGGAAATGCTGCGAGGCAAACTGCTTGTGCTCAAGCAGGCCGAAGAAGAAGCAAAGATGAAGGGCATACAGGGCGACCTTAAGTCCATAGCCTGGGGCAGCCAGATACGTTCTTATTTCCTGCAGCCCTACCAGCTGGTAAAGGATCTGCGTACCCAGGAAGAAACCGGAAATGCAGATGCAGTGCTGGATGGCGATATAGACCGCTTCATCAATGCATATTTAAAGAAGAAGAGCCAGGGCGCCCTGCTTGAAGGCGTGGACGCCGATGATGCAGAGTAATTAACTATAGTGTCCCAGCGCCTCTTTCAGAGCAGCCTTTACACGTTGTGCTGATGCATCAGGGGAGACGATGATAACATCCCTGCAGTATTCCGTGGCGAAAAGCTCCATGCCGGGTTCACTGCATTTGACACTAAGCGCAACCCAGCCTTCGCCATTATTTTTAAGATGATATTTTTTGGCAGTGTCCGCATTGACGGGCACTGTTTTTTTGCGTTTTAAACCTATATCGGCGTCTCCTATCCCAAAGACATCTACGATAGTGTTCATCATGTTGTTGGCTGATGCATTGACGAGGATACGGAAATTGGACAGAGTGCCGGAATACATAACGGGATACTTTGTGCGGTAGTCCGATTTTGACCCGTTATCATTAGCTGTATTTAGCGAGGAATATTTTTTCAGATCAGCCTTTTTGGTATTTTCGACGGGTTCAATTTCGATAATGCGGTCAACACGCAGATGTACCGTGTTAGAATAATCTTTTTGCCCCATAATGCAATAGTAATATCCGTTGCTCCAGATAAGACGCAGCGGCAGCAGTTCTTTCGGATAATCTTTTTTAATCGCTAATTTCAGATTTTCGTTATAAAAGCCATATGTGATTCTGGCCGGCTGCTTTTTTTTAATGATCCCGGCCAGCTCGCTGATATGCTGCAGGACCAGGTTATCTTCCTTAAGAAAAGAATCTGCCCGTGAGGGGATATATCGGAGAAGATCTTTTGATCTGGGCCGGAGGGAAGACAGCTTGTAAGAGATATTCCTAATGTCATCCACGCAGAAATAATTGTAAGTTTCAATCGCGTCATAAAGAGTCATTAATTCGCTTTCAAGTAAAACGGATTCGTAATAATACATATCCGGGGCTCCTGCGATTTTTACATGCCTCAGATAAAAACTCAGACCGTTGCTTAAATTTAGATCTTTATGGCGGGTGTTTTCCGTGATCTCTTCATCACGAAAAACACCGAGCCCTATGCCTTCCAGAGCATTCAGCATACGTGTCAGAGTGGAGCGGTCCATGCTCACTCCGTATTGACTTGAATAATCCTTATTCAGGTGATCCAGGATCTCTTTTTCTGTGATCGGATGTTTTTTATCGCTGTGATTCTTTAATGTGAGTATCAGGTACAGTACATTGAATTGTTTGATGCTTCCGGTAGATTTTGATGCAGCAGCCATTTTGAAAACCTCCATGATCGCTTGTGCATTTTTGCACATGCCTTTAGTTTAGCATAAATACCGTCAGCAGGAAAGAAGGAACAAGGCGAATGTGCAATTTTGCACAATGGTTTGTGGTTTAATCATCCCGGATAAGGAGGACGGATAAATGGGGATATTCAGCAGTAAAGGAAGCATTGAACCCGTAGATCAGGTAAAGGCATTTGAAAACCTGCCTGAAATAGATAAGGAGATGATCAGAAAGATCCTGCGTGACCGGAATAAATATTCGGAAGATGCGATGGCAGAGCTGATCCGTGATATGGCGAGGCTGAAAGCTGAGTTTCCGGACGGAAAAATAAGATTTACTTATCCGGGGTTCGGATATTCGGGTTTCGCCATTAACCAGCCGGGGCTGATCATAAAGAGTATGCCGGTACTGCTTTTTGCCATCTACTGTGGAGAGTACAAGGCGGCCGTGCAGCTCTTTAATTCTGAGGAATACGGAGCGCCGGATAAAATGGGACCGGTGGTTACTTATGGTATTGACTTTTGCTCAGATCACGATCCTTTCTCAAATACGGATCAGGCGGACGCCGAAAGTATACGGCTGGTTGGGAAGCAGGAGAATAAGTGCCTGTACGGATTCGTGCTGGCGGATCTGTGCAGGAGCGGCAAGCATATCAGCCAGCAGTTTGCTTACCGTTTCCTGAAAAAATACTATGGAGAAGCAGAGAGCGGATGGTTTCACTGCAACCATGGGATCGTGCCCCATGAGGCGCCCGGGACTGTCAATCCGCTCACGGGGAATGCTTTCTGCACTGAACCGGCAAAGACTAATGCGCTGACTATATATATAAAGCTGCTGGACTTTATCCGCAAAACGGATGAAGCTTTTTTCCGGAAGTTTGTGGATGCCGGGGTATTTGCAGAGCTGTTTGTAAAAAGCAGCTTTATTGCCGATGACGAAAACCGCCGGGAAAACTTAAGGCTGATCCGTAAGATGTACGTGCCCGGGATCGCAGACGCTGAAAAAGTGTGGCACGAGACAGGGGTGTTCGCTGAGGGTGATCTGAACGAAAGGAGGATCATAGGAATGACGATTGTCTCATACCCGCAGTTATCGAAAAACTGGGCTTATGTGACCGGAGAAAAGCTCACTTTCAGGATAGGTCATGCAGATCTGGACGATCTTAAATATGAAGATGTGGATCATATCCCTTTTGGCTGTTATGCAAGTATGAAGGCTGACGGAACCATTGCAGGGAATTTCCTGAAAATAATGATCAGGGGCGCCGACCGGGTGGATTATGAAGGCGACTCCGGTAAGTACCGCTTTGATATGGATTATCTCCTGGATGTAGGCGGGGAGGAGCTGGCGCTGATGGCTCTTAAAAAGGATTTTATCCGCGCCCGTGATGTGGAGACAGCGCTTAAGCATCTGGAGGAGAAGAAAAAGAGTTTTCTGATACCGGCTCTGCTTCTGAAAGCGCACGGGGAATGGGCTTAAAGATGCAGCGTTGGATATGTGAGTTGAAAGGAGGAGAGGATGGGAGAAAGGAAATACCGCAGGGAATTAACTCCGGTAAAGAAAAAGTATAGGGCGGTGGCACTGGCGGGAGAACGCATGAACCGGGCGCTGGCGCATATCAAGCGTGAGTACAGCTGCCTGATCGATGCAGTGAATTATCTGCAGCCGGTGGCAGTGGAGGAAAAGCTGGGAGGCATTGCCACGGATGGGAGGAAAATCTTTTATCACGCAGAGGAGCTGGACCGCAGGGTGTCTGATGAGTGTCTGGAGTTCCGTATCCTGCACATCATTTTTCACGGGCTGCTGGGGCATTTTGCACGAGGTTCGGATTATGATAACAGGAAGCTTGCCTGGGATGTGATGGATCTGCAGGTAGTCAGGCTTTTCAACGAATCCGGCATCAACTATGAGAACTTTGAGATCCTTATGCAGCAGGGCTATCCCGACGTGCGGAGCCTGTTTAAGGAACAGACAGGGTTTTCACTCTATTACAATGCCGGAAAGGATCCGGCGCTTCAGCGTAGTGTCAAACAGATGAGTAATATGGTACGAAGGCTTGCTCCGGGAGATCTGGATGATCACAGTACCTGGGCATTGCCACGGCTGGAGGTGGAGATACGTCCGCTGGACGCACAGGACGTTGAGGGCTGGATGGACATCACGGGAGCCATGACGGGGCTTGCTGCAGGGAGCCTGCCGAAAGAACTGGAAAATGCGCTGGCCAGAGCGATACGGCGGTCGGCATCAGGGGGATTCAGCCATGGCAGGGGGAATGCCGAAGGAGAAGAAGTGGTCGCGGAAGCTGAGGGGCTGCTCTGTTATACGGATCTGATAGATGAAGTATCGAAAGTAGTGGAGATGAGTGCTGAGGAGGATGAGATCGATCCGGCTGTTTATGAATACGGATTGTCGCTCTATGGAAGCGTGCCGCTGATCGAGCCTTTGGAATACAGATGTACGTATGCACTGGGGTCTGTCGTGATCGCAATCGACACCAGCGGATCCTGCGGGGAGTTCCTTAAGGAATTCTGGACAGAGACAGTCCAGATCTTCAGGGAGATCGGGCAGCGTGGCAGCATCGGGAAACTGCATTATCTGGAGTGTGATGCAGAGATCGATTACGAAAAGGAATACGGGGACGTGGATGAGCTGGAAACCACCGGGAATCCGGGACACAGTTTCTGCGGGTTTGGCGGGACGGATTTCTGCCCGGTATTTGAAAGGGCGGAAGAGTATGAAAAAGAAGGAGAGAAGATAGATCTGCTGATCTATTTCTCTGACGGGATAGGAGATTATCCGGATACCCCGCCCGAATATCCGGTATACTTTGTCTTTCCCACAAAGCAGGAATATGAATACTCGGAGCAGATGAGACCCGGCTGGGTGAACAGTCTGATCCTTAAAAAGGAGGCAGGAAGATGATAAGAGATAATATGGATTTCTGGAACTATCTGGTGACAAGAGTGGCACCGTCGGATGCTGTGAACTATTTTGAAACATGGCATAAGCAGGGGAACGGGACAACTCTGCAGGCAGATCTGGGAGACCGCCGTGTGCTTAAGTGGTTTAAGGACTTTTTTGCAAACAACGGTGACGGCGTATTTGACGAACGTCTGCTTAAATATGTGGACTGCTTTACCGTCACAGATAAGGCGCGAAAAGCAGATCTGATAGGGGCTGCGCTGGACCGCTGTGCAGACCGCAGGGAAAACGCCGATGAGGAGCTGAAGTTTTTCAGCATGCTCTTATATAAGGAGCTGATCAATACGGCGGACGTCAGGATCTGCTTAAAGGAGATCCGTGCTAGGGGGCTTTATGAGCTGATCCCGCTGCTGTATCTGCTGGACAACGGAGAAATGGATACCTATACAGCGGATTTTATTAAAAGATAGGAGGTAGACAGAATGATCGCAAAGAACAGCGGAAAGACAAGCTACAACGTGAGTGAGGCTAAGAAGGAGATCATGACGGCGATACGGGCGTACTATGCAAAGGACGCGGAGGGAAAGTATTATTACGATCCCGTGAACCGTCTGCCTTTTTATCTGGAGGGACCTCCCGGCATCGGTAAGACAGAGCTGGTGCGTCAGATAAGCGAAGAGCTGGGGATAGGCTTTGTCAGCTTTTCCGTTACGCATCACACCAGGAATTCCATCATCGGTCTGCCGGTGATCGAGGATCTGGAAGATGGCGGGAAGTACACGGAGTATACGATGTCTGAAGTGATCGCAGCGGTGGTACGTGAGTGCGAAGCGGGGCAGAAGGAAGGGATTCTTTTACTGGACGAATTCAACTGTGCCTCTGATACCATCATGCCCGTGATGCTGGCATTTCTGCAGACGCGGAATATCGGTCTTTATCATCTGCCGGAGGGCTGGAGCCTGGTGCTGTGCGGCAACCCGGTGGAGTATAATGCGGCGGCAAAGCGCTTTACGCCGGCTATCCTGGACCGCGTGCGCAGGCTGGATCTGCTCCCGGAGGCAGAGGACTTCTTTGCATACGCAGAAACAAAGGCGTTTAACTATCTGGTACTGGATTACCTTAAGCTGAATCCGCAGAACATCTACAAAGTGACGAACAACAGGGAGCATCCGGAAACGGTAACTGCCAGAGGCTGGGAGAATCTGGCCAGGACCATTGATGCATACACCGCGGAAGGCCTGGAGCTGAACCGCATGACTGTGCTTCAGTTTATCAAGTCGGTGCAGATCGCCGATGATTTCTGGAACTACTACTGGCTGCACCACAATTCTTTCACGGAGGCTGAGCTTCTTAAGATCCTGGATGGGGATGAGGATCCGGCTCTGGTGGAGAGCTTTAATAAAAACGACAGGAGCTTTGGCGAGAGCGCCCTGGATATCCTTGAAAAAGGGCTCCTTCGCAACGTGGCCTACGAGGTCACAGACAAGCTGGCTGTGAAGATCGGAAGGGTATTCGATTTCCTTGACAGGCTTAATGACGCACAGTCGCTTAAAGAAAAGTTTTTCTTCCGCGTCACAGAGAATACGGAGCTCTGCAACGTGGTCTTCAAGGTAAAGAGCGTGCAGTATCTGCAGATAGCAAAGCAGATGTACGGCATGGCAGGCTAAAGGAGGGTTTATTATGTTTGACAGATATTTCAATTATTATTACAAGCGTATCCCTTATGTTAAGCTTGAGCGCAGGGCGTTTGGCGGCTACAGCGCGGAGCGCATCATCCTTAAGAATGCGGTTTTCGGCGAAGGCTTCAGGGACTATTCGGCACCGCTGGAAGATTGTATTAAGAGACATCAGGAAATGAATGAAGAGGCTGAGGATGAGGATATACACAACTTTAAGGTGGTGCTGGTGAGTAACGATATCAACCGAATCCGTAAATCGGCGCTCATCATTGCGGATGGTTTTGATCTGCTTTCCTATGATGAGGAAGATTACGGCTTTGAGTATGAAGATGAGCCGGGAAGCGACACATACAGTGATATCTTCGAGATCGAACTGGGGCGGGATCTGTCGGATGAGCGCGTAGCGGGCAATCCGTATATCTTAAAGACCAACGTGATCTGTGAAGGGGCCCAGGATTTCCGCTGCAGTGGTTTTCTCTTCCGTGGGCTGGAGGCAGGCAGTCTGGGGGATCAGTGTCATGCCATTGCCGGTGTTCAGGGAGAGAATGTATTCGTGGGCATTACGGAGGAACTGCTGGATAAGCCGGAGATACAGCGGCTGATCCTTGAGCGTGGTTTTGATGTGGTGCGTCTGCCGGATGTGACGCCGGAGTATTACCGCAAGGTTGCTGCAGAGATGATCGAATGGGGTGAGGTGCCCTTTGCAGGCGCGGAGCTTCAGGAAACGGTGCTGGGTACGGTGCTGCGCAAGTGCGGAAATCACATCAGCGAAGAGAGGATCAGTGCTGCCCTGACCCTGGGCAGGCAGCGTATGCAGCCCGGGGAGAAGGTATTTCTCGCAGAGCATTTCAATGATCTGATAAAGACGGAAGCAGAGAATGCACTGGATACCTTAAAGGGAATGACAGGGCTTAAGAATCTTAAGAATGCGGTGCGGGAGTATATTGCCGTGCGTAACGAGATGCGCAGGAATCCTCTTGCAGCGCTGGAATGCAGGCATCTGGTCTTTGAGGGTAATCCCGGCGGTGGCAAGACCGTTGGTGCAAAACTGCTTTCTGATATACTGGCGGCAGAAGGGATCACAAACGGAACCTTTATCAGTGCGGCCAGGAAGGATATCATCGGTGAGTATGTAGGTCATACTGCGCCTAAGATAACCAGGCTCTTTAAGGAGGCAGCCGGCGGTGTGCTCTTTGTGGATGAGGCAGGATTTCTGCTGCATCGTGAGTCAGGCGGATACGTTGATGAAGCCGTGAAGGAATTTGTGCGCTGCATGGAGAACTGCCGTGATGTGACGGTGATCTTTGCTATGTATCCCGGAGAGGCGAAGGAGGTGCTGGCTCTGGATGCAGGTCTGCCTTCGCGTATTTCGGCAACAGTGCGTTTTGAAGACTATACGGAGAAAGAGCTGGGCACTATCTTTGCTTATATGCTTAAGAACAAGGGCTATCGGCCTGTGAAGGGGCTTCCTGCCAGGGCGGCGTCTTATCTGATGGAGCTTAAGCATCAGGAAAACGGCAGCTTTGGTAACGCCAGAGAGGCAAGGCGCCTTGTGGATGCGGTGATCAAAGCGGTAGCTATCCGTCACGATACAGAGCGCCGCAGATCCTCCGGCAAAGCGGCATGCGCAGCAGACCTGGTACTGTCTGCAGATCTTAAAGCAGCGATCCGCACCATGGATGAACAGAAGCGTTCCGGCAGCGTAAGGCATATCGGCTTTGTAGTGAGCCCGTTACGGAAAACGGCGGTAAAGGTTTAAGATTTATAGTCCCTTATGTTTACGGCAGCCGGCCTTTTAGTATATAATATTGCACTAAGGGGCCGGCTGATCTTGTGGAATTTCTGTGGTGAAATAAGTCACTTTTCAGATTTTGTTATAAATTTAATTAAGTTGATTGGAATAGTAAAAACTATCTCTGGTTAAGCAAAGAATATTTTGTAATAGTGTATATGAAAAAACTTATAGAATGAATTTGATGAGGTAAACAATGATGGATTTGAGTTTTGAAAATGTTTTATATGACAATTCGCTAAAAAAACCAAAGTTTTCAGTGCCGGAAAAACAAGAAAAGGAGCGTTATCCGGGATTATCCTTATTACAACAAACTGTGAAGGTTAAATATAAATCCCAAATAAGTATTTCTGGTAATAAGTTATCGAAAGGTAGCAAAAAATATACTGTAAGATATAATGGTAACGGACAGTGGGCTTTTGGGGAGGTCGATGATGAGGTAAATATTATCTTTGCAATAAGTAAAGATGAAAAGAAAGAAAATGAGTATAGAATGGTTGTTGTTAAAAAGGATGACATGGATAAAAAATCAGGATCGTGGAGCCTCAGTGAGGAAAAAAGAAAAGATATGAAGAGTGGCAATATAGACACTATCAATAAAGAAATCATCAATTCTATAGGACAAGTCTAAGGGGAAAATAAATGTTAAATAATACTTTTTTTGACAGACTATTTGAAGGTGAGATTAATTGGGCTTTTCATACAACTATGACATGTGATTTGCTTTACTCTATGCAGCTTGCATATAAACTTGTTGGGAAAAACATATATAAAGAGATATTGAGTTCGGATGAAAAGAATAAGACCGCGGTTTTTTATAACAAAGACACTAAAAAAGGAAGGGGATTAAGCTTTAAAGGCGCTGGGAGAAAAAAGAAAGTCAAGGATTATCTATGCATAAATCATCCCGTCTATTCAGCTGATCATCAGACCTTTCATGCCAAAATATCTTTGATTTCATATAAAAATAAAAACGATGAAAATAATCAAGAGTGTTTCAGACTTGCAGTATACAGTAAAAACTGTGAGTTTAATGATAAATGCGCAGAAACAGCGATTATTCTGAAATTGGAGCAAACAGAAAAAGAGACGAAGTCCGGAAAAAATCTGGTGAATTATATTAAATATTTAAAGGATCACATCGTAGATGATAATGCACTTAATGATTCTGCAAAGAAAGAGGAAAAAGAAGACAAAGGAGAAAATGATCACATCGTTGACCAGACTGGTAACACAGGTTATGCAGAAGGTGAAAATGGTTCAAAGTATGACGGAAAAAAATGGATAGAGAATAATATCGAAAAGATATATGGTCAATTGGAAAAATGTAAATTCTCTACGGAATTTGATAAGAACAAAGAAGTGGATTTATTCTTTGGCGGGATTAAGAAGGATACAACAGTATCAACGCAGTATACCGTATTAAATGAAGATTTACACATGGAGAATGCAACTGATGAAAGTGTGGTTCTTACTCCACCTGAATTTGTCAGAGGCACAACTGCGCAGGAATATTTTGAGAATAATAAGATACTATATGATTTAAATGCTAAGGGGAACAAGTTGTATTCTTCCAGCCATATTAAACTTTATCTGTTGAAAAAGAAATCATCTGAGACAAATGAAGACATCCCAAGCGTTGATTATTCATATGAACTTTGGATTGGCAGCGCAAATGCTACGGTACATGGAATAGGGTGGTCATTTTCATCACACAATAGTTTTGGGGGTAAGCAAAGTGTAGAGTGTCTGGTAAGAATACCGATAAAAGAAACAGAATTTAAAGCATTTAAGGCACAAATTGGGAATAAAGGATATGAGATATTTGAAGATTTCAATAAAGAGGGAAGCTTGAAAAAATCACCGCAGGATGATTTTGGACCCTGGATATGTGAAAATATGGAAGTCGTATCGATCATCTATAAGGATTCAAACGGAAACGATATCAGATCAAATCATCGTGGAAACGCTAAGAAAATATGCGTAAAATTAACATATAAGAAAAACGTAAAGCTTTGTATTCCTGGATTTAAAGCGAAGATGTGCTGGAGACCTGCAGAATATGCGGACATGCAGGATTGTGTGGTTTATTCAGGCTCTTTAGACATCGAATATGATATAAAAGGATTTCGGCCTTCCCAGGGAGTGCTGTGTTTTGGTACCAGCCAATCTATTATGGTAATTGGTGAAAACATAATCAAGGGTATTCCGCAGGTAGAAGAAAAGCAAGAAAGAGATACGAGAGTAAGTGAACTTCTGCTTTCAAAGGATATGATGCTGGAAGCGGATGACCTTGATGATACACCAAATGAAGGGATAAACTGGTTTTATGATGTTGTTAGATCAGATAGAGAAAAAAAACTTCCATGTATTACTTGTACAGAGCGAGAACTAGAAACAAAGCCAATGGAATTTCAAGAAAAGGCTGCGGTTAGATTAAAACAAATACTGGATAAATATGATAGAGCTTTTCTGGCGGATGAACCAGGGTTGGGAAAGACCTATTCGGCGACTAAACTGCTCTGTGACATGGCGGCACATAGTAAACGTCAAGAACCTTTTTATGTGATTTATGTAGCCCCCAACCAGTCTCTTCTTGAGAAGAACGGTAAAGAGATTATTTCGAAGGCAAAAGAAGGATTGCTTAAAGATGGTTGGGAAATACATATGTTAAGTGAATATATATCAAAAAAAGATGCTTTGATTCGTGCATACAAAAGATATATTGAAGAATTGAAGAGATTAAAGGAAGAGGTTTGTAACAAAGAAATTGAACAACTCAATAGTATAAAAAAAATACAAGATTGCAGCAAGAATGATAATACAATAAGGTTTGAAGAAATCGCTAGGAGAATTGGTGAAAACGAAAAAATAGATTCTCGAGTATTGATAGAGAAGTATCAAAAATATGATTGTCCATGGGATAATTATCATAAGATTTTTTATGCTGCAAAAATAGGCGATAATACAGGATCCTCGAAGAATAGAAGGATTGTCGCAGAGGCGTATGTAAAAGCATATAAAAGCATAAAAAAAGAAAAAATACTTAAGCAGAAGGAGCAGGATTTTGTAGCTCTAGAAAAAATAATGGAAGGACTCAGAAAAAAAGAACCTACGGAATTTGAAACTTATCCCAATAGAGTTAAGATCTATAAGAAGATAGATGAACTATGCATACAAAGCAAAATTGTGAAATTTGAGCGATGTACAATCAATAGGTATTATGAGGAAGATGTATTTCCTGACAGGCTTGCATATGCATACAGGATAATAGAAAATACAAGTATTAGCGCGAAAAATATTATACTGATTACAGTTTCGCAAGGCTGTTTGTTTGGTGATGATGCTCGTACTGATTTAGAAGAGAAAATAATAAAAAATACACTTCAAAATGAAACCATCAATCGCAATAGTTTTACCGAATGGTTCCTTGAAAAATACAAGCCTGGTCTGATCATATGGGATGAATATCATCGTTATCTAAATAAATTAAAAAATGGAATACCATTTTTGAAACCGGGGATAAAGAATCTATTTGTGTCTGCCACACCTTATAAGACGAATATAAGCGGAAAAGATAATAAGGAGTTGATCGATAAATTATTCGATAGTGCTAAGAGGTTGATCGATGATCCCGACGATGCTGAAGCAGATGATTTTTCTAATTTGCCTAGTTTTGATGACTTTGCCATATTGTTTTGTGAGAATACAAAATGCCTGATTGATGATAAGTTTTCATGCGGAGACGATTCGATGCAGATAGATTGTTTAATGCAGGCATATAAAGGATTTTGCGAGGAATCATCTAAAAATAAGAAAATGTTTGAAAACCTGATGAAAGAAAAAATGGTACGTCATGAGCGTTCCAGGCTTCAGGGAGAGCACGAAAGACACATTCGAAAATATCCGGCAATTGAGAATGTGGGCGAGGAATATAGAATACCGTTTTTGAATACATTAAGACAGAGTCATAGTTTGGAAATAGCCGGATATCCTGAGGGCGCAAGAAAATGGAGTTTATCCCTGCCATGGATTCTGGATTTTTCGACGAAGGATCGAAAGGCAAAGAAAGAAAATGGAGATAGTAACTATTTTTCGAATTTGAAGCCGAAGAAGAATCTGAGCGACGAATTATTTGTATACAATAATGATGGAACTGTTAAGAATAGTATTCATTCGCTCCCGGTACAAAACCTGGTATTTTTTCAGATATGTAAAGAAAATGCTTACGATAGAATGCGTCAGCTTTTGTGGATCCCGCCAACAGTACCTTTGTATCATGCAGGGAACAGCAGTATTTTTAATGTGTACTCTTCCTACAGTAAATTACTTGTGTTTGCAGAGTATAGATATTTACAGCGAGGTGGAAGCAGGCTGTTAAGTGACTTTATCAGATATGAAAACATCATTTCGGATAAACCGGTGCCGCAAGGGTTCACGATTAAGCTGGGATGGTCAAAGAAAATTGCTGAAATCAAAGATTTTAATCTTCTTGGAAATGATTATCGGGAAAAGGACCTTGATGAACTGATAATATTGATAAAGCAAGAGTCACAGTTTAAAGAATGGGACAACAAAAAGATTCTTGCGGCTATTGCATCTCCGGCAATCTGCGCCTACAGACTTGGCTTGGATTCATATGAAGTAGAAGAAGCGTTTAATGATTATTTTAATGGAGATGGGAAGAAAGAGGCTTTATGGAACTGGATTTGTGAGAATGGATATGAAAATAAATGTGAAGAAGGAATCTTAAGGTATTGTGCAGAAGGTAATCTGTACGCGATGCTGGAAGAATGGCTATTTGTTTTAAAGAAAGACGAGGAAAAAAAGCCAACTGATCAAATATGTGAAATTCTGCGTTATGAAGGAAGCAAAGTATATGTGCAAACGGGGGAAACCTCACTGGAACAGAAAGATGGTATGGAAGGGTGGTGTTCCTTTGCAGAGCAATTGACAGGAGATGTAGGCGACAACGGAAGCGGTCAAAATGCTGATCTGACGTTGAATACAGCAAATGCTTTCAGGTCACCGCTATGGCCCATGGTTATGTTTGCAGGAAGGGGAGCTCAGGAAGGAATTGATTTTCATGAGTATTGTCTTAGGATCATGCACCTGACTCTTCCACGCGGGGCCGTTAGTTATGAACAACGTAACGGTCGGATCGACCGTTTCAGGAGTCTGCTTATAAGAAGGCGAGTGGCGGAATTCTATATGGGATATGGGATAGAGCAGGGGCAGGATTATGCCGGATTAATGAAAAAGATGTTTGCCAAAGCAATTCTTATGAAAGAAGACTTAAAGCAGGATAAGAATGAGATCTTTCCTAACTGGCATTTTCATGTCGGAAAATCCATATGGAATTTTGAAGAACTTATACCTATGTGGAATTATACGGATGAAAGCTCGCTTATGATCGCTTATGATGAGATGCTGAAAAGCTACAGAGGTTCTCTCGGAATGAATTCAACGATGGAGGGAGAGGAAGGGATAGATCTTTCTGCAAAATAATACGGTCAAAGATCCGAAAAGCTATATTTTATGGAGCCGAATAAATAATTACAAAAGAACTAACATAACAAGGGCCTGTGCATTTTTGCACAGGCCCTTATTGTATAATGCGCTCATAAAGATGAAGGGAGGAAATGCAAATGAGCGTGATCATGAAAAAAGGCGGAGAGCGTTTTGGGGAGAAAGCTGCGATACTTGGCGTCGATGCCGAGGTTCAGGTAAGTGTACTTAACAAAATGTATCGGGGGATCGCAGAATTCTGCATGGGAGAAAACGGCAGTTATTGCGATCTGAAATCGACGATCATTATCAAGTGGACGGCTGATGATGTGGGAGTACTTGATCTGCCTGAGTGCAGATGTTTTACTACGAACTATCTGTTCAGTGATGATTATAAAGGGAATCTACGGATCCTCCGATTGCCCAAATGCATTAAGGAAGTGAATCTTTCCTGTATGGATCGCCGGGCAAAACGGTTGAGCAGACTGGTCCTAAGACCGGGAACAAAGCTGATCACCAAAGTGCCCATCAAAATTACGATGGAAAAAGATGATGGTGGTTTCACTACTGTTGATTATCATGAGGGATAAAGAGATTGGAGTTTGTGCATTTTTGCACAAGCTCCTGCTGTATAATCAGGATATCAAAAAACGAAGGGAGGGATAGAAATGGGGACTTTCATGTTAAAGGCAGGGGAAACTTTCGGGATAAAGGCGGGAATGCTGGGATTGGATATTGGTCGTCAGCTGGAAATTCTTAATGATCTGTATCATGGGAAGGTGGAGTTTGATAAGGACAGCTTTTTGGAAAACAAAATAGACGTCAAAAGATACTATAGAAGAGGTATCAAAAGAGATGTAATCTGCATAAAATGGGTGGCGGATGATATCGATGATCTGAAATTGCCTGAATGTGAGTATATAGCGGCGCAGGTTTTGTTTAAGGAGTCTTATAAAGGAAAATTACGGACGCTGCGGCTGCCCCGATGTCTGAAAAAGGTTGATTTTTATACTATTGATCTAAAAGTGAAATATATTGAAAATCTTGTGATACCACCGGAGACGGAGTATGTTGACGATAATGTATGCAAGATAGAAAAAGAAAATGCTGATGGAAGTGTGAGCGAGATGAAAATGCGTCTGGAATGCGATTGGGTGCCTTATTTAGATGATTGACCGGAAAGGAGAAACGGTATGAGTACATTCATGAAGGAAGAAGGGAAAATGTTTTCGAAAACTGCAGCATCGCTGGGCTGGGATGTAGACCGGCAGATAAAGGAACTGAATAATATATATAGCGGGAAGGTAGAATTTTCCAGATATAACTATTCTGAGTATTTAGAGAGGCATTCCCGACCCGCAATCTGTATAAATTGGTCGGCCGATGATATAGTAGATCTGGAATTACCGGAGTGTAAGTTTATAAGGATGATTGCCTTATTTGATCCGAACTATGTGGGGAATATCAAGACGATACGGCTGCCCTATTGCCTCAAGAGTGTGAATGTGGATGAAATGTGTAGTGGATTATCAATGAGAATGTTGCAGGGACTGAGTGAGCATTTTGTGAGCAAAGATATTAAACTGCATAAAGTGGTGATACGATCCGGTACGAAGTTGAAGTCCGTGGAAGGATGCACGATCGTGAGAGAATTTGAGGATGGAAGTATAAAGAAGGAGAAACTTGTTATAACGCAGTGTACGGTGTATGAAAGAATATAACATATCAGGGCATCTGCTTGAGAAAAACGGCTATAAAAAGGCCTGTGCATTTTTGCACAGGCCCCTGTTGTATAATGCGCTCATAAAGATGAAGGGAGGAAATGCAAGTGAGCGTGATCCGTAAAAAGGGGGGTGAGAATTTCGGGCTGAAAGCAGCAATGCTCGGTATTGGTATGGAGCAGCAGCTCCGGGCACTTAACAATATGTATCGGGGAAGCGTGGAATTTTGTATAGGTGAATATTTTGATATTTTTGATAATGCAAATGTTTTAGAAAAAGTCATCTGTATAAAATGGACGGCTGATAATGTGGGGCTGCTTGAACTGCTGAATGTGAGCACTTCAGCATAGACTTGCTGTTCAGTCCTGATTATGAAGGAAATCTTCGGATTTTAATAATGCCCAAATGTACTAAAAATGCGCATTTCTATTTTGACGACAGGGCATGGGAACTTCGCAGGCTGGTATTCAGAACGGGAACAATTTTGGGCAAATGTTTGCCGCAAAATGTGTTTATAGAAGCGGATGAAGGCGTTTATGAGCGGGTGGGCACGATGTGGGTGCCATAAAAACATGACTGACGGTAGTTCACACCTCCACTTCCCTGGAATAGCGGAAGCGGCATTCGCTTCCCTTAATGGAACATTTCCGGGGATCTGTGAGGCTGTATTTAACAACGCAGGGGCCTTCGATCTCGAACAGATCGGGATCATATTTGTAACGGATAGCTTCTGAGTAGTAGATGGTGCTGTCTACTTCATATTCGTATATGGGAGTGTAGTATTTGCGGAGGCTGCCCTTTGCATTCGTGTCTCTTTCGATATGCTCTTCGGTATGGTCAAGCTTGGCGACGGTCTCTCCTTTGTATGCTACAAAATAGAAGATCTGTCTGCCGAAGTAATGAAGTATAAAAACCGAAGCTATTATCACGATTATGGTAAAGAAGTTAGGCATTTTCGATACCTCCTTATAATACAAAAATTATACTCTGAACAGAGTATTTAAATCCACCAATTTCTGTTTGCAGGACTGCTACCGGTGGTTGATAAATAAGAGTATGGCGCAAATCATAAAAACTATGCTATAATACGCCGAAGGTTTTTAAAGCATTGTAAAGGAGCCGGAGCGCCGGCCAAAGCTCTTACGGCGCTTGTGGATAACATGAAATATGAAGACATCTAAGCTGCGTTTTATTTGTGCCGGTATATTTATTATATTGACAGTTTCTTTATGTATATTTCTTTGCAGTAAAAAACATGTGGAATTCTGCGATGAATCCCTTACCCTGGAATCAGCTAATTCTGTATGGAAGGAAAGCGTATACGAAAAGTGGAATACATGGATGAGCGGGGATGACATCGCATCTTATTATTCGGCGACCGACTGGAATCCCAGACTGATCACTATAATGAAGAGACTCTGGGTGGATCATGTGCCCTTTTATTTCTGGCTGATCCGCGCGGCTTCTCTTATAGCCCGTGGCAGCGCCAGTCCCTGGATAGGCATGGGACTCAATATCTTCCTGACTGTATTATTTGAACTCTGGCTTTTTTATGTACCCGGCAGGAGCATGGGAGAGGATAAGCGCATGCTCAAAGCTGTATGCATCTTTTCGGGACTTTTCTTTTTCAGCTTTCCGCTGTTTTTTTCGCAGGTCAATCTGGTCAGGATGTATCTCCTGATAGCTTATGAGATGTACATGCTGCTATGGTATATGGGGAGCTTTTATCTTAATCGGGAAGAGAAGAAGAGGAACTTTGCTTATGCGGCAGTTGTGGCCTGTGCGCTGATCACCCATTATCTTTTCCTGCCTTTTTTCGGCATACTCTGCATCTTTGTTTTTGCGGCGCTCCTTATAGGCGACAGGAAGCGCATCCCTAAATTTATATGCATGAATATATCGGCAACCATACTTTCCTGCGTCATGGATCCCTACTGGATATACAGACTGCTGCGTTATAACCTGATGCCCAGATCCGATGGCAATACGGGTAAGAAGATAGAGCTTGGTGCGACACTGATGCGCACCCTTAAGGGACTTGTTAATATGCCGTTTCACGGGCGGCTGCCTTTCGCTGCAGCACTGGCACTGACTCTGCTTATCTTTGCGGCGGCAGTGGTTATCCTTATTAAAGAAGGCAGGAAAAAAACAGCGGTATTCTTTTTGCTGCTGATCGCTTCCATATTCTGTTATCTGTTTATCGTATACATGATGAATGGCGGAGCAGGGCGTTATCACTGGCCTGCATTCAGCCTCTGGATCATACCGGTATATACCGCGACCATAGGAATATTCCTCTGGCTTTGGGATAAAGAACGGGGGAATCTTAAGATACTGGGAGTACTGCCCGGGGCATTATTGATCGCTTTCCTTGCACTTAATATACTTGACTGCAAAGATGGCGGTATAGAGTATCTTTATCCTGATTCGGTGGAAGATGAGCTCAGGGATAAGTTCGCAGACATGCCCTGGGTGATATGGTGTGAAGAGCATACCTATTATGAAGAAGGCGCAGCTTATAAATACATGATACCTTCGCAGATATGTTTTGTTTCACCCAACCATCCGGCGGGAGAGGAGCTGGAGCTGCCTGATGAATATATTCTTGTCTGCCATGATGAGAGATATGACGACGCGCTGGAATTAATGGAAAAGTATTCGGGCACCGTACCCGGAAAGAACGGTGAGCCTGTCCACTGCGGCTCTATGGGTTTCTTCCCTGTAAAACAGTAGAATAAAAAAGATCCTTCGCTTGCCCCGGATGACAATGATCTGCATCTGTGTCATCCTGAGCGTCAGCGAAGGATCTTTTTCTTATTTACGATAAGGTGAAGAACGATATTGCCTTGCCCATATCCTCATTGATCTTTCTCATCTCAACGGTGGAATCCTGTGTATCGGAGCAGCTTGCCAGAACGGTCTGGCAGGAAGCGGCAACTTCTTCTGCGGAAGCACCCAGCTCTTCGGAGATAGCCCCCAGTTCCGTAGTGGAATTGGTAAGCTCAACCTTGATGTGATCAAGGGTGGAAGCCATTTCCTTGATGATGTCGATCTCTGTGATCGAAGCTTCAACGGATTCGGAAAGCTGTATGAACTTGGACTGTGCAGCTTCGATATCTGTCTGCTCCCTGGAGATAACATCATATACCTTGCCGGAAATCTCAACGGTGCTGTTGGAAAGGTTTACAACGTTCTCAATGATCTGCTTGATCTCTTTTGCGGATTCTGCAGAGGAATCTGCCAGGCTTCTTATCTCATCAGCAACAACCGCAAAACCACGACCTGCTTCACCGGCGCGGGCTGCCTCTATGGAAGCGTTCAGTGAGAGCAGATTGGTCTGAGCCGCTATGGATTCGATAGCCTGTATTGCGGAGCTGATATCCGATATAGCGGAGTTGGTCTCGTTTACCTTAGCGGTGATCTCGTCCATAGCCTTCACGGATTCGTTAGCACCGGCATAAACGGACTTCATGCAGTCTGTAGCCTCGTTGTTGGCCTTCTTGATAGTGTGCGAAGCTTCGTAAAGGTTCCGTACGTTATCATTAAGGTGTTCGATATTATCGCCGAGATCCACGGCTTTTTCGGCCATAGCCTGTGCATTGGTTGCGACAGCCTGTGAAGTATCTGCCACTTCGTTAACGGCCATGTTGATCTGGGAGATGGAATCTACGTTATCGCGTGTCATATCATCAACACTGACGATGGATCTGTTAAGCGTATCTGCAGCAGTCTTCACGGAACCCATAGAATTGGAGAGGGCAGAGCGCAATACTTGGAAGGAATTGACGATGCTCACAGTCTCCTTTATGTGGGAATTGACATTGCAGCTTGCGGTAACATCACCTGTACTGAGCCTGTCGAGTGATTTGGCGATACCGATAAGGGGAACGGATATCAGACGCTCGATCAGTAGTGCCAGTACGGAGAAGAGTATGATGCAGACGACGCAGGTGACAATGACCATGGTTGTTATGGAGCTTACGCCCGAAAGAACATCATCTTCGTCAGCGGTAAGTACGGCGATATAATGCTCATTGTTACCGATATAATAACCGGCATATTTGGTCTTGCCTTTGTATTCGTATTCGATAATATCCGGCTCGGGATGCTTGCCTTCGCCTATCTCAGCTACCAGACCCTTAACGGCTGCGTTTTCAACGGGCTCACCGATCTTTTCTGTATTGGGATGATGGATCATGATACCGTCATGATCTACAAAATAGGTATAGGCGCTGGAAAGATTAAGATCGGAAACGTCAGCGATCTTTTCAGCTATATTTCCGACATAAAAAGCGCCGCCACAGAATCCGATGGGCTGGCCGTCTACGATGATAGGGGTATACATTGACATGATGAGCTGTCCGGAAGCGGGGCTGGTCATGATACCGGTGTTAAATACGCCGCTTGCAGCAGAGGTCATGGAATTCTGAAGACCGGTAAGCTTGTCACCTTCACGCAGTACCATGCCTATAACAGGTACACTGGGATGGGTCATAACCTGTGAATTCCAGTCGCAGAGATACAGGCCTTCCCAGCCGTCCAGGGAACCGAAGAAATCCAGGGTATACTGCTGGGCCGCTGCAGCCAGCTCGGCATTGGAAGGATCCTGAAGATACTGCTTAAGGATGGGAGCAGTAGCGTAAGCTTTAAGGGAATCCTGATTCTTATCAATAATGGCATCAAACGAAGTACCTATGGCGTCGATGACCTGAACCAGTGTGTCATGGGTATAGGTCTTGATCTCCTTTTTACTCTTGCTGATGGAAATGATTCCGATGGTAAGTGAAGTGACGATAAGCGGGATCAGCGCAAAAAGAATGAGAGTTAGTCTCATATTGAGTCTGGAAGTGGCCGATCCGTTGTTTTGCGTGTTGTGTGTAGCCATAAATACCTCCTTGCATGTTAATCATAAATTTAGAGAAAAACTCTGTGTATTATTTTAGTCGTTTTTGACTAAAAAATCAAGTAAAATAAGCATCTGCTTGTGACTTTTATCTAAAACAGAAGAGCCGCAGCTTGTTGTTTTTTTAGGCAGGATGTGTTATAATCCAAACATGGATCAGTATGGTTATCAGGACGGCGGCAATATGCCGTCCGGACAGTATTATCAGAGAATGCCGCAGCGGCAGGTGAACGGTATGGCGGTAGCGGCCCTTATAATGGCGCTGCTGGCTGTGCTGACCATAATCACCGGATTGGGCCCTGTGTTCTTTGGCAGCATGGCGATATTATTTGCCGTACTTTCTAAGGGCGGGAACAGGCGTATGAAGGGTACTGCATTGAGCGGTGTTCTGCTTTCGGTGGTATCCATCGTAGCGGGTATCCTGCTCATGATCAAGGTGACGGATCTGATACAGCATGACCCCATGGTCAGGCAGCAGGTCGACCAGAGCTTTGAGATGATGTACGGCGTCGATTATGACGGCTTCATGGATGGCATGAAGAATTATTACGAGACCGGTGAGATGCCGGAGTTTATGGAAAATATTCAGAAGGGTGAATACCCTTATTATTCCTACCCCGGAGGGGGACAGTTATGATGGGAGCTATCGGTCCAATTGGATACGGAGGAGTTTACGGCAGTGTTTCTGCGATGCAGTATGCCGGCTCTGCGTTTGCGGCCGAAAGCACCACAGCCTCACAGGAGACAGATAAATACGGCAAGCCCTTACCCAAGGGCATGGACGAAAGGCAGGCGAAGCGCCTTGGTAAGGTGGAATGCGAGACCTGCAAGGAAAGGAAATACCAGGACGGCTCTGATGAGCAGGTATCTTTTAAAACGGCAGCCAGGATAAACCCTGCGGCAGTGGAGGCAAAGGTCCGCGGCCACGAGCAGGAGCATGTGGTAAACGCCTACGATAAAGCACAGGAGAAGGGCGGCAAGGTACTGAACGCCAGCGTACGGCTTAAATATGCCGTATGTCCCGAATGCGGGCGCAGCTACTGTGCGGGCGGAGAGACAGCCACTACCATAAAGTATAATGGCGACGATCCCTACAGCCGTAACAATAAGTCCATGGGTCAGGAAGCCTTTAAGGGGAATAACCTTGATATGGCGGTATAGTACTTGATGAACGGGATCAGAACTTCGGAAGAATTAAAATGTGATGCTAGAGCAACTCTTCTGGGCAGGTACGCGAAGGTCGTACCTGTTCATTTATTGTACCTTTTTGTCAGCGCAACATTTACTTCCTTAAGCGCAAATATCTCTTCTAAAAAGTATGCATTGGCTTTCTTTCTGGCCATAGCGATCCATGTCCTGGGGCTGGTGCTGGCAAATGTACTGCATTTCGGGCTCTGTGCCTTTTATATGAATATAAGCTGCAGGTATATGGCTTCGTTTATTGACATATTCAGGGGATTTTCCTTCAGGGATGACAGAGCGGTGCGGATAGCCCTGCGTCTTACCCTTACCCTTCTGGGCTGTGAGCTTCCGGGTGTGGCTTTGTACGGGCTTTATAAAACGAGCGGCAATGTCTATATCCTGCCGCTGGTTTCGCTTGCGATCTGCCTGGGACTTACGGCATATTGCATATACTATCTGGGTATGAGCCAGTGTTATTATCTGATACTGGACTTCCCGGAGAAGGATGTTGATGAGATAATAAAGCTTTCGCGCTGGCTCATGCGGGGACAGCGCTTTAATCTGTTCTATATACACATCAGTTTTATACCGGTATATCTGGTAAGCGTTTTAAGCTGCGGGATCGGATTATTATGGGCGCTGCCCTATGCAGAGGAAACCTTCACCTGTTTTCATCTTAATCTTACCAGTGCAGCTGCCTCCGGAGCTCCCCGTGAATAAATCCGGATCTTGAAAGAGGAAATTATGAAAAAGAATGATAACTACATAGATAACGACAGTGATCTTGAACTGCTCGATCTGTCGAACGACCATATAGAAGCAGCCGATGCAGGCGCTGCCGATGCCGGACGGAAGGAGAAAAAGCGCAGGGCGGAGAAGAAAAAGGGCATTATCCCTATAACGATACTTCTTATCCTGCTTGTTCTTTCACTTGGCTTTTCAGGATTTCTTGTATATCAGATAGAGATGCAGAAGCAGGCTTATGCCGGGCTTCAGGCACGGGAAGAAGAGGCCCTGGCTCAGGTTGGGGAATATCAGCGTGCCCTGGCAGAGAGGGAAAGTGCCGAAGCTTCAAAGCCGGCAGAGACAAGCGAACCGGATCAGCAGCCTTCCGGTGTGACCGGCAGCATAAGCCCGGTTGAAGATCCGGCATCTGTTTCGGAGGATGAACCGTCCGTGGAAGATCAGCCCTCCATAGCCGGTGATGATAACATCTTGACCCAGTCCCAGACTACTGCCACCACTTCGATAGCAACGGCAACAGCAGTTCCCCAGGGCGTTCAGGATCTGAGGGATATCATGATGGCGGCTGCGCTTAAGGAAGGCGGCGGTCCCATGACCGCGGTAAGGGCTGCTTTTAAGGACTATGCTTTTTATACCGTGGATAAGGATACTTACGAATTTGCCCCCCTGCTGGCTAACATACCGCGTAATACCATCAGGGAAGACCAGATAGTAAAGGATGATAACGGCACCATTCATTATATGGTAGACGGAGTCGATAAGGGCATACCCATGATAGATGTGTCCGAATACCAGGGCGTGATCGACTGGAACCAGGTAGCTGCCTCAGGCATAAAATATGCGATGATACGTGCAGGCTACCGCGGCTATGGCAGCGGTAAGCTGGTAGAAGATAAATATGTTGATGATAATATAAGAGGTGCGGCTGCGGCAGGCATTAAGTTCGGCGTTTATTTCTTCTCCGAGGCCGTGACAGAGGCGGAGGCCAGGGAAGAAGCCCGCGTCTGCATTAATCATCTGAACGGCTATACGCCGGATCTTCCAATAGTCATCGACGTGGAGCATATCAACTACGATGAGGCCCGTGCGGATGCGCTGGATATGAAGACCCGTACGGATGTGACCCTGGCATTTGTTGATGAGGTGAGACAGGCAGGCTACAAGCCCATGCTTTATACAGGTCTTCTGGTCTATTTCCACTATCTGGACCAGTCCAGGATCTGCGACCTGCCTTTGTGGTATGCTTTTTATTCGGAATATTTATATTTCCCTTATGAGTTCAAGTGCTGGCAGTACACCGACAGCGGAAGTGTTCCGGGCATCAGCGGCAAATGCGATATGAGCATCTGGACCACCGACCCTATGGGACTGTAGCGGGAAAGGCTCTTTACAAAGAAAAATTCCTGTGATAGAATAAACGCGTTTCAAAATAATAATTGAAGGATTCTTCGGGGCGGGGTGAGATTCCCCACCGGCGGTGATAAGCAAAAGCTTTAGTCCGCGAACCGTATTCTTGCAGATGCGGCCGATCCGGTGCGATCCCGGAACCGACAGTGAAGCAGCTAAAGGCTGCACAGTCTGGATGAGAGAAGGAGCAGAGCTGTGTTTTTTGGTATAGCTTGTTTTTTCGCCCCGTGGCATATGCTGCGGGGCTTTTTCGATAGGATTCCTTCAACAAGATCCTAAGGAGGAAGAAAATGGATAAAAAAACTTTACTGGAAAATGTTACCGAAAATGCAGCGTATGTGGGCGGGATACTTGCGATCATAGCAGGTCTCTTTGTTCTGGCTGTGATCTTTGAGCTGATCTTAAGGAAAAAGAACGGTGAGACAGGCCGCGTGTTCACTACCAGGAAGATAGTTATGTGCGGTATGTTCTCCGCACTCTCCGGAGTGATCATGCTCTTTGAGATCCCCCTGCCTTTTGCACCCACATTCTATAAGCTGGATTTCTCCGAACTGCCTGTCCTGATCGGCGGATTTGCATACGGCCCGGCAGCAGCGGTAGTTATGGAATTCCTTAAAGTGCTCATCAAGCTGGTGATCAAGAATACCAGCACCGCTTTTGTCGGAGAGTTTGCTAACTTTGCAGTAGGATGCAGCCTGGTACTGCCTGCCAGCATCATCTATTCCATGAAGAAGACCAAGGGCACCGCTATAGCAGCCCTTGCAAGCGGCACTGTGATAATGACTGTATTCGGTACTGCATTTAATGCACTGTACCTGCTGCCTGCCTTTGCGGCACTTTACGGCATGCCTATGGAAGCCATACTGGCTATGGGAGCAGAGGTAAATCCCCTTGCCGGCGGCGGCCTGGTAAGCTTTGTGGTTGCCTGCGTGGCTCCCCTTAACCTGATCAAGGGTACCGCAGATTCCATTATCTGCCTGGCTGTTTACAAGCGTTTAAGCCCCATCTTTAAGAGTGAAGCAAAAGCTGTCCGCAGGACCGAGGCAAAGAGCGCAGAGTAAGAGGCTTTTGAGCCCGGTTCATATCATTCTGAGCCGGTCTCATGTCATTCTGAGCGAAGCGAAGAAGCTGAAGTGAAAAAGTAAATTCCACTTTCATTCGGACAAAAATGGAGTGGAAATTACTCTTGCAGGCACATTGGAAAATTTATATTATTCACTGGCTCCAAAAGCGCATTAATGCTGAAGCTTTGTATTTGTTTGAAAA
>JAEEGL013864685.1_pt1 | contig 27696 bp, 33 predicted proteins | sample 9134231 | NCBI WGS metagenome assembly JAEEGL01 (sample SAMN16246548, study PRJNA631951) | gut metagenome | biome: gut microbiome; feature: rumen; material: fiber-attached | host: Bos | place: Iran: Karaj | collected 2018-10
CGGACGCTATGACAAAGTGCTTGCAGATTTCGGCGCGGATATACCGGCAACTGGTTTTGCAGTGAACGAGAACGCAGTGGCTAATGCACTGCTTAAGCGCTCCGGCGGTATGCTTACACCAGCTCCAGACGTTATGATATACTCCGATGCCGGAAACCTCACTGACGCAATAAAGCATTGCCGCAGACTCATCGCGGAGGGACTAACAGCCGAATACGCTGACCTGTCATCCGTCGATGAAGCGCGGGAGCTTGCAGGCAGACGCAGCATCAGACGCCTTGATATCGTTACACCGGACGGCATAACGTCCGAAGAGCTTTAAGGAGGGTGCAAAAATGAATGATAACAATGCTATCCGTATAGCTCTTACCAAAGGACGCCTTGAAAAGGACACTGTCGGACTTTTTGAGAAAATGGGATATGATGTTTCCGAACTCCGTGACAAGGGACGCAGACTTATACTTAATATACCCGGCCAGAATATCGAAGTCGTGCTTGCGAAAGCCGCAGATGTGATCACTTATGTTGAACTCGGCGCCTGCGATATGGGCGTGGTCGGTAAAGATACCATACTTGAACACGGCGGACAGTACTATGAGATCGCGGATCTCGGCTTCGGAAGATGCAGATTTGCGCTGGCGGGCAGGAAAGGCACCGATTTTTACGGCGGCGTAGGCGTAAAGACCGTAGCGACCAAGTACCCGGCAGTCACACGGCATTTCTTTGAGAGCAAGCGTATGGATGTTGATATCGTCAAGATCGAGGGTTCGGTAGAACTTGCTCCGCTGCTCAAAATAGCGGACGGTATCGTCGATATAGTGGAAACAGGCACCACTCTGAAAGAAAACGGGCTTGAAGTGATAGAGGACGTAGTTCCGATATCCGCAAGACTTATTGTGAACACAGTAAGCATGAAACTGAAAAAAGACAGAATAGAGGAGCTTTCGGGCGAGATGCTGAAAGCTCTTGACAGATAAGACCGAAAGGAAAACAGATTTATGATAGGAACTATTTATGCCGACGGAAGCGAAAAGGCGTTTTTAAAGGAAGTTGAAAAGCGCAGCGGTGAGATCAACGCTGATGTTGAAACGACTGTCCGCGCCATAATCGCTGACGTCAAGGAAAACGGAGATAAGGCCGTAAAACAGTACACAGCTAAATTCGACTGCCCCGATACCAAGTATTACCGGGTACCGCAGGAAGTCATTCAAGACGCTCTCACCGAAGCGGACAGAGACTTTGTGGACTCGCTCCTTAACTGCGTCGAAAAAATCACCGCCTTCCACGAAAGGCAGAAGCAGAACGGCTATATGATGACCGATGAGACCGGCTGTATTCTTGGTCAGAGAGTGCGCGGACTTGACAAAGTAGGTCTGTACGTCCCCGGCGGTACAGCGGCTTATCCCTCGTCGGTGCTGATGAATGCCATACCCGCAAGGATAGCCGGTGTCGGTGAGATCGTTATGATAACTCCGCCGCTTAAAGACGGAACTCCGAACAAGGATATACTTGTGGCAGCGGCTCTGTGCGGAGTGGACAGCATCTTCATGTGCGGCGGTGCGCAGGCTGTGGCTGCCCTTGCTTACGGCACCGAAGAAATTCCTAAAGTTTCGAAGATAGTCGGACCCGGCAACATATTTGTTGCTACAGCAAAGAAGCTGCTCTATGGTACTGTGGATATAGATATGATCGCAGGTCCGAGCGAGATCCTTGTGGTTGCGGATGACACTGCGAACCCTAAATACCTCGCCGCGGATCTTATGTCGCAGGCAGAACACGACAAACTTGCCAGTGCAATACTTATCACAACAAGTGAGCGCATAGCAAAGGAGACCACTGCCGAAATAGAGCGGCAGATGCAGGGACTTGAAAGAAAAGAGATCATTGACGCTTCGCTCACGAACTACGGCAAGATAATCGTTACAAAGACTCTTTATGAAGCCTGTGAGATAGCAAATGCCCTTGCTCCGGAACACTGCGAAGTCGTGGCGGCAAACCCGCTGGAATATATCGGAAAGATCGTCAATGTGGGCTCACTGTTCCTCGGTGAATACGCTCCCGAGCCTCTTGGCGATTACTACGCAGGTCCGAATCACGTCCTCCCGACCTCCGGGACTGCAAGGTTCTTCTCGCCGCTGTCCGTTGACAGCTTCATCAAGAAGTCCAGTTATATCTACTACACCGCAGACGCTCTCAACTCTGCCGCAGACGACATAATCCGCGTTGCGGAACGCGAAAGACTGACAGCGCACGCAAATTCGATAAAAGTAAGAATAGAGGATCTGCGCAAGTGACCTCTCCGACCGCACGATATGAAAGGAATTACCGAAATGGCCGAATGGGAAAACAACGTAAGAAAGGCTGTACCATATATTCCCGGTGAACAGCCGAAAGAAAAGGATATCATCAAGCTCAATACGAACGAGAACCCTTATCCGCCCTCTCCAGCAGTAAAAGAAGCGCTTGAAAATTTCGACTGCAAGGAAATGCGGCTGTACCCTGATCCGGAGGCCTCGGAGCTTGTGAACGCGATAGCCGGGGAATATAAAGTAAAACCCGAGGAAGTATTCGTGGGCGTAGGTTCGGACGATGTACTGTCACTCGCCTTCATGACTTTCTTCAATTCGGACAGGCCCATACTCTTCCCCGACATAACATACTCATTCTATGACGTGTGGGCAGAGATACACAAGATACCTTATGAGACCGTGCCGCTCAACAGCGATTTCACTCTCGATCCTGAGGTATATACACTCGAAAACGGCGGTATCGTCATTGCTAACCCCAATGCTCCGACCGGTATATATGAGACAGTTGAGACTATCGAAAAGATAGTCAGTGCAAACCCCGGTTCTGTCGTAATAATAGATGAAGCATATATCGACTTCGGCGGCGAAAGCTGTCTGCCGCTTACAAAGAAATATGACAATCTGCTTGTTGTCCAGACTTTCTCCAAATCACGCAGTATGGCTGGTATAAGAATAGGCTTTGCCATAGGAAACGCACAGCTTATAAAGTACATGAATGATGTGAAGTTCTCCATAAACTCCTATACCATGAACAGGACCGCCATAGCGGCAGGTACAGCTGCCGCAAAGGACAGCGAATATTACAAAGGAACCTGTGAGAAGATTATCAGGACCCGCGAACGCGCCAAGAATGCGCTCACAAGAATGGGCTTTGAATTCCCGGATTCCAAAAGCAACTTCCTTTTTGTTAAGCACAAGACTGTAGAGGCAAAGACAATATTCGAAGAACTCAAAAAGCGCAAAATATATGTACGTTACTGGGATAAGCCTGCTATCAAGGATTATCTGCGCATAACTGTCGGCACAAGTATGGAGATGCAGAAGCTGTTCGACGCCCTTACCGAGATACTTAAATAAGGAGCTTATATGAGAAACGCTGAAATAAAAAGAAAAACGAAAGAGACCGATATATCCGTTGTGCTGGAACTCGACGGTACCGGCATATACAGCATAGATACAGGCATAGGGTTCTTTGACCATATGCTGACAGCTCTTTGTGTACACGGCGGTTTTGATATGAACGTAAAGTGCAGGGGCGATCTGAATGTTGACGGCCACCACTCAGTAGAAGATACCGGCATTGTACTGGGACAAGCTTTCGCGAAAGCACTTGGCGATAAGTCCGGTATAATGCGCTATGGCTCGGCTTTCATCCCTATGGACGAAGCTCTGGGCTTCTGCGCACTCGATATCAGCGCAAGGCCGTTCCTTGTATTCAACGCTTCGTTTACCAATGAACGCATAGGTGATTATGAGGCCTGCCTGACCGAGGAATTCATGAGAGCGTTCGCATTCAACGCGGGAATCACCCTGCATCTGCGTGAAGAATACGGCAGCAACGACCACCATATTACCGAAGCACTCTTCAAAGCTCTCGCGCACGCTCTGAAACAAGCTGTGAAGCGCAATGATTCCGGAACGGCGCTCTCGACAAAAGGAACGCTTTAAGCAGTGGGACTCTTCCCACCTGCCCTCCGCTTCAGGCCATTTTAAAAGTGCAGATACTCCCGGTATTCGGAAATGCCGGAATCATTCAATGAGACTGAGCTCAACGCACTTATGGAATGACCGCGGAAGAAAGGAAAACGAAATGAACGAACTGAAGTTTTATCCATCCAACAAGGCGGAAGCTCTCGCTTATCTTTATATGGAGAAGCAGGATCTTACAGACAAGACACCCGAAGAAGTCGTTGAAATGTACAACGTTGTCTATGACAAAATGGTAAGAAAGATGCATGAGATACCTGTCGGAAAACCCAAGGTCTTCTGATACAGGAAAAGGACGCAATATGAAAACAGCAATAATCGACTACGGAGCCGGGAATCTTTTCAGCGTGAAAAACGCGCTCGATCACCTCGGCGCACCCTGTACAGTCACAAAAGACGCAGCGGAGCTTGAAAAAGCGGACAGGATAATCCTTCCGGGCGTCGGGGCTTTCCCGGACGCTATGAAGGCTCTCGGAGAAACAGGACTTATAGACACCATAAAGGAACAGACAAAGAAAAAGCCTATGCTGGGAATCTGCCTCGGTATGCAGATGCTGTTCGACAAGAGTTTTGAATTCGGTGAGACAGATGGTCTCGGACTGATACCCGGCACAGTAGAGCTGATGACACCGCCTGATCTGCTGATCCCGCAGATAGGCTGGAACAGACTGATTTACAACGGGAAATGTCCGCTACTCGAAGGACTCGGGGATGAACCTTATGTATACTTCGTACACTCCTACGCAGCGCACTGTGTGCCGAAGAATGTAGCGGCATACACCGACTACGGCTCGAATGTCCCGGCCTGCGTATTCTCGGGGAATGTATACGGATGTCAGTTTCACCCCGAAAAAAGCGGAGAAAAGGGATTACAGATCCTGCGAAATTTCCTTGCTCTGTGAGAAATAGTTATAAAAAACATCATTTAATGACTTTTCATAGATTTAAGAATTAATGAAAGTATTTAAGATCATACATATAATCGCGAATATAACCGCGTTCGGAATGCTGGGAGCATTTCTTGTCTATCTGCTTATAAATTACAACAGCCTGCCGGAACCTCTCGGAGTTCATTTCAGTGCCACAAACGGGCAGTTTGATGTATTTGACGCAAAATTTTTCGCATTCTACCCTTTTGTGGTTGGGTTTGCTATACTCGGTCTGTTAAGTATTCTTACGCTGGCTTTCAATAAGATCAGAAAACTCGGTCTCAGTGTGACCGAGAAAGGCGATAAGACTATACGATGCGCGTCTGTACTGCTGATTGACTTGATAAAACTTGCATGGGCGATATTCTTCTCTTACTGGACATACTGTGTGGTACATCAGATTGGTATGGGGGACGGAACTCCGCTTGATGTTTTCAGGATCTTCTTTTTGTTGCTGCCTTTTATCGCGGTTATCGTTTTTATCGAAATAAAAGAAAAATACAAAATACAGATAACAGAAAATGTTCAGGCCGGGGATACGATACCCGTTATGAGTAAAGCATTCAGAACGGGACACGTCATTTGCAATATAGCCGCATTTTCGGCGCTCGGAGTTTTATTTCTGCGTTTCCTGCTGGCTTACGACAAACTGCCTGAACGAATAGGAGGGCATTTCGGCAGCGACGGGAATTTCGATGTTTATTCCTACAAGGTTTTCGGTTTTTATCCGTTTGTGGCAGGAGGCGGGCTGCTGCTGATATTCAGTCTGCTGACTATTGCCGCGAAAAAGATAAAAAGTACAGGCCTGAATGTTGATGAAAAAGGCCGTATCCTGATACGTCAGACACTTATTGAAGTCCTGGATCTGCTGAAGCTGATATGGTCGCTCTTCTTCTCGATATGGGCCGACTGTGTAATAAAACAGTACGGAATGGATCTGACTATACGGGATATACTCCTTACCGCTTTCCTGCTTATCTTTCCTGTTACAGCGGTCGCTATCTTCGTAATTTCAAAAAAACATAAACAAAGGATACCTGAAAAATGATAATATTACCTGCAATAGATATAAAAGACGGAAACTGTGTCAGGCTCGTAAAGGGCGACTACGGAACCGCTCATAAGGTAGCGGAAAGCTATATGGACACAGCAAGAATGTTCGAGAACTGCGGGGCCGAATGGATACACATGGTAGATCTCGACGGCGCAAAAGACGCTACACAGCAGAACCGTGACATTTTCATAGACGTTGCGAAAAATACAAAGCTCAGAGTTGAGGTTGGCGGAGGGATACGTACTCCCGAAGCCGCGGAGATGTATCTGTCCTCAGGTATATCCCGTGTTATAATCGGGTCCGCAGCAGTCAAGAATCCTGGTCTTGTGAAAACTCTCGTCAAGGAATACGGGGATCGCATTGCGGTGGGTATAGACGCCAAAAACGGAATGGTAGCCACCGAGGGCTGGCTGGAAACTTCCGATGTCCGCTTCACAGAGCTTGCCAAAGCAATGTCGGATATAGGTGTCAGATATATCATATTTACCGATATATCCAAAGACGGAACACTTGCGGGAGTGAACGCCGTACAGCTCGATGAGATAAACAAGGCCTGCTCAGCGAACATAATTGCCAGCGGCGGAGTCAGGAACATTGAAGATATCAGAAATTGCAGGAAGCTCGGACTATACGGAGCGATCTGCGGAAAATCCATATACAGCGGTACGCTTGACCTGAAAGAAGCGATCAGCGAAGCCGCCATTAAGGAGTAACTATGTTAGCAAAAAGAATAATCCCTTGTCTCGACGTGCGTAACGGCAAAGTCGTCAAGGGCGTGAATTTTGAAGGCATCAAGGACGTCGGCGACCCGGTGGAGTGTGCGGCAGAGTATAATCGTCAGGGAGCAGATGAGATAGTGTTCTACGATATTACCGCATCCCATGAAGGACGCGGAGCCATGCTCAACGTGGTGCGCGAGACTGCGAAGCGTGTATTCGTACCGCTGTGCGTAGGCGGAGGCATTGGCTCGGTCGAAGATTTCCGGGAGACTCTGCGAGCCGGTGCCGACAAAGTATCGGTAAACTCACAGGCCGTAAAAAACCCGAAACTGATAAGCGACGCAGCGGAAATATTCGGCAGTCAGTGCGTTGTGGTCGGAATTGATGCCAAGCGTGACGGCAAAGGCAGCTTCACGGTATATATCAACGGTGGTCGCATAGACATGGGACTCGATCTCGGTGACTGGGTGAAGGAGATCGAGGAGCGTGGCGCAGGCGAGATATGCCTGAACTCTATTGACACGGACGGAACGAAGGCTGGCTTCGACATAGAGATGCTTAACTTTGTATGCAGCCGCGTGAAGATACCTGTTATTGCCAGCGGCGGCTGCGGAAAACTGTCGGACTTCTCCGAGGTGTTTGAAAAGACAGCGTCAAGTGCGGCGCTGGCAGCTTCCCTGTTCCATTTCCGCGAACTTACCGTCGGTGAAGTCAAGGAACATCTTAAAGAAAAAAACATACCCGTAAGGAGCCTGTAATGAGTCTGATCGAAGAAACAGACGAGCTTATGCTCGATTTTGACAAGATTGCTGATATCGCACCGGAAAACAAAGTTATCCCGGCAGCTATACAGAATATCGACACAAAAGAAGTCATTCTTGTGGCCTACATCAACCGGCAGGCACTTGAAGAATCGGTAAAACGCCGCAAGCTGGTGCTCTGGAGCACTTCACGCAACGAACTTTGGTTCAAGGGCGGCGAATCCGGAAACACCTTTACCCTGCACCGCATATTTGTAAACTGCGAACAGAACTCCCTTGTCATACAGGTTTCTCCTGACAAGGGCAATATATGCCATACCAGCACGAACGGTGTTCCGAATAACTGCTTTTACCGCGAGCTTGATATGGAGACCTGGAAACTCAGAAGAATATAAAAAACAACTGCTCCTTTCATAGAACAAAGGAGCAGTTTTTAGTTGAATTCCGGAGAACCACGCCTGCGGGAAATACAGTACCTGCCGGATCTGCAAGGCGAAGCTGTTTAATTAAGAAGCCGAGTCTTTCCCAAGGAGCCTACCGCCGGAGACAACGCATCATAGTTTATGTTCCTGTCAATCCGCGTCACGGAGCAGCAGGCCGAATGTTCCGACGCCGCAGTTTACGGCGATAGTCGGTGAGGCTTTCTGGAAATAAATCTTTCCGAAAGTGGCCTTTTTTTCAATCTGATCGCGTATCCAGTCCATATCACGCTTTGTGAGACCCACATAGGTCACGAACAGGATGCGGTCATCATAATCGGATGGGTGTCGAAGGACAGAATTTATATACCCTTTCCATGCACGCTTTTTTGAACCGAAATACAATCTTCCGACGTTCATCTTACCCTTTTTCATAACAAGGACAGGCCGGAGCATGAGCGAACGTGTAAGGTCGGCTATGCGCTGGCTCACCTGCTTGCTTCTGGCAAGGAAGTCGAGATTATCTACTATAAAGCTCGTATGTACTTTTTTCTTTACAGTTTCCAGCGTACTGATTATTTCCGACGGGGTCATTCCCTTTTCGGCAAGCCGTGCGGCCTCAATTGCCATAAGACCTTCACCGCTGGACAGATGCCCGGTATCGAAAACGAACACATTGTCAAATGCGCCCGCGGCTTCGGCGGCAATTGGGGCACTGCTGTGTTCCAGCGTCTTGCCGATGGTTATATGCACAATATTATTTGCACCTGAAAGACTGTCAGCAAAGAACTTTTCGTGTTCCCCTATATCGGGCGGCGTAGAGACTACCGTTCTCTTCTTGTTTTCCATGTATTCCAGCAGACCGTTGGTCTCGATCTCGATACCGTCACGGAATACACCTTCTTCGGTAGTCACCTTGTGCGCAAGTATACCGATACCGTACTCGTCTATAACCTCCTGCGGCAGATCAGCTATGCTCTCAGATGTTATGGCGACGTTCTTCTTAGCTTTCCTGCCCTCCATCCATGAGATAGTTTCCTCAAGTATCTCCTCACCGCTTCCCGTTACATAGACAAGCTCACCGGGCAGCAGACGGTACAGCTCCCTTTCAAGCTCCTCGCCGCTGACAGGCTTCACGATATATCCGTCAAAACCCTCTTTCTCATAGAGCGTTTTGTTTTCACTGCCTGCGTTGGCGGTAAGCACAGCTATCTTTGAATTACGGCACATACCGCCTATCTGTGTTCTTATACGACGGTGACATTCAAGTCCGTCCATTTCCGGCATCAGATGATCCATAAAGATAACATTGTACTCGTTGTTAAGCGTCTTTCTTAACGCTTCCTCGCCGTTGGATGCGGTATCTATCTGTATTTTCGTGTCCCGAAGCAGCTTTTTCACTACAAGCAGATTTGAAGCATTGTCGTCAACTACGAGGAGCCTGGCTGCCGGAGCCTCGAATTTTGATGTATATATCCTCTTGCTGCGCTGCTCTGTCCGCTTTTCGATATTGATATCTCCGATCTTTCTGTCATCGACAGTTTTCTGCGGTATTTCGATAATGAAGGTCGAACCCTGCGTATAGACACTGTTTACGGTTATCTTTCCGCCCATCAGATCAACAAGGCTCTTTACTATGGACAGGCCGAGACCCGTTCCCTCAATGTATTTGTTTTTATCTTCATCAACACGCTTGAATGCATTGAACAGGTATGGTATGCTTTCTTTCTTTATGCCTATGCCGGTATCTGCCACAGAATATACGACTGTGAGGTTATTTTCTTCTGAAGCTCCGCATTGTATGGTCAGCGTTACGGAGCCTTCCTTAGTGTATTTTATCGCATTGTTGAGTAAGTTGATAAGTATCTGCTTAAGACGCACCTCATCACCTATCAGATCGGCAGGCAGATCGGGAGCGATATTGACATGGAACTCCAGTCCTTTCTCCTTTGCCTTTATCCACATCATCCCTACAAGCTCGGAAAGCATATCGCCTGTGTGGTAGACCCCGGGGCTCAGTTTCATCTGACCTGACTGAAACTTGGACATATCAAGGATATCGTTTATCAGGTGCAGCAGCATACGGCTTGCGGACTGGATATTCGCAGCGTTCTCGGCGACTTCATCCGAGACGTTTTCGCGCATTATCATCTCATTCAGGCCGATTATTGTGTTTATCGGCGTTCTGATCTCATGGCTCATGCTGGAGAAGAAACGATTCTGGGAAGTACTTAATGATTCAATCTCCTTCTTCTGCTCCTCGGAATGTCTGCTTTCGCGCTTGTACAAATCTATCTCAAAACCCACCATTATGCTTATCGCAGTGCCGAGAAGGATCAGCGCCACGAACGAATAGAGGTGCGCCATAGTGGGCGTGTTAGGAACTATCATATCCGGATAGGCGTAAGAAATGAAATAGCAGATCGCTGCTATGACGGCATCGGCAATGAGGAATACAAGTTTTGTCCTGCCGTTCAGTATCATACTTGCGAACAGTATGCAGAATATAAACCAGATCGGAGCATCGCCGTATATGCCTCCGCCGAAGATGAACGTCAGCGGCATGAAAAGAAAGCTCGCCATTGCCGATATTATCAGGGCTCCCGTTTTCACCTTCTTCATTCTTACCGAAAGGATAGCTATTAGTATAAATACCGCATTACCTCCCAGAAGAAGCAGCGCATCTGTTATGTAGGGGCTCGTGAACAGGACCTCCACTGTATTGACCAGAATCGACACCGAAGTGATTAATGTCAGTATGATGAAGAGCCGTTCCTGCAGATCGTACTCTTCGCTGACCAGCAGCTTTTTTATATTTCCGAGCATCTGTTTTGTTCCTTCCTGCGCATTTGTATGCACAACAACAGAAATAATAACGCTTTCCGGCATTATGTGCCGTTCAATTTTCATTATATCATAAAACTTCTGATTTGTCACCTATATTGAATAAAATTTTTTATAACAAAATTACACCGTTACAGGCTTGAATCCATGTATCTTTATTGACTTGAAGGGAAAAATATGTTATAATTATACAATGCCGAAAACATGGGCATTATAATAGAAATTTGGAGAATATGACTATGAAACAGTTACGAATGACAGTAAATCCATACGACAGAAAAAGCCATATAAACCGTGAAATATACGGCAATTTCTCAGAACACCTCGGAAGATGCATATATGGCGGCATATTCGTCGGAAAGGATTCCGATATACCCAATACCGACGGTATAAGAAACGATGTCATTGAAGCGTTCAGGAACATAAGACTGCCTGTTATCCGCTGGCCGGGCGGCTGCTTCGCAGATGAGTATCACTGGAAGGACGGAATCGGCGAACAGTCTTCACGAAAGAAGATGGTAAATACAAACTGGGGCGGCGTTACAGAGGACAACAGTTTCGGAACTCACGAATTCATGCGGTTCTGCGAACTTGTGGGCTGTGAGCCCTATATCTCCGGAAATGTCGGCAGCGGTACTGTTCAGGAGCTTTCCGAATGGGTGGAATACATTACCTTCGGCGGCGAATCGCCGATGTCGGAGCTTCGCCGCCGTAACGGCCACGATAAGCCGTGGAAGCTGAAATACCTCGGAATAGGCAATGAGAACTGGGGCTGCGGCGGTAATATGACCGCTGATGAATACGCTCCGATCTACAAGAGATTCCAGACATTCTGCAAGAACTACGACGGCAACGAGCTGTTCAGGATAGCCTGCGGTCCCAGCAGCGCGGATTACAACTGGACAGATGTGATGATGCGCAAGCTCAAACACGAATATGGCTGGACGGCCAAGGGAATCTCGCTGCACTACTATTCCATCAAGGACTGGAACAACAAGGGCAAAGCCACAGAGTTTGACGAAAAACACTATTATGAACTGCTGGCCACAGCCCGCTTCCTCGATCCCCTTATCACCCACCACAAGGAGATAATGAACAGGTACGATCCCGACAACAATGTCGGACTCGTCGTGGACGAATGGGGCACATGGTATGACGTTGAAGACGGCACCAATCCCGGCTTTCTCTATCAGCAGAACACTATGCGCGATGCTATGGTCGCTGCGATATCGCTGGATATCCTCAACCGACATACCGACCGCGTTATCATGGCTAACATCGCACAGGCAGTTAACGTACTTCAGGCCGTTATCCTCACTGAAGGCAACAAGATCGTACTTACTCCGACATATCATGTATTCGATCTTTACAAGGAACATCAGGACGGCACATTGCTTTACAGCTACTGCACGAATGAAACCATTTCCGACGAGAAGATACCCGCGGTATCACAGACTGTTTCCGCTGCCGAAGACGGTTCAATGCACATCACCCTCTCCAACTGCTCTCTCACCGAAGAATACAGGATAAAGTGCAGCATCACAGACACGGAGATAAAGAACGTTTCCGCTCGTATTCTCACCGGAGATGCACATGATCTCAACGACTTCGACAGACCCGACAATGTAGTTATAAAGCCGTATAAGGCTGAGACAGAAGGAAATGACCTGATCATAACACTCCCGCCCTGCTCCGTTGTCGCTGTAAGAGTCAATGAATGAGCGTAAAATATGCAAGCGGTGCTTGCTCGCGGAAAGCGGACAGACCGATCTTGCGCAGACGCTGGCAGAACTGAAATCCGCCATGCCGGAGGAAGAAAAAACGGATCCGGCGGAATATGAGCGAAGACTCACAATATGCCGCGGGTGCGGCGAACTGTCGGACGGCACCTGCCTCAAATGCGGTTGTTATGCGGAATTCAGAGCGCTGAAAAAGCGTATGTACTGCCCGCATGAAAATAAAAAATGGTAATAAAAACGAACAGGAGAAAAGAAAATGAAACTTATCAAAGACTACAGAGCAATGAAATACGTCACTTTCAACAACGAACCAAGAGACAAGAAAAAGACTGGCGTATCCGACAAAGCCGTGACCGACCCTGCGGCGTGGATAAAGAGAGTGGCACTGCCGGCACGCAGAGATGTGATGTTTGAAATGACAGAGGAAGGCATCTACAAAAAGACCGATCTCAAAAATCCGGAAAAGGGCGAAACTTATGTCACTTCACTGTTCTTTGTTCAGGAACCGGAACTCGGTGAGGGCAAAAACGCAACCGAGCTTTCTACAACACTCATAGACACACTGACCAAAAAGTTTGACTGCACTGTGTCCGATGTCTTCCCCGCGTTGAATGAAGCCGACTCGAATGTATGCTACCGCGAGTTTGAAAACAAGGATCCGGAAAAGCTGAAGGAACTTCGCACGATCATCGGTAAGCACGTTTTCCTTAAAGACGGAGAACTCGTTATCGAATAAACGCAACTCAAAAAGAATGATTTGAAAGGAATTGATTACAATGGCAAGTGAGATACGCGACGTGAACCTCTGGGAGGACGGAAAAAGAAAGATCGACTGGGTGGAGCGCAATATGCCGCTCCTGCGGAGCTACAAAGCGGAATTTGAGCAGACAAAGCCCTTCGCCGGTCTGAAGATCGCTCTGTCCGTACATCTTGAAGCGAAGACTGCCTACCTGTGCAAGACTCTCGCGGCCGGCGGCGCTGAAATGTACATAACCGGAAGCAATCCGCTCTCTACACAGGACGACGTTGCGGCTGCGCTCGTTCACGAAGGACTCAATGTATTCGCATGGCACGACTGCACGCCCGAAGAATATGAGCACCATATCTCGAAGGTCATAGATGCAGGTCCCAATATCATTATTGACGACGGCGGCGACCTCGTACACTATATCCACAACAAACGCCCCGATCTCATCCCGAATGTTATAGGCGGCTGTGAGGAGACTACCACGGGTATTATCCGCCTTATCTCCATGAATAAGGCCGGAGAGCTTAAATTCCCGATGATGCTGGTCAATGACGCCGACTGCAAGCATCTGTTCGACAACCGCTACGGTACCGGCCAGTCTGTATGGGACGGTATCAACAGAACTACCAACCTTATCGTTGCAGGCAAATTCGTAGTTGTCGCCGGCTATGGCTGGTGCGGCAAGGGCGTTGCAATGCGTGCAAAGGGACTCGGAGCGCGTGTCATCGTCACCGAAGTAGATCCCATATGCGCTATGGAAGCTGTAATGGACGGCTTCTCGGTAATGCCGATGAACAAGGCTGCTGAAATCGGTGATTTCTTCGTGACTGTTACCGGCTGCCGCGATGTAATAACCGAGGCTGATTTCTACAAGATGAAGGACGGAGCAATCTGCTGCAATGCCGGACACTTCGACGTTGAAGTGGACGTGGCGTGTCTTCGCAGGATCGCGGTGGAATCACATATTGCGAGAAACAACATCATGGCTTACAAGCTGAGCAACGGCAACACCATAAATGTTATCGCGGAAGGAAGGCTCGTAAACCTTGCGGCAGGTGACGGACACCCGGCGGAGATAATGGATATGAGCTTCGCTATACAGGCGCAGTCGGCACTATATCTTGTGAAGAACCGCGGCAAGCTGACCGAAAAGGTCATCAATGTTCCCAAGGAAGTTGACAGGGCCGTTGCCGAAAGAAAAATAAAGTTCTGGGGCTATGAGATAGATAAACTCACCCCTGAACAGGAAAAATATCTCAACAGCTGGGACGTCTGATCCTATTATCTTAACGAAAGCGGGACAGTATGGCTGATACTGCTATGGCAGTGCTGCGCCAGACGATCATTATGTTCATGATCGTTGTTATCGGTGCGCTCTGCTACAAAACCAAGCTTATTAATGACGACGGGAAGAAACAGCTTTCAAACCTTGTGCTGAATGTTGTTAACCCGCTGCTTATATTTCTTTCGTATCAGACAGATATGCGGCAGGATCTTATAGAAGGATTCCTGTGGACGACCGTAATGGCGGCCGTTACTTATACTGCCTTCATACTGCTGTCGAAAGTCTTTTTCCGGGGCAAGGAAAACACAGAAACTACCATTGAACGTTTCAGCGCCGTTTACTCCAACTTCGGATTCATGGGAACACCGCTTATCTTCGGCGTATTCGGCGCCGAAGGTGTGTTTATCCAGAACGGTTTCGTCACAGTGTCAAATCTGTTTATCTGGACACACGGCGTCATGTCCATGAGCGGAGAGAAGAACGGAAAGACCGTACTGAGGGCGCTGCGCTCTCCTGCTCTTATCGCAGTCGGTGCGGGACTTGTATGTATGTTCCTGCGCATAAGGCTGCCGGATATTGTTTCTACGGCACTTAACAATGTAGCGGAAATGACAACTCCGCTGGCTATGATAGTGGCAGGAGCTTCGATTATGAGTGCCGGACTGCTGAAAAGCGTGAAGAACCCGAGGGTTTATCTTGTTTCGGCAGTAAGGCTGCTTCTGCTTCCTTTCATCGGGCTGGCGCTGATAATGTTTATGCCTTGCGCCGAGATGCCGAAGCTTATAACGCTTATCGAATTTTCATGCCCTACGGCAGCTATCGGTACTATGTTCGCCATTAAATACGACAAGAAGCCGGAATACGCGGCACAGATATTTGCTGTGTCAACACTGCTGTCAGCTGCGGCAATGCCGCTTATGACCATGTTCGGCACCGTAATTCTTGATATTATATGAAAAGATACGATATTATTGTGATCGGCGGAGGCGCTTCAGGCTTCGCGGCGGCGATAAACGCAAAACGAACAGACAGGAATGTGTCCGTCCTTATCGCCGAGCGTCTGCCGAAAACAGGCAAAAAGATACTTGCTACGGGCAACGGCAGATGCAATCTCTCAAACTCTGACCTCTCCCCCGACAGATATCACGGCAGCTGCAAGAATCTGCTGTCCGTGACTTCGGCATTCAATGTGACAGCTTTCTTTGAGAGCATGGGGGTAATGTGTGAAGATGACGGATACGGTCGTATATATCCCCGGTGCCGTTCGGCTGCGTCGGCTCTTGACGCGCTGCGGCTGGAGGCAGCGAAGCTCGGCGTTGAAGAGCTCTGCGGATTAGATGTTATGAACATCGAAAGACGCAGATACTCCGGCAGGCCGCTATTTGCAGTCAGCTCGACAGAGGAAACTATAACCGCGAAAAAGATAATACTCGCAGGAGGCGGTATGTCGCAGCCTTCTCTTGGCAGCAACGGAAGTATCCTGGGAATTTGCGAAAAAGCGGGAATCGATATAGTACCGCCCTTCCCTGCGCTCGTCCCGCTGAAAACAGAACCTGCTCTCGTCAGGCCGCTGAAAGGACAGCGCACCGACGCAAATGTAATGTTCTGCGCTGACGGAAAAGTAATCTCTTCACGGCGCGGCGAGGTTCAGTTTACTGACGGTCTGATATCTGGTATATGCGTTTTCGATATCTCTTATTTATATGAAAAACACAAGCATAATGCAGAGCTTAAGCTCGACCTGCTTCCGGATATGAGCACGCGGCAGGTATGCGAACTGCTGAAAACTGTCCGGAATATTCGCGCTGATATGGCTGCGGACGACTACCTGAGTGGTATATTCACACGGCCTCTGGGCACGTATATACTGAAACGGGCATTGAAAAGCTGCCCGGGGACTGCCGGACAGATATCAGATATCAGACTCGGCACTATTGCCGATACAATAAAGGGACTGACTTTCCCGGTAACCGGAACCGCCGGATTTGAGCGCTCACAGGTCACGGGCGGCGGTATCAGGACAGAAGAAACTGTCGGCTCATTTGAACTGCGGAAAATGCCCGGAGCTTACGCCTGCGGGGAGCTGCTGGATATCTTCGGGGACTGCGGCGGTTACAATCTCGACTTTGCGTTTTCCTCGGGAGCCGTTGCAGGCAGGAACGCGGCACTCAAAGCGGGAATCTGAACTCTGTGCATTCGAAGAAACGACACCGGAATTTCTGAAAACAGAGGTATTTCGTCAACTGATGATAAGAATAAATGACATTTATATGCCGCTCGGTTTCACAGATGAGATGCTGGCGGCGCGGACGGCCAGGGAGATAGGTGTCAGACCTTCCGATATACATGATTTAAGGCTCGTCCGCAGATCCGTAGATGCGCGTAAGAAAAACGATGTGCATTTCACCATAGCCGTCGAAGCATCCGTTAAAAACGAACAGTATATATTGCGGAAATTTCCGCCGAACAAAGTCTCACCGGCGAAGCACGAGAAATACACGGTGAACATCGCGGAGGAAAGGACGCACAGACCTGTGGTTATCGGTTTCGGACCTGCCGGTATGTTCGCGGCGTTAATTCTTTCACAGGCAGGGCTTAAACCGATAGTTCTTGAGCGCGGCGGTGACTGCGACAGCCGTGCGGCTGCCGTAGAACTTTATCGTACCAAGGGCATACTTAATGAGACCAGCAATATTCAGTTCGGCGAGGGCGGCGCAGGTACGTTCTCTGACGGCAAGCTGACCACGGGCATACGCGACAGACGCATCACGCACATCTTCTCAGAGCTTGTACGTTTCGGGGCTCCTGCAGAGATACTATACTCAGGAAAGCCCCACATCGGCACTGATATACTGCGGAATGTTGTAAAAAATCTGCGGAACGAGATAATCTCGCTCGGCGGCGAAGTTATATTCGAAGCAAAGGCAGTCGGACTGACGAAAACGGAAGGTTCAGTCAGAAGCGTTATTTACGAGAAGAACGGCGTACAGACGGAAATTGCGGCAGACAGCGTAATTCTTGCAGTGGGTCACAGCGCCAGAGATACATTTGAATACCTGCTCGGTGAGCACATCGCCATGGAGAAAAAGATTTTCGCTATGGGTGCTCGCATAGAACACTTACAGAGTGATGTTAACGCGAGCCTTTACGGCCGTTTCGCCGGACACCCTGCCCTGCCGCCTGCTGATTACAAATACGCTGTACATATACCTGACGGAAAAAGCCTGTACACGTTCTGTATGTGTCCCGGAGGCTATGTTGTGGCAGCGGCATCGGAAAAAAACACGATAGTCACCAACGGAATGAGCCTGTATGCCCGTGACGCTGCGAACGCTAACTCGGCACTGCTGGTAAACGTTGAGCCCTGCGATCTTGCAGACAGCTCGCCATTGGCAGGCTGCGAACTGCAGAGAAATGTTGAGCGTGCGGCATTCGCCGCAGGAGGTTCGGACGGTTCGGCACCCGTTATCACCGCGGGCGGATTTATCACCGGGAATCTTACGCCGGAGTTCGGAAAAGTCAAGCCCAGTTACACACCGTCGGTAAAGTTCGCACTGCCGGATAATATACTGCCGGATTACATCACTGAAACAATAAGAAAGGGACTGCCTATGATAGCGGCGAAAGCATCGTTCTTCGCTGATCCGGAGGCGGTCATTACCATGCCGGAAACGAGGAGCTCGTCACCGGTTCGGATACTGCGCGGTGAAACACTGGAATCCGTTTCACTGAAAGGATTCTATCCATGCGGCGAGGGAGCAGGATATGCCGGCGGCATAGTTTCGGCGGCTGTGGACGGAATGAAATGCGGGGAGGCTGTGATAGAAAATGGCTGACAATGCTTGTGACAGCTGTGCAAACAACGTATATGACGAAGAATACGGCGGATACATCTGCGCGGTGAATATGGACGAGGACGAGTACTACCGGATTATGACCGAGGGACGAAGCAAGTGTCCATATTATACAGCAGACGATGATTATTTCCTTGCGAGAAAGCAATAAGCATACACTTCACCGACTGTTGAACACAAAGGAGGAACATAGATTAATGAACCGGATGATAGCGAAGACGGGTTCGGCAATAGTTACCGTGACTGTCTTTCTGTTTGCGCTGTTCCTTATCATCTACTTTCCTTTCGGCCAGTTCTTTGTATGCTTTTTCCTGCCAATCGGCTTTATTATGATGACCGCGGGGCTTCACCACGAATGCGAGAACGACCGCATGGTCGCGGGAAATCTGGGAATGATCTTTTCTGCGGTCTACTGCACACTGATAATGATAGTTTATTTTACCCAGATAACCACAGTAGCCAACGAATCACTTAACGAACAGGCTGCAAAACTTATAGATTTTCATAGAAGCGGTCTGATCTTCAATTTTGATCTTCTGGGTTATGGTATTATGGCACTTTCCACGTTTTTCACGGGACTTTCGATGAAACCGGAAAACAGACCTGATAAATGGCTGAAAGCTTTGCTGATAATACACGGAGCATTCTTCCCCGGCTGTGTGTTTATGCCGATGACAGGTATGTTCGCACAGATGCCGCCTGACGAAAACAACTCCGGCGGTATTATCGCGCTTATTGTATGGTGCGTATATTTCCTGCCTGTCGGGGTACTTTCATTTCTTCATTTCGGAAAGGAGAAACATCAATGAATGGTATTGTTTTATACCGGTCAAAATACGGTGCCACAAAGAAATACGCGGAATGGCTTTCAAAGGCGACAGGTTTTGACTGCATCGAAACAAAGAAAGCTGATATAAAGGAAGTCGCGAAATACGACATTATAATTCTGGGTGGTGCTATATACGCCTCCGGGATTGCGGGACTCCCTTTCCTGAAAAAGAACTTCGGGAAACTGTCCGGAAAGAAGATCGCCGTATTCTGCTGCTGCGCTTCTCCTTATGAGGAAAACGCTTTCCGGCAGGTCAGAGACTTCAACATGAAGGACGGTCTGGCTGATATACCCATGTTTTACACCCGCGGCGCGTGGGACCCTGAGACAATGTCATTCAAAGACCGGACACTCTGCAATATGCTTCGTAAGGTCGTCGCCAAGAAAGACCCCAGTGAATATGAGGTATGGGAACGAGCCATTATGGAAGCAGGCGAGGATAAGTGCGACTGGACCGATCCGAAATATCTTGACCCGATCATCGAATGGATAGAACAGGCAGGATAACGTAAGAATACTATGTTGGTAAAAGTTCGCAGCAAAAGCTGAAACTGTTCCGGAAGTATAAGATAACGATAATATCAAAGTCCGGGTCGGGTAATAAAAAGACTCCCGTATCCACGATAATGTACCGTAAACACAGGAGTTTGTATAACGCCGGAAAGGCGTTGTTTTTTGGCGCGCCGGTCTCTGCCCGCGATATTTCACGGAAATAGGCCGCCGCTTTCAGGCATTTGTTGTTCTTATGGGTCCCGGAATATATCTGTATTTCAGAGGCTCACTAATATATTTATGCAGGGACAGGCGAAAATATTCCGGAATTTATCCGGAAAAATCCCGGAGATGAAATTATGAACAAAAAGCGCATCTTTGACATAATACAGATAGGCAACAAGAACGATATACCGAGCCGCGCATTCGATATATTCATCTCTGCTGTCATAATAATTAATATTCTTGTGACATTTCTCGGTACGTTCAGCCAGCTTTCATTCCTGAGGCCGGCCTTTGATGTAATCGAGCTTGTCACGATCATAATTTTCTGCATCGAATATCTGCTGCGCATCTGGACCTCTGATCTGCTTTATCCGCGTAAGAACAGGACCATGTCCGTACTGCGTTTTCTCTTATCCTTTGACGGCATCATCGACCTGCTCACAATTCTTCCTTTCTTCTTCCTGAGCGGTATGGTTATGTTCAGGATGCTGCGCGTGGTAAGAATATTCCACCTGTTCAGGATAAATGCTCAGTACGATTCGTTCAATCTCATAAAGGAAGTACTCAGCGAACGCAAACGTCAGCTTATTTCATCATTCTTTATCATCATCATTCTGATGCTGGGCTCTTCCCTTGCAATGTACAGTGCCGAGCACGATGCACAGCCCGAGGCTTTCGAGAACGCTTTCTCCGGTATCTGGTGGAGCGTTTCGACTGTGCTGACCGTGGGATACGGTGATATATACCCAATAACTATATCAGGCCGGATACTCGCCATTATAATCGCATTCCTCGGTGTTTGTGTCGTGGCTGTGCCTACCGGTATCATAAGCGCGGGTTTCGTTGAAAAATTCTCACAAAAAGAAAACTCCGACCGAAGATTCCATGACATCAGGGAGGTCGGAGAAATATTCTGTGATAAGAAATGTGAACTGACAGGGCTGACAATAAAAGACATCACCGATAAATACGATATCAGGGTCTATATGATAATACGCGGTGAGCTGCCCGTTGTTCCGGTGGAAAACATAAAAACGGAAGAAAACGACATTCTTGTCGTGAACTCCGGTGTTATTGTTAAACAGGACAGCAAAAACAGGAAGAACAGAAAAGGCTGAATCATTTGATTCTGAAATAACGGTCGTTCTCAAGCGGGACGGACTTCACGGACATATCTTCGATCATTATGTATCTGCCGTTCTGTATGGCTTGTATCATACGGTCAATGGACTCTTCGGTGCCTTCGGCTTCCATTTCCACACTGCCGTCATATAGATTACGCACCCAGCCCGTGACTCCATAGCTCTGAGCAGCGTACATCGCGTTATAGCGGAAGCCTACGCCCTGGACACGGCCGTAGAACACTATATGCCTTCGTATCTTCTTTGTGCTGTATTCATTGTCTGACATATATATTACCTTTCTATGACAGGAGTATAAATGAAAATTAATGGTATATCTTCCGGGATCGAAATAATCCGAAGCCGCAGAAAAACTATGACCGCAGAGATTGCCGCGGACGGCAGAGTCATAGTACGGGCGCCCATGAGACTTCCGGTCTGTGACATAAAGCGTTTTCTTACCGAGAAAAGTGCGGTCATCGAAAAGCATGTCCGCAAACGTCTCGCAGACAACGAGAGGCTCTCGGAAACAAGACCCTTCACCGCAAACGAGATTCGGAAAATGGCGGAAGCAGCAGCTGAGATAATCCCGCGGCGTGTAGCATACTTTGCTGACCTGATAGGAGTCACCTATGGCCGCATAACCATACGGAACCAGAAAACACGCTGGGGAAGCTGTACCGGCAAAGGCAATCTGAACTTCAACTGCCTGCTGACGGAAGTGCCGCCGGAAGTACTCGACAGCGTTGTCGTACATGAACTGTGCCACCGTCTGCACCCAGACCATTCAAAGGAATTCTACGCCGAGGTCTATCGTGTGTTCCCCGATTATGACCGGTGTGACAAGTGGCTTAAAGAAAACGGCAGACTGCTGATAAGGAGAATGACGGGAGAATGAGTTTAGCGAAAAATATAACTTATGTTCACGAGCCCACTGATCTGCAGTGCGGACAGGCTGTGCTCGCGATGCTGACAGGTATCGATGTTCGTGATATATGCCGGGAGCTTGGAAACGAGCGCGAGACTACTCTTTCGGAGATGAAAAGCTGCCTCACGGAGCACGGGATAACATTTCATGCGGCAAGGCGTGAAGCGCAGAGCCGTGACGAACTTCCGCCATACTGTGTGCTGAGTCTTGAGACTCCACGGTGCTGGCACTGGTCACTGTATGCACTGGGGACATTCTACGACCCGGAACACGGTGTCATGAATGATTTTCCCGAATGCAAACGCAGATATTACTGGGAAGTAACGGAGGAAAAATAATGAAAAAACAAACAACGGAATCTATCCCCAAGGGCTTCACCGCAGCCGATATAAAAGTCGAATCGAGTACCTGTACCGGCGAGAAAACTATCGGGTTTTACAGCAAGGCCGACAAGAAGCTGCATTATTCGGAGCTTGTACGGTCGCAGCGTGACATCGATGCATTTTACCGTAAATATGGCGTGAACAAGTAATAACGGACGGACACCGATGTCCGCCCGTTTTTTTATAATGCTTTCTTTATGGCGTTCAGCAGATCGGGGAATTCCTCGAAAGCGGGAATATCGGGATAATCCGCTTTGATTTTCTCCGTGCTCTTGAAAAGGAAACCGGCTTTGCTTGCCTGTATCATGGCAAGGTCGTTAAAGCTGTCGCCGCTTGCAATAGTTTCAAAGCCTATGGACTGGAGAGCCTTTACGGTGGTCAGCTTGGACTTCTCGACACGAAGCTTGTAGCCTGTTATCTCGCCATTCTCACCAACTTCGAGAGTGTTGCAGAACAGCGTCGGATAGCCGAGCTTTTTCATTAGCGGCATTGCGAACTGCTCAAATGTGTCGCTTAAAATAAGCACCTGTGTGATCGAGCGCAGCTCGTCGAGAAACTCCTTTGCACCTTCAAGCGGGTCAATAGTTGCGATGACATCCTGTATCTCTTTCAGCCCGAGACCGTGCTCTTTGAGAATGCCTATACGGAATTTCATCAGTTTGTCATAATCGGGTTCATCGCGGGTAGTCCTGCGAAGCTCCGGTATACCGGTGGCTTCGGAGAATGCGATCCAGATCTCCGGTACAAGTACGCCCTCCATATCAAGGCAAACAACGTTCATAACTTTTTCCTCTGCTTTCTTTTGTTCAAAAATATGTGAATATTATAGCACATTATGGCTGCCTCGTCAATAGAAATATTAAATTTTGCAGGATTATTTCATCAGAATTGCATTTTTCACAAAACTGCTGCTTTTTCAGTATTCTATTCCCTTACGCGCCTTTATGCCTTTCTGATAAGGGTGACGTACACACTTTATCTCGCTTATCAGGTCGGCAGACTCAACGAACTGCGGATCCGGGTCGCGGCCTGTAAGCACAACTTCCCTGCTGTCTTTTGCATTCATTATCAGATCAGCGGCCATTTCCCTGTCCACGAGACCGGTCTTATAAGCGAAGTTGAATTCGTCAAGTATCACGGCATCAAAGCTGCCGGAAAAAACCTTTTTCATCAGCTCGTTATGGCAGGCTGTAAGTTCTGCTTTGTCGCTGTCAGACAGCGCCGAGAACCAGCCGTATTCCCGATCACAGCGCATTACGTCTATGTTCGGTATCAGTTTAAGCGTTTCAAGCTCGGCGGTTTCTCCGCCCTTCATGAACTGCACGAAGGCCGCTTTCATACCTGCCCCGGCCATTCTCACCGCAAGCCCCAGTGAAGCTGTGGTCTTGCCTTTTCCGTCTCCGCAGTATATCTGTAACATACAGTTACCCCCTGATCCTAAAAAATCAACCTCTCGGCCGGAGCTTCGAGGCTGATCGTTTATATTGCTTACTTTGCCTTACCCTGATTTGCTACGCCGGCCATCTTTGCCTTGAGTTCCTCGGGATCGCAGAGATAATTCTTGCTTATTACCTTGAAATCATCGTCGAACTCATATACAAGCGGGATAGCTGTAGGAATGTTCTCGTTGATGATATCCTCGTCGCTCATATTGTCGAAGTACTTGACAAGTGCGCGGAGTGAGTTTCCGTGTGCGGCGATGAGTATTCTCTTGCCTTCCTTCATCTTCGGCTTGATCTCCTGCTCGAAGTACGGAACAGCACGCTCGATAGTGGTCTTCAGGCTTTCCTGGAGCGGAAGGAGCTTGGGATCAACTTCTCTGTACTTGGGATCGAACTTCGGATTGCGGGGATCATTCTCTTCGAGAGCCATAGGCGGAATATCAAACGATCTTCTCCAGATCTTTACCTGTTCTTCACCATACTTTGCCGCTGTTTCGGACTTGTTGAGGCCCTGCAGAGCGCCGTAGTGACGTTCATTGAGCTGCCAAGCCTTGATTACGGGGAGCCATTCTCTGTCCATTTCGGCCAGCACGTTGTTCAGTGTGTGGATAGCTCTCTTGAGGTAAGAGGTATAGCAGAGATCGAAATCAAAGCCTGCTTCCTTGAGAGCGCGTCCGCCCTTCTTTGCCTCCTCGACACCGTTTTCGGACAGTTCAACGTCTGTCCAGCCGGTGAATTTGTTTTCCTTGTTCCATTCACTTTCGCCGTGACGGATAAGTACAAGTTTCATGCTCATAGTTTTATATTTCCTTTCAAAATTTTATCCATGCCAGTATACTCTGCAATAGCCGGTCTCCTCATATATCAGATATACTATCGGGGAGCCGTCTTTGCCGCTTTTCCTGTATATTTCAGCGCTGTAAAGCTCATCGGGCTGGCCGGGTCCGCTTCTCATCAGCACTTCCCTGCGTTCCTCGAAATATTCCTCAGAGTCGGCCGCTATAAGAACGAGATCCTTTGACAAGGCCTCTTTACGCATCCGTTCAGTCCCCGCGGAGTCAGTATAGAAATGTATATCTATACTTGGCATTTTTGCTTCGACAGACGGAACGAAATCCATGTAGAATCTGTCAGCCCTGTCCGGTATTCTGTCCGGCAGAAACTCAAACTGTGATGCATCGGAGTAATTCCCGTTCACATACAGATATCTTCTCACCGGATAAAACCAGCTGAACCAGTTCCCGAAGCTGAAAAAAACCACATAATATATGACCGCCACGGTTATTCCCACTATGCGAAGCGCGATGAAGCACATATCGGTGATATGTGTCTGCTTAACGATCTTCAGTATTATGCGAATTATCACATACAACACACCGAATACGAACTCAGGCATTACGAAGTTCCAGTATGCACCTCCGCTTACGAAGGGCGTGATGAACAGGAACAGCGTCAGTGCAACGTCCAGCAGGAACAGAATCGCACTGGTCAGCAGACTGCCCGGCTTTCGCTGCGGGACTCCGGGTCTCGGAACCTCGGGAGCGTCAGCTTTTTTTTCGCGGTCTATGGAATTGCTGTCAAACGAATCAGCCATTCTCCGCAGCCTTTACGATCTCCGTGAAATCGGGTGCTTTCAGAGACGCACCACCGATAAGACCGCCGTCAACGTTCTCCTTGGCAACGAGCTCTGCGGCATTCTTCGCGTTCATGGAGCCGCCGTACTGGATAGTCGCAGCATCCGCAACAGCCTTGCCGTACTTCTTTTCAAGCTGTGCTCTGATGAATGCGCAGACTTCCTCTGCCTGATCTGCTGTGGCTGTTTTGCCGGTGCCGATAGCCCATACAGGCTCATAAGCGATGATGCACTTTGCGAAATCTTCTGCCGGAATATCATAGAAATCAAGCTTTATCTGGCGTGCGATAACTTCTTCCGTAATGTTGCATTCACGCTCCCAGAGAAGCTCGCCGACACATACGATCGGCTTAAGGCCTGCTGCAAGAGCAGCCTTTGTACGCTTGTTGACAGTCTCGTCTGTCTCGCCGAAGTACTGTCTGCGCTCGGAGTGACCGAGAACAACATACTCAACTCCCATTTCCTTGAGCATATCGGCAGATATCTCGCCTGTGAAGGCACCGCTCTTCTCGAAATGGCAGTTCTGTGCACCGATCTTTATGTTCGTGCCCTTTGTAGCTTCGAGAGCGGTCTCAAGGTTCGTGAACGGTACGCAGGCTACGACTTCAACAGTCTTTATATCCTTTACCATGGGCGCAAGTTCTTCAAGAAGAGCCTTTGCCTCGGGGCGTGTCTTGTTCATCTTCCAGTTACCGGCGATAACTGCTTTTCTTACTGACTTGTTCATATCTTTATCCTCTTATTTCTTTTTGGCTTTCTTTTCTTTTCTGCGTTTTCTCTTAACGATCTTTCTGGCGGACTTTGTACTTACTACACAGTCTTCTCCATTGTTGAAGATCAGATTGATGCTGTTCGGTGTGGCTGCGGCGATGACAAGAAGCAACAGAACGATGCCCGCGGCTATACCGACGAGCTTACCGTTATCGGTCTTCAGGAATTCCGTAAGTTTTTCCATTTATGAATGCCCTCCGCGCTTCACTTATCTTTACGATCAGACAGTATGTGTATTATAAATCTGACAACAGCCGCAAGGACTATCAGACCGCATACGACCAGTGTCACTATGCTGCCGGCCTCGAGGCTGACAGGATCCATACGTTACAACTCCTCCGAAAACACAGCTTTCGGACGGGAATACTCCCGTCCGTAAGTCTGAAATAGTTTACTTGTCCTGAATTACATCGATACCCGGGAGCACCTTGCCTTCGAGGTATTCGAGAGATGCACCGCCGCCGGTGGAGATGTGGCTCATCTTGTCGGAGAAACCGAGCTGTACTACTGCAGCAGCGGAATCGCCGCCGCCGATGATAGTTGTTGCGTCAGCGTCTGCAAGAGCCTTGGCAACCGCTATTGTACCGGTAGCGAGTGTCGGGTTCTCAAATACGCCCATCGGACCGTTCCATACAACGGTCTTTGCGCTCTTTGCTTCGTTAGCGAAGAGCTCCATTGTCTTTGTTCCGATGTCAAGACCCATCATGTCAGCGGGTATCTTGTCGGAATCAACGATTGTTGTCTCAACAGGTGCGTCGATAGGATCAGGGAAAGATTTGGTGATCGTGGTATCAATGGGAAGAAGAAGCTTCTTGCCAAGTTTTTCAGCCTTTGCGATCATTTCCTTGCAGTAATCTATTTTTTCGTCGTCAACGAGTGATGTTCCTACCTCATAGCCCTTAGCCTTGAGGAAGGTATAAGCCATACCGCCGCCGATGATGAGAGTGTCGCACTTTTCGAGCAGGTTGGAGATAACGTTGAGCTTATCCGCTACCTTTGCGCCGCCAAGAATAGCAACGAACGGTCTTACAGGATTCTCAACAGCGTTGCCGAGGAACTCTATCTCCTTGTTCATAAGGTAACCAACAGCGGTCTCCTTCACGAACTTTGTAACGCCCGCGGTAGAAGCGTGTGCGCGGTGAGCCGAACCGAACGCATCCATTACGAAAATATCGTTGTCAACGAGATCTGCGAGTTCTTTCGCAAAACCTTCGCCGTTCTTTGTCTCGTCATTTCCTCTGAAACGTGTGTTCTCGAGAACTACGATCTCGCCGTCCTTCATTTCAGCGACAGCCTTCTTGGCATTCTCGCCTACTACATTGTCGTCCTTCGCGAATACTACCTTTGTCTTTACGAGCTCAGCAAGTCTGTCTGCTGCAGCCTTAAGAGAGAACTTATCCTCGGGGCCGTTCTTCGGCTTGCCAAGATGTGAACAAAGCACGATCTTCGCGCCGTTCTCGGAAAGCTTGTTGATAGTCGGGAGTGCGGCAACTATTCTGTTGTC
>JAEEGL014932504.1_pt1 | contig 27695 bp, 20 predicted proteins | sample 9134231 | NCBI WGS metagenome assembly JAEEGL01 (sample SAMN16246548, study PRJNA631951) | gut metagenome | biome: gut microbiome; feature: rumen; material: fiber-attached | host: Bos | place: Iran: Karaj | collected 2018-10
ATCCCGGCATATATGCCGTGGAAAAGGGTTTCAATTCGCTGTAATCAAAAGGTTCAATGGCGTCCATATGCTCGTCAGGCATCTTGGAAGATCCATCAACAGGTATCCTCTGGAAAGCAACGTTTCCTGACCTGATTAGTTTATAATGATCGGTCCTCGTCACTCTGTAATTCCCTTCGGTCCAGGTCCTGCTTCTGGATGCGTAATAACTTACATCGGCATCCATGTTCCCATCGTATAGCCAGAAAGGAACATATACCCCTTTGATCTCTTCGATGTGGTTGTTATTGCTGAAGGCTTTAGGCAGGAATACTTTTCCGCGGTAATAATCCTTTAGTGCCTGTACAGCCTGTTCTTTATTCAGTTTAAATGGAATGCAGTAGTCAGGCTTAAGGCCGCCGGTAAAGTTACCCGCAACTATGGAAGGATTTCCGCAATAAGGACAGCTTGTAGCCGCTGTGTTCTCATCGCAGATTATCTGAGCTCCGCAGGAAGGACAGCTGTATGCACGCATGTTTTCCGTCCACTCACCGCCTGCTGTATACTCCCATTCTGTGCGGATCTCTTCCGGATTTGAATCCAGTTTCTGTTCAAGATCGCTGTGAGCCTGAGCAGCAGCCGCATCTTTTGCAGCATAGAATTCTTCTATCTGTTTTGTTGTAAACTCAGTCCCGCAGTAATCGCAGACGAGCATCTGCTTTTCACTGGAGAACCTGAGAGGTCCGCCGCATGAAGGGCACTGGTAGTTTGTTACCTGTGTTGGCATCTATATGATCGCCTTTCTAGTTTATGAAAAAGTGGCAGAAGGTCATCTGATCTCTGCCACGGATGCTCTATTGATGGTTCAGCTTAACGCTCCGCCGCAGAATTCACATGTTCCGTTGGCTGTGGGTGTCGTCGTTGCACCGCAGTAAGGACACTTGACCTGTTTCTTAGGTGCGTTCTGCGCTTCTATACTGTCTCTGACTTCCTGTCTAACCTGAAGCAGAACAGTCTTGACTTCTTCGCACATCTGCTCATAGGATCTGAATTCCATGCTGTCCTTGTCATCTACAAGATCGTCATTCAGCTGGAATGAGATTTCATTAAAGTAAGGATTGTTTACATTAATAGTGACGTAGAAATCATAATCATATTTATAACGCTTCGGGATATAGCTTTCTTCCTTCCCATCCGGAAGCTCTTTCTTGATCTCCGTCTTATTCTCGTTCACTCTGCAGCTGCAGCCGGTGACATCTGCAAAATCCAGGACGTCCGGATTAGCATTCTGAAGGCTGCTGGCCGATGTGACCATGAATCTTTTCGCATCTTCATCGAAAAGGACCTTGTATCTTTTGCCCAGTGTCCTTGTGATATGGAACTCAGCGACTTTGCTCTTATTTGCCTCGCGGTATTCAAGCTGCTGCCTGATCTGTTCTACAGTAGAACTGCGTCTGTCAGAAAACCACGGCGAAAGCTTGGCTGCACAATTCTTGCAGAGATTTCCGTCTTCCAGTTTTCTGTTGCCGAATAATCCGATCTTCTCTCCGCAGATACTGCAGTATTTCTTGTCAAAAAGACCCATTATTCAAACCTCCATAAAGGATCAAAGAACTGCCCTGCCCTTCTGACAGGGCAGTTCCTGTAAGATCTGTCAATAGACCTGTTATCTTACGATATCTTCCTCATTGAAAGGATCGCCGCAGTTCGGGCAGAATTTGGGAAGATTGTTAGGATCGGAGGGTACCCAACCGCAGTTATTGCACTTGTACTGAGGAGCGTTTTCGGGTTTTGCAGTTCCGCAGTTGGTGCAGAAATTGCCGTGATTGAGTGCACCGCATTTTGTGCAGGTCCATCCTTCGTGCTGAGGCTGTACCGGAGTCTGACCGGCGCCCATCTGATACAGAGAAGCGGGATTCACGCCACTCATCTGCTGAGCCATATTGACGCCCATGAATCCGATGGCGGCACCGTTCTCGTTCTTGGCAGCGTTCTGGATAGCATTAGAGGAAGCACCGACCCACTGAGCTGCAGCCATGGAAGGATCTTTAAAGACTGCATTGCGCTGCAGTTCCTTGATCATCGCTTCGTCGGCTTCGTCAGCTTTAATGCTGGATACTCCGATGTTTACCAGTTCGATTCCGCGCTGATCTCTCCACTTCGCGCTGAGCTCTGTCTTGAGGACATCAGCGAGCTGCGTCGTGTAAGCGGGAAGCTGGCTGTACTGGATACCCATCTGGGAAATGCGTGCAAATGCAGGCTGAAGAGCACCGAGGAGCTCGCTCTTGAGCTGTCCGTCGAGCTGATCACGGGTGTATACTCCGGGAACATTGGCGCAGACATTTGTGTAGAAAGCCAGGGGGTTTACGATCCTGTAGCTGTACTCGCCGAAGCAGCTCACAGAGACTGTGAGGTTGAGGTTGATGTTGGGATCGATGACCTGGAACGGTACTTTTGTGGGTGTACCGTACTTGTTTCCGATGATCTCTTTGGTGTTGAGATAATAAACACGCTGATCCTTCGGGGCCTCTCCTGCGAATGTAAACTGCTTTACCATCGCATTGAACACCTCTTTGAGGTTGTCCAAGAACTTGCCGCCGTCAAAGAAAGACGGTTCTGTTGAAGCATCATATACATATTCACCAGGTTCAGCGCAGAGTTCAACAACTTTTCCCTGCTCAACGATTAGCATGCACTGACCGTCGGCAACAGCAATGACTGATCCGCTGGAGATGATATTATCATCGGGATTGCTGGATAAACCAGACTGACGCTTTTTGCCTCTGACCGCAAGAACATCATAGGGCAGAGAATCACAGTAGAAGTACTCTTTCCACTGCTGGGAAAGCGTGTTTGTAGCAGAGCTTAAAGCAGCACTAATAAGACCCATAGTTATTCTCCTTTTTTCTATACATACTATATAAGGCATATGCCCTACACTTTATCCGAATGAATTATAACATAACATTCAATAATCTATTCCATCATATTTCGCGAAATAGCTTTACCCATAGGGTATCTCTTTGCAATTAACCTTTTATTTTCATATGTCTGCAGCCTTTTTTATGTCAGATTGACAATCATCTATGTAAATATATTGTCAATTGTTAGCAAAGACCATGTATGTTATAATTTTCGTCGTGTATTTTACAAATCATTATATATACACAGATAGGAGCTCTAATTTTGTATTCACCTGAACTTGAAAAAGAGTTGGAAGGCATATGCATGCACATATGTGGCTGCGGTCTGGATGAAGTATCCCCCAGACAGGCTTACAGAGTACTTGCAAACATGCTCAGGGACCGTCTTGATCAGTCCAATCTTGCTTTCAGAGAGAAAACAGCAAAGGAAGAGAGAAAACAGGCATTCTACATGTCGATGGAATTCCTTGTCGGCACCTCTCTATACAATAACCTCTTTAACCTTGGTCTTCTTGATGATGTCAGAGACATCTTAAAGGCCCATCATCTGGAACTTCACGACGTAGTTGAAGTCGAACCCGATGCAGGTCTCGGAAACGGCGGTCTCGGCCGTCTCGCTTCCTGTTATATGGATGCTGCAACCTCGCTCAATTACCCGGTTACAGGTTTCTCCATACTTTACGAATTCGGCATCTTCAAACAGAGGATCGTCAATGGATGGCAGGTCGAATTCCCTGACAACTGGCTGTCAGACGGATCCGTGTGGCTCAGGAAACGTGAAGAGGACGCTGTCGAGGTGAGATTCGGCGGTCAGGTACATGAGTGGTTCGACAACGGACACTTCAAGGTCGTCAATTCAGATTATGAATCCGTTCTTGCCATTCCCTATGATCTTTATATCTCTGGATATAATACCGATTCAGTTAACAGGCTCGTACTCTGGAGCGCAAGCAATCCTCACAGCTTCGATATGGCAGCGTTCGCACGCGGAGACTATCAGTCCGCACTGCACGAGAGCAACCGCGCACAGATCATATCAAAGGTACTCTATCCTTCTGATGATCATATAGCCGGTAAGAAGCTCCGCCTCCAGCAGCAGTACTTCTTCGTTTCAGCTTCACTGCAGAGCATCCTTACCGAGCATCTGCAGAGATACCAGACCCTTGACAATCTGCCTGATAAGGTAGCTATACACATCAACGATACTCATCCCGCACTTTGTGTTCCCGAACTGATGAGACTCCTTCTCGATGAATGCGGTCTCGGATGGGATGAAGCCTGGGATCTGACATGCAGGACTCTATCGTATACCAACCATACGCTCATGGCAGAAGCTCTTGAGCACTGGCCGTGCGACCTGTTCGAATCTCTGCTCCCGAGGCTTTACTCGATAGTAAAAGAGATAAACAGACGCGAGATGCAAAGGATCATGGAGTTCTATCCTGGAGATCAGCCTAAATGGGACTATATGGCAGTCATCTCCAACGGAGAAGTCCGTATGGCTAATCTTTGCCTCGCCTGCTGCCACAAGGTCAACGGAGTTTCAAAACTGCATTCTGATATCCTGATAACCGATGTCTTCCATGACTATTACCACATGTACGAATCCAAATTCACCAACGTGACGAACGGAATCGCGTACAGACGCTGGCTCGGTCAGGCGAACCCGAAGCTCTCTGCTTATCTAAAGGAGCTGATCGGTGATGAGTACATGAAGGATGCCGTTTATCTTGAAGACCTTCTGAGACACACCGACGACAACAGAGTCATGGACCGTCTTGCTGAGATCAAATATGAGAACAAGGTGCGTCTGGCTTCATATATCGCCGAAAACAACGGTGTTGTAGTCGATCCCTCGTCCATGTTCGATATTCAGGTCAAGAGGCTTCATGAATACAAACGCCAGCTTCTCAATGCATTGAATATTCTTAGAATGTACAACGAGATCAGAGACAATCCCGATAAGGAATTCGTACCCAGGACCTTCGTATTTGCAGCAAAAGCTGCTGCGGGATATACACTTGCAAAACAGATAATCAAACTGATCGTATGCATATCAAACCTGATAAACTCAGATCCTGTTGTAAGAGATAAACTCAAAGTCGTCTTCCTGGAGGATTATAAAGTATCTCTTGCAGAGATCATAATTCCGGCAGCCGAAATCTCAGAACAGATCTCTAACGCAGGAAAGGAAGCCTCTGGAACCAGCAACATGAAGCTCATGCTCAATGGCGCAGTTACACTTGGTACCCTGGATGGAGCGAACGTCGAGATAACTGACCTTGTCGGTACTGATAACATCTTCCTGTTCGGTCTCACTACAGACGAGGTAAATGAACTGAGAAGAAGAGGATACCGTCCTCAGGATTACGTCACACCTGAGCTCAGACGAGTTCTGAACATGCTGACTTCAGGAGTTCTTGGAGACAGCTTCGACGGAATCATGTATTCTCTCTTCAATGATAGCGGCTGGGCTGATCAATACATGACTATAGCCGATTTCAACAGTTATGCAGATGCTCAGCGCACTGTTTCCGAAGTGTATAAAGACAAATACCGCTTCAACAGGATGTCGCTGATAAATATCGCGAAATCAGGGTTCTTCTCCTCTGACAGATCGATAAGAGAATACTGCAATAACATCTGGAATCTGTAACCTGACTCAAAACCGCTGCTTCGGCAGCGGTTCGTTTATTTATGGGTTTATTGACTTGAATCGACGTGAATAACTACAATTAATACAGTTATTCCCAATTTATTAATGAGGTGAATATATATGAAGAAAGAGATCAGAGAGAACCAGGCACTGAATTCCCACATCCTGAATTTTGATTATGTTCAGAAAAAGATGACGATACCCACTTCACAGAGTCCTATCGATCCTGCTGCAGGCTCAAAAATCGTTATGCCGTCTCCAGGCTTCAGCGGAAGCGGTGTCCCATATGAGAGCGTTCCCGGAGTAAAGATCCTTGATAACGGGAAAGCTGAGGTCACATTCTTTGCACCCGATGCCAAACGTGTTGAGATAGCCGGCATCGGAGGATCCATGCAGGGCAGATATGACATGGAGAAGTCAGAAGACGGATACTGGAAGATAGTTCTTGAAGAAGTCAGATCCGGTTTCCATTACTGTGTATTCATCGTTGACGGTGTTATGACATACAGTCCGGTCCTTCCTTTCGGATTCGGATGTTCCTATGTCATGAACTACTTTGAAGTACCTGATGAAGATTCAGAGTTCTATCTTTTGAATGATGTACCTCACGGTACCATTCATATGGAACTTCTCAAGAGCAACACGACCGGAAGATACAGGAACCTCTGGGTGTATACTCCTTACGGATATGAGACCTCAGACAAGAAATACCCTGTCATGCATATTCTCCATGGCGGCGGCGAAAATGAGACCGGTTGGTTCTGGCAAGGCAAGTTAAACTATATTGCCGACAACCTCATTTCTGCCGGAAAATGCGAGGAGATGATCATTGTAGCCAGCAGTTTTGCTGCTCCCAAAGAGCTCGACGACGGAACTTTCGTGGATAAAGGGTTCCCTGAGATCATGTGCAGTGAGATCGTTCCGTTCATCGACAGCAAATATCGCACCATAGCTGACAGAGAATACAGAGCTATGGCAGGTCTCTCAGCCGGCGGTTCAATGGCCCGTCAGATTGCCCACGGCCACCCTGAATGCTTCGCCAACCTGGGACAGTTCAGCTGCGGCGGCGGTTTCTCCGTTGCAGGTCTTACAACTGTTCAGGGTGGTTTTCTGCTCCTTCCCAACGGTAAACTGCAGAGTTCAGAAGGCCCCCATTACGATGAGCTCTTTGCTTCTCCTGAGCACTACAACAGCACGATGAAAGTTACTTTTATCACATGCGGCACTGATGATCCGAGGCATGCTTATACACAGCCTCAGGTTCAGGAGCTTATCGATAAGGGATACAACTTCGAGTACGCATGCTATCCCGGCTACCACGAATGGGATGTATGGAGATACAGCGCAAGAGATTACATGATGCGTCTGTTTAAGTAATTCGCTGAACATATAAAGGAAATACGCGGTATCTGCCGCGTATTTCCTTTATATAGGTAAATCGACTATAATTGTGAAAATCAATAAACGTGGAGATCAGTTATGCTTGAAGATGTAAAAAGATTCGATATGGCGGAAAAGCCCAAAAGAATGCATCTCCGTCCCCTGATCTGGGCTTTATGTCTGCCCGATCTTATCAAACACAGAAACAAACTGACAAAAATCGGAATGGATGGCATAAAGCCTCCATACCTTCTTCTATGCAATCATAATGCCTTTATGGATTTTAAGGTTTCCTCCAGGGCTACCTTCCCCCACCGTGCAAATTATGTCGTTGCGATAGACGGTTTTATAAAGAGAGAATGGCTGCTTAAATTTATCGGCTGCATTTGCAAGAGGAAATTTACAAATGACATCCGTCTTATAAGACAGCTCAAACGAGTAGTTGATGCCGGTGACATAGCTGTTCTTTACCCGGAAGCCCGATATTCTCTTTGCGGAACTACCGCCGTATTGCCTGATTCTCTTGGACAGCTTGCTAAATTCCTGAAAGTGCCCGTTGTGACACTGATCTGCAGCGGACATCATGTCAACTCTCCATTCTGGAATCTTCCTGATCATAATGTGAAAGGTACTTCCGCTGTGATGAAATGCATATACAGACCGGAAGAACTGGAGAATACAGATGTCGAAGAAGTGAACAGGAGAATCCGCGAAGAATTCCAATATGATGATTTCAAATGGCAAAAAGATAACGGTATCAGGATCAAGTATAAAGGGAGGGCTAACGGTCTTCACAAGGTACTCTACCAGTGTCCGCACTGCGGTACAGAATATGAGATGTCATCTTCCGGAACTATTCTCAGATGTGACCACTGCGGCAAGGAATGGGAGATGGATGAATACGGAGAACTTCATGCCTTAGAAGGAGAAACAGAGTTCAATCATATTCCGGACTGGTATGAATGGGAACGTTTGAATGTCCGAAAAGAAGTCCAGAACGGCACGTACTCTTTTACATGCAATGCCAGAGTAGATGCCCTTCCAAACGCTTCCGGATATATAGATCTTGGTCCTGCTACCCTGACACATGATATGAACGGGTTCAGGCTTACCGGGCAGTACAAAGGAGAACCTTATGATCTTAACTGGCCTGTACCCGCTTTATACTCATGCCATATAGAGTATGAGTACCTGGGGAAATTCGGTGATTGCGTTGACCTTAACACTTTGTCTGATACGTATTACATCTATCCCCGTGACTGTCTATTCTCAGTTACAAAGATGGCCCTTGCAACAGAAGAACTGTTCGCTGATCATGAGAGAAGGAAACTAAAAAAAGCATAGAAACAAAAAAGGCCTATTCACTTTCTAATGAATAGGTCTTTTTGATGTTCATAGTTCACTTCTGAGACACTATATATCTTGCAACATGTACTCCGCTTGCAGACGCATGTGACAGAGAGTGAGTTATTCCTGAGCAGTCTCCTATAACGAAGAGGTTGTTGAATGACGTCATGAGGTTGCTGTCTACATCCACTTCCATGTTATAGAATTTCACCTCTACGCCATAAAGCAGCGTGTCATAGTTGGCGGTTCCAGGAGCAATCTTATCAAGGGCATAGATCATCTCGATGATTCCGTCGAGTATCCTCTTAGGCATTACGAGGCTGAGATCGCCGGGCATCGCTTTAAGCGTAGGAACGACAAATGATTCATCTATTCTTGCCTGAGTGCTTCTCTTGCCGGAAATAAGATCTCCGAATCTCTGGATTATCACCCCTCCTCCGAGCATGTTGCTGAGTCTTGCGATGCTCTCTCCGTATCCGTTACTGTCTTTGAACGGCTCAGTAAAATGCTTAGCTACCAGCAGAGCAAAGTTAGTATTATCCGTCTGTTTCGCAGGATCCTCGAAGCTGTGCCCGTTAACTGTAACGATACCGTTAGTGTTCTCGTTTACGACACTACCGCGCGGATTCATGCAGAAAGTTCTGACAAGATCACCGTATTTCTGAGTTCTGTATACGATCTTGCTCTCATATAGTTCATCGGTTATATGGGAGAAAACTGCTGCAGGCAATTCCACCCTTACACCGATATCCACCCTGTTGCTCTTAGTCGGGATATTCATATCTTCGCAGACTTTCTCCATCCACTTGCTTCCGGAGCGTCCGGCAGATATTATGCAGTATTTGCCCTCGAAGTCACCTTTCTTAGTCACAACACGGTAACCGCCGTCTATCTGTTCTACTGTCTCAGCAGGAGTCAAAAAATGAAATTCCACTTTCTCCTTGAGTTCATCATACAGATTTCCAAGGACAATGTAGTTGATGTCAGTCCCCAGATGACGCACTGAAGCGTCCAAAAGGTGGAGATCCTGCTCCATACACTTCATCTTGAAGTCAGACTGTATAGAAGTGTAAAGTTTAGTCCCACTGCCACCATGTGAAAGGTTGATCCCATCCACATAGTTCATGAGTTCCAGTGCCTTTTCCTTGCCGATATACTCATGTAGCGTACCGCCAAAATCATTGGTAATATTGTATTTGCCGTCAGAGAAGGCACCAGCGCCTCCGAATCCGCTCATGATCGAGCATGGCTGGCATCCAATACAGTTCTTGATATTGACACCGTCTATAGGGCATTTTCTTTCATTCAGCTGCTTCCCAGCCTCGATCACACATATCTTGAGACTCGGATCCAACTGAGAAAGCTCATATGCAGAGAATATGCCGCCGGGACCTGCGCCAACTATTAAAACATCATATTTCATTTTTTCTCCTAACTATTAAGAAAAGGGCTTAACGACATCGCTATTCTATCATAAGAATGCCAATGATCCAAATCATCATTTGCTAAGCGTATTTGAATAACAGTTTATTGAACGGCATGACACATGTGTAGTATTATTCGTTCTGGAGGTAAAGCCGTATGAAAAGATTTCGTTCACCTGTATTCTGTATCGGACTGGTCCTAACTCTCATTGGCGTAGTAATGTTTCTTTCCAATGTACGTGTAGGTGATTTTTCCTTCACTCACTTCAGCAGAAACAATATTGGACCGCTGCTTCTTGTTTTGTGGTGCATAGTGCTCACATTGCTCATCATTCGCCAATCTCTGTTATTTGAGTTGCTTCTCGGAGCTGTAACCCTTGCGCTGATAGTAGTCATCATATTGAATGTACATATCTATGTTGTTTCTACACCAATGATCAAATTTCTGGCAATGCTGGCTCTGATATTCGGCGGTGCAGGACTTATGATCCGCGACATCTTCTAATCGGTTTACAAATAAGCAACTGCAGTCTGCTATATAGCAGACTGCAGTTTTTTGTTATTGATCACCAATCAAGGTTAGTCAGGCCTGTAACTGGTATTATATCCACTGTTAGTTTCTGGCCTCAGATCGTTTGGATAATGTATGTCAGTCTGGATGTCCATGACTATTTTCTGAACTCTGAGATATATCTCCTGTGCATCCGAAAGGTCCAGAAAACATCTCGATGCATTGTTGACCATATCAAAATAGATATCACCGACACCCAACATCTTATCAAAAAGACTATACTTCAGAGAAACATTTGTGATATCGGTATAAAACACAGAATCAACGTTCATGTTCAGAAAACCGGTGATGATTATCATACGTCGATCAGTTACAGCATACTCTGTGTTCTGCCATCTCTTTCCTGCCGTGATGATATTGGATACCCAAAGCCAGACAGGAAACAGGTGTATCACCAAAAATGCAACAATAAAGATAATAAACATAGGAGAACTCAGCGCGCTGAAAGCTCCGGATTTTGAAAGCATGTATATAAAGAACGAATCAAATGCAAGCCAGAGGATTGCGATCGGCATGTATGACATCGCTTTATTGAATATAAAAGCAAATCTTTTAGGCTTCCCGCTCCATATGACTTCTTCGTTATTGACCAGAAGTTTATCCAGAGTGATGGAAGACGCTCCGTATTTATCCTGATACTTAGACATTACGAGACCTCCAAACAGTTTCTGTATTAATAATACCTAACCGGAACTGAATCTTAAAGACTGATTCTTAAAAGACTTCCCGCCTTTTCAGGCTCACCGAATCCAGCCCTGTCAAGAAGGACATGTGCATTATAATGGAATGCTGAATGTTCCATGACCCTGAAAGCAGCAGCCAGAAGATCAACAAGGTCAGTCTGGCTCTCTATACGTTCCAGGTTACCTACAACAAGTACTCCGATAAAACACAGTAGTGCACAGAGGCTTTCATACTCCTCTGTCTCATTCTCTCTTGTCTCAGAATAAGGGAACTTTTCCACAAAGAAGTGATTGACCATTATATTCTCTTGGATCAGTTCAAGATTTGGAAACATCTCCTCAAGTATAGTTTTCCTTTTGAGATATTCGTTCTCACTGATACCGGACAGTTTTCTTATGCTGTTCTCACAGTAGTCCTTCAGACTGCTGCCGTTTTCTGAGTATTCTTTGCAGAAACTCAGCATAACGCCAAGACATTCTTCAAAGTTGCTGTAAACAGCTCTCTTCCCTGTTATAAGCTGGCCGACTGATTCGAAGCTTTCCTGCAGTGTTGAATTCCTTTCCTGAAGTATACCGATGCACTGCATCCTGAGAGCCATACGTGAAGGTATCTCTGTCCCGTTCCCCACCTCTCCAATATCAGCTTCTATGAATCTAAGCTGCGTCAGTCTATCTATCAGGATCTCAATGACTCCCTCGCAACTGTTTGAAAGAGAAGCTTCAGAAAGATCTTTTCTGATACTCCTCGGATACAGTCTGCAAACATTCGGAAGCACACTTTCCCCGGCTTCTCCGTGCAGTAGACATAGTCCATTTTCAGAGCGCATCGGGCAGCGTCCCAACCAGTCATGATTAAGAAGTGCGTATCTCTCAGGTGAAGCATCCTTTGGAATATAGAAAGCTCTGGATATTCGATTTCTGAGTTCGTCTGAGCATTCCAGTCCGATCAGTCTGAAATAATCGTCTTGAGAAATAGCAACGTTCCATCCTTCGCAGCAGCAGTTTCTGCACTCTCCGCATTTGCAAATGAACCCGCAATAAAAATCGGGCACCAGCATTTTGTCGTATCTGTTTTCCATCTTAAAATATCGAATATGATCAATAAAAAAAAACAAATCATATTTTATATTTGTACCTATTATTATTTCAAGAAAAATCGTAGCTTGTCATATACAAAAAATACAGAAAACAAAAGCCGGACAGGAGCAGCGTGCAAGCCTTTTACCTGTCCGGTTGCATTTTTGTTTGTTCAGTTTTCTTTGAACATTCTGTCAATTGATCTGAAGAAATATGGATACAGTCCTATCGTTACAAATGAAGCAGCTGCATACCGGATACTTCTCCAATAGAGAACGACCTTTTCGCTTACAGAACCGTTTAATCCAGTTTCAGCTATCTTAAGGAGATTTACTATCGACACAAACACGGCTATACCGCACACTATTCTGACGGTAATGACCCCGATCCTGTTCGTGCTTCTGAAACGGATATGCTCCCTTTCATACAGCATTCCGGTTAATCCTCCGCACATCAGCCCGAAGCAGGTGAAATAGTCTTCTGTTGAGCAGAACAATAATCCTGGTGAACAAAGTGTAATCAGAATATTGAAATAGGCCTTCCTGTATTGCAGCACATCGATCATGCTGCTGACACAGACAGAGATCAGTCCAAGGACAGCACCTGCAATCACATCCGTCGGATAATGAACTCCGAGACTGAATCTCGATACACCGACAGCAGCTATAAGCAGATAGAGCACTGTCTTAATGATGCGTTTTCTGCTATATACTGCAAGCGTCCCGTAAGTTGCAGCTGCACTGGCAGTATGAGCACTGGGGAATGAATATCCCTGTGTCAGTACGTCGTAAATGTCACCGTTCTCCACAGGTTTCAGGCATTTGACTTCTTTGATAACGAAGTATGGTCTGAGCCTGTAGAAAGAGTTTTTTATTAAAGGACATACTGTTGAGACAGAGAACAGGTTCACTGCAAGCCGCTCACCAAGTTCCTTATTCCAGCCCCAATAAAGAAACCCTAGGATGACTGTGATCACGGTCTCTTCACCAAACATAGTAAAGAATGACATTAACAGTATCCCTGCCGGCCCCATCAAGGACTGTATAAGCAGTATGAGTTCAGCTTCCCATGCAAAATAGAATATCGTATCCAAACGAACTTCCTCAGCTGATCAGATTGTAATAGTCTCAAGATCCTTCGCGTCAGCCAAGAGAGCTTCACCGGCGACGATGCATACAGGAGCTTTATCAGCAAATCTGTCAACGATATCCGCAAATCTCTCAAAATCAGAGACTGTTGTTCCCAGCAGCTGTCTGCGTTCCTCGACCTTCTTTTCGTATGTTATACCAGCAAAATATTCTGCATCAGCCTGCTCTCCCAGAACAGAAGGAGACACAAGCGGTTCCATGGCAGCAACAGCAGAAATGATGAAATTATCGGTTGGTTTTCCGCTTGCGCAGAATTCGCGGATAAAATTGCCGATTCCTTTATTGAGCTCAATGCTCTTGACCGGACTTGGATCCCTATAGGAATATGTCTCGATCATTCCGCGGTTATTTACATACATTCTGGTGCCGTAAGCACCGCCTTTTACTCTGACTTCATTCCACAGATAGCTGAATGATGACATCTGAGATCCCGCTCTGAATGATCCTGAATATTTCTCACCGATACTGTCTACCTGGAAAGCCTGAGAACTGTATCCAACAGGAGCAGGAATGACTATCGCAGTCCTTTGCGGAAGCTTGGATTTGTAAGATGCGTATTCAGCAGCACTTGTTCCCTCTTTAAGTGCTGAAAGGAAACTTTCCGGTACGTACTGTTCATCAGTAGTAACGCTCATGACGAGTTTTGCTTTGCACACTACATCATTCAGGACGCGGCTAACAAGTGCAGTGTAATCCTCTACCCTGCTGTCAAACTCAGTGGCCAGTTCCTTGGTCCATCTCAGCTGTGATACACCGCTGACCATCTCGCTGACTGCAGCCTGGCTGCTGCTGTGGGACAATGCGACATTCATGGCAAGCTGGTTTCCTGCGGTGATAGGATACTGCTTGGACGCTTCATATTTCTGCATCACAAGGTTCCTGATCGCATTGAAATCACTGAAATCAGTTTCTGTCAGGATCTCTGCGACCAGTTTCTCAGCTTCCTGTACGTTCTCGGCAAGGCTGGCGAATCCTACTTCCAGTACCGGTACACATACATCGTCTTCTGAATCGGGCTTGTACGCGCTGACAGAGAATCTGACACGGCCAATGGTGTTCTTTACTGCTCTCTGAAGTTCGATTACAGAATGCTTCTTTGTAGGAAGGTTCATCAGAAGCCCTGTAGCAGATGCAAACTTGACGAGAGTATCGGCCTCCAAGTCTGTAAGTTTGAAATAAGCTTTCTCGTTGATTATTCCGTTGCAGTTGAGTTTATGGAAGAGTATCTTGACTCCATTTGCTTCAGTGACCTCAGTGTCGACATGAACAGGTTTATCATCGACATCACTCAGCTTAAGGACCGGGATCGTCGCAGTCTGTTCCGGTGAATCGGGCGTTGACTGCCAGAGGACGAGTTTCTCATTGAGTACACGGTTGACTTCCTTCTGCTCTTCTGTCCAGACAGAAGTAAGCTCAGCTACACGTCTGTCCTCATCCTTCTGTCTGATCTCGGCGATCTCCTTGGAAGGTCTGCTTGTCAGAAGGACCGTATTCTCCTCTGAGGCATATATCTCTTTCAGCAGTTGCTCGCAATAGCCTTCTTCTATAAGCTTCCTCAGTTCTGCAAAGAGTTTGTCATGCTCGACATACATAAGCGGATCTCCGCCGTACAGCCAGCTCTTGAAAGACTCAAAGCACCTCATCAGTCCCTGAGGTTCTCTCTTGTCTTTAGCCTGGAATTCGGCGACATTCACGGACGCACGCAGGTCTTCCCTGTCGATGCCTTTCTCAGCGATCTCTGCAGCCTTTCTTCTGAACAGCTCTACGACTTCCTTCTCAGCTCCGTCTTTGACATTCTTGAATATTACTGTGGTATAGGGCTGCAGCATACTGTCGTCGAGATCGATCTCCACTTCCTGAACGATTCCGGAATCGAGCATCGCCTTCTTAAGAGGAGTCTCATTAGTTCCTGCTACTGTGGAGAGCAATATCTTCAGAGCAGCAAGCTTAACACCTTCATCCCATTTTCCGACTATCTTTCCGAGGCTGACCCAGGTCTTGTTCGTGCAGTCTTCATCAGCAGCTACGCTGAACTCGTTCTCATCGACAATCACACGCGGTTCCTGAGGCACGAAGTTCGGGAAGCCATCAGCCTTTTCGAAGCGTGAGAGATAACTGTCGATCAGCGCCAAAGTATCGTCCAATGGGATATCACCGTCAAGGAATATCCTGGAGTTGGATGGATGATAGTATCTCTTGTATGTCTCACAGAACTGCTCATAACTGAGATCCGGTATCACAGACGGTTCACCGCCGGAATTCCATCCATAACAGTTATCGGGGAAGACCATCTCCTGAAGACGCTGAGCGACGACATCATCCGCTCCGCTCATTGCGCCTTTCATCTCATTGAAAACTACACCGTTATATGCATACTTCCCATCCTCTTCAGAGATATGCCAGCCTTCCTGATAGAAGATGTTGGGATCCGTAAGAAGTCTTGGAGCAAATACAGCATCAAGATATACACCGGTAAGATTTAGGAAATCCTGCCTGTTTCGGCTCGAGACAGGATAGCAGGTCTTATCCGTGAATGTTATGGCATTGAGGAACGTATTCATTGAACTTCTGAGAAGATCGACGAACGGTTCCTTTACTGGATATTTTTCAGAACCAGCGAGAACTGAATGTTCCAGAATGTGGAATACACCGGTGCTGTCCTCAGGAAGTGTCTTAAATCCGATGCAGAACAGTTTATTCTCAGCTTTGTTATCTGTCCAAACAAGCTGAGCTCCTGTCTTTTCATGGACCATTTCGATGAAATCGGCTTTGATCTCATCAACGTACCTGACTGCTGTCACCTTAAACCCGTGTATGCTGTCCCCGGGATTCACAGTGCTCTGCCTGTCTTTCTCTTTATAGTAGAGCATGCAGTGGCAATAACCCTCGAAATTGGGGTCTGCTATCTGATCTCTGAATTCCTGACACATGCATTTGTACTCTTCTTTGATCTCTACTCTGCACGGGCAGTATCCGCCTTTGGCGGCAAGTCCCTCACGTATTGTGCGGACTACCTCTTCGTTTTCATTTAGTCTTATCTTAGGCATTTTACCCTCCGATTTGCTTTTTTCACATTATATCACCGGCTGAGATCGTCTCTGATCACACCTCCCCGGATTTTATATATTTATAGTACTCGTTTACCAGACTTCTGAACCCTAACTTTTTGATATCTTCATATCTGACTCTGTAATTGCCTTTGTAATATCTTCCGCTGCTGAGATATCTTATATTCTCAATCAGATATGCATCTATCTCCTTAAGATCGGAAACATCTGTAATTACAGGAAAATACCATCTGCTCCAGGTAAAACCGTTCTCTTTTCTGTCGTCATAAAACTTGCGGTTAAAGATGCTGATCATCTTTGCTGCAGTTTTCTCAAAATCCACGTTTTTTCTCTTGCGCCATCTGTAAAGCGCGTGAGCTTTTCTCTTTATCTTGGCTTTGATCTTTGACTTCGACACGGAAGACAGCCTGACCTTCCCTTCTCCGCTTCTGAATCCGAGATACTCCCATTCCTCTCCCGGACCTCCAGTCTGTTCTTTTTCTCTGTTCAGCTCCAGTCCGTATTTCTCTATCTCAGAAGCAGTCAGATCGATGTACTCCTGCAGTTTCTTCTCAGACGGAGCGAATATCAGGATATCATCACTGTACCTGAAATAGTCAGCTCCAATACCGGAGAACAGTTCATCAAACCTTTTCAGGTAGATATCTGCAAAGAATGCAGACACGGGAACTCCTGCCATGGCTCCGCAGCGGCAGCTGATCGTCTCACCATTCTCTACACATCTTTCCTGGAGGAGCAATGATCTTAACAGTGCGAGGATCTCCTCATCATCAGTTATCACTTCATCCAGCTGACCTGCAAGTCTTTCATTAGGAATCGAATTGAAGTAATCATGAATATCTGTCTTATAGAAATACATTCTTCTGTCTTTCGGGACAGAGAGGATATCACGAACAGCTGTTTTTGCGTTCATATTCCTTCTGAATGAATAACACCTGTCACTTATATACGAATCGTACCTGTAAAGAAGGAAAGCTATCAGTTTCAATACATTGGTTATCTCGCTGTCGAAGCTATAGACAGTTCTCTTCTTTCCTGACCCTTTCCGGTTTATTGATATCCTTCTCGGAGGCGGAAAACTGTAACCTGATCCGGACATCGCTTCAGCTACAGGGATGAACCTATCCTCGTCTATAAAGGCTGTCAGCTCTTTTATCTCACGTTTGGACAGAAGTCCTCTCTCCTTTTTGTATTCAAGGAACTTCTCCCATGTATTCTTTTCTTTTATCTCATCCAGAATGCCCATTGGATCCTTAAAAGAAAAAGAAAGAGAAAAAGCTTTGAAATAAGCTATGCTTATTTACAAGACTGAACATCCGCAGACTGCCTGCAAAGTCAACTTGAACGGATGCTTCGCCCACCGCAGGCGCATAAAAATGCATTTCTCTTTCTTATTCAATATTGTAAGTGTGTTTACAGATAATTGTGAAGTCTATCAGTGATATAAGGTACAGTGTTCTCGAAGTGAGCAATAAAATTGATCATCGTGATACCGGCCTGCTCCGCGCAAGCCTTGGATATCTTATAGTCTTTATGCGCACAGGTGTTTCTTCCAATGACCATGATGAGCAATCTCACTGTTGAACCGTCGCATACTGCAAAGGAATAATTCATTCCTTCAGCCGGACCGCCAAGTTCAGCCGGAGAAACATTCTCTCTGAGCTGATAAGAAGGAAACTGATTCCCTATTATGTTCCTAAGCTTTACTTCTACCGGAACTGTAATGCCCTGATTTGCTGAAACAGATTGCTTTTCTTCTTCCTGAAGCGCAGCTGCTTCACCTACCAGTTTACCAAGAGCCGTGGGATTATCTTCTGTACCGAGCACTGTCTCTGAGACAGCTTCGACTATCTTACCGGCAAGATCTCCGGTAAGTGCTTCTTTCCCTTTTTTCAAAACTTTATCCAACAGTCCCATTTTGCACCTCCGTTTAGGGTCCATAGATCAGAAAAGAGTCATAAACGCTCCTAATAACAGTATTATAACAGGAAGATACCGTTCTGCTTACAAACCTCTCTTGTGTGCTCGTCCCAAACTCCTGCATGGACTTCACCAATGTGAGCGCACTCCATCATTACCAGACACAGTCTGCTTTGGCCTATTCCTCCCCCAATTGTAAGCGGTAGTTCCCCGTTGAGCAGCATTCTGTGAAAAGGAAGCTTGCTCCTGTATTCACAATCTGCTTCCTTAAGCTGTCTCTTCATGGATTCTTCATCTACACGGATACCCATCGAAGATAATTCAACTTCCCTGTCAAGTATCGGATCCCAGCAGAATATGTCACCGTTGAGATCCCAGTCATCATAGTCAGGTGCCCTGTTCCCGTGTTTCTGTCCGCTTTTTAGCTTACCTCCTATACCGGATATAAAAGCAGAAGGATGATCCTTAACGAATTCTCTCTCCCGTTCTTCCGGTGTAAGCAGAGGCCAGACATCCTCCAGTTCCTGACTGGAAACGAAATCCACTTTCCTGCTTATCTGCGGATCCAGCTGGGGAAATTTCTCTGCGAGTCCTTCTGCTGTATCAGCAATGGCATTCATTATCTCTGTGACAGTACTGTAGAGGTAATCAAGGTTTCTCTGTTCACGTGTGATCACCCTTTCCCAGTCCCACTGGTCTACGTAAACAGAATGCAGGTTATCGAGAACCGGCTCATCCCTTCGAACAGCGTTCATATCAGTATATAGACCGTTTCCGACATGAAAATCATATTGCTTAAGCGCAAGACGTTTCCATTTTGCAAGTGAATGAACTATCTGACAGTTGATCCCTCCTGCAGCCGGTACGTCAAATGATACAGCTCTTTCAGTTCCGTTCAGATCGTCGTTCAATCCGCTGTTTTCATCAACGAACAGCGGTGCTGATACTCGTTTTAGATTGAGTCTTTCAGATAATCCTTTCTGGAACAGTTCCTTTATTGTTACAATAGCCTGCTGTGTCTCGTAAACGGATAACTTAGAACGGTATCCGGCCGGAAAGATCGTTGCCATGAGGTTTGTTTTTCTCCTTTTAGAGTGAAAGAATAACGCTATTATATACTATGCTATGATCAAAGACCAATCATGGCTTGAATGATTGTTATATGTCTTCATTCCTACTTCCTCACAAAAGAGCAACTGCCGAAAATCGGCAGTTGCTCTGCTTTCTTTTTTTGTATCCAAACTTCGGGGATCAAATAGCTTCTGCGTTGACGAACTGGCTGGTCCAGAGATCTGAGTAGAACCCTCCTTTTTCAAGCAGTTCGTTGTGAGTTCCTGTTTCCACGATATCTCCGTCCTTCATGACTAGGATCATATCTGCATTCCTGATCGTGCTGAGACGGTGAGCGATAGTGAAAGACGTCCTTCCTCTCGTTAGGAGATCCATTGCATCCTGGACGATCTGTTCCGTTCTTGTATCGACCGAGCTGGTAGCTTCGTCAAGTATAAGCAGCGGAGCATTCTGTATCATTGCCCTAGCGATCGTCATCAGCTGGCGCTGACCTGCAGACATGTTGCTGTCCTCAGAGAGCACTGTGTCATACCCGTTCGGCAATCCCGAAATGTAATTATGGAGTCCCACCATCTTGCAGGCTTCTTCTACTCTCTCGTCGCTTACATCCTTCATACTGTACACGATATTCTCTCTGATAGTGCCTTCAAACAGCCAGCTGTCCTGAAGGACCATACAGAACTGGTCGTGTACGTTCTCTCTTGTGACATCTCTTGTATCAACTCCATCAATCGTGATCTTTCCGGAGTTGATCTCGTAGAATCTCATGAGCAAGTTGACCATCGTAGTCTTTCCAGCACCAGTAGGCCCTACGATAGCGATCTTCTGGCCTGGTTTCACTACAGCAGAGAAATCCCTGATTATGATCTTGTCAGGATCATATCCGAAACGGACATGACTGAATTCGACATCACCCTTGACATTTGTAAGTTTCTGAGTCTTATAGGATTCGTCCTCCATCTCCTCCACATCAAGGAATTCAAACACTCTTTCACATGCAGCAGCTGCTGACTGGAGGTTAGTGATGGAGTTTGCGACCATGCTCATCGGCATAGTGAACATCCTTACGTAGATCACGAAAGCAATGATCGTACCAAAGGGTATGAGGCCCTCTTTTGCCATCATAGCTCCAAAAACACAAACTGAAACGTATCCAAGGTTACTTAGGAGTTCCATGAGCGGGAATGTAATACCGCTGATGAACTGACTCTTCCAGTTGTTCTCAAAGAGTTTTTCATTGATGTACTCGAATTCTTCTTTGGATTCTCTTTCACCGTTATATGCTTTGACGATAAGATGTCCGGCATACATCTCTTCTATATGGCCGTTCATCATACCAAGATATGACTGTCTTCTAGTGAAGTATCCCTGGCTTTTCTTGATCAGCACATTGACCAGCATGAAGCCCAGGATAGAGCATGTGATGACGATCAATGTGAGTCTTACATTCGTCAGAAGCATCATAATGGAGCATCCTATGAAAGTAACTATCGATGATACTACAGAACTGGAAGCCATGTTCAGGCTCATGCCGATCGTATCGACATCGTTCGTCACGCGGCTCAGGACATCTCCGAAAGATGATGAGTCAAAGCTCTTGAGAGGAATACGGTTCATCTTGTGGGAGATGTCGTTCCTCATCTTCTTCATAAGCTTCTGGGAAGCTCTGTTCAGGTTAAGGCTCTGAGTCAAAGTCAGCAATGCCGCTACCAGATAGAACAGCAAGCTTCTTATTGCGACTTTGATAACAGCATTGAAATCTACGCCTCCGGACTTCATTCCGGCTTCGATGATGTTGGTCATTCTGCTGAGGTTGTCCGGTCCAAAGAGGGTCATTATGACACTCAGGATCGAACTGGAAAAAGCAAGTATGAACTGCGGAAGTATGTCTTTGCCGTAGCCAAGCAGTTTTGTAGCGGCGCCTTTAAGATCCTTAGGCTTCTCCGCAATACGCATCCTGCCACGTCCGGCGGCATTGATGTTAGCCTGTCCGAGTTGGTAATCATTCTTTTTAGCCATTATGCAAGTTCCTCCTCTGACAGCTGTGTATATGCAATCTCTCTGTATACCTGACAGCTCTTCATAAGTTCGCTGTGAGTTCCCATTCCTGCGATCTTTCCTTCATCAAGAACGATGATCTTGTCTGCATCCCTGATAGTTCCGATTCTCTGTGCAACTATGAGCGTTGTAACACCCGCCGTTCTTTCTTTGAGAGCGGATCTCAGAACGCGGTCAGTCTTAAAGTCAAGTGCTGAGAAAGTATCGTCAAAGATATAGATCTCGGGTTTTCTGTATATTACCCTCGCAACAGACAGCCTTTGTCTCTGACCACCCGAGACGTTCGTTCCGCCTCTGGTTATGTCTGCATCGTAGGTGTTCTCCATCTTTTCGACGAACTCCTTGGACTGAGATATCTCAACTGCTTTCCTGACTTCTTCGTCAGCATCTTCATCTTCCGCGTGATTACCACCTTCTCCATACTGGATATTCGAACGTACGGTTCCCGAGAACAGCATAGCTGTCTGAGGAGCGTACCCGATAAGATTCCTGAGAGCACGCTGCTCGTAATCCTTAACATTGCGGCCATCGACTATCACTTCACCGCTTGTGACGTCATAGAATCTCGGTATCAGATTGACAAGGGACGTCTTTCCGCTGCCCGTAGCACCGATAAATGCGATTGTCTCTCCTTTTTCTGCTGTAAATGAGATATGACTCAGTACTTCGCCATCTGTTCCGGGATAAGTGAAACATACATCTTTGAACTCGATCGTTCCTTCCTTGCCTTCGACTCCTTTTGTTTCAGGGCCATCGACGATCTCAAGCTTGCAGTCGAGGACTTCATTGATTCTCTCTGCAGCTACAGATGCTCTCGGTATCATATTAAAGATCATCTCCAGGTTCATAAACGAGAACAGCAGCCTGCTGGCGTAGTTGGAGAAAACAACCATTTCTGAGAACGTGACGAGAGCCTCAGTCGTTCCGATATTCTGATTGATCAGATAAGCACCGATAAGATAGATGCCCACCGTCAGTCCGTTGTTAATGAATCCCATAAAAGGTCTGGTGCTGCTCATCACAGTCTGGGCAGCCAGCATATTATCAGAAAGCTTATTGTTTGCATTCTCAAACTTCTCTTCCTGATACTGCTCTGCATTGTACGCCCTGATAACCCTGATACCGGTCAGGTTCTCTCTGGTGGCTTTATTCAGCTCATCAGTAAGCTCCTGCATTCTTCTGAATCTGGGGTGAGCATATCTGATTACTATCACGACTATGATCATAACCAGGAAAATCGCTCCCCCGGTGAGAGAAGTCCACTGCCAGTGTTTCCCCCAGATCTTAACTAGCGCAACCGCTACCGAGATCGGTGTCCTGATCACCATTCTCAGTCCTCCGGAAATGAACATCTGGAGCTGTGTTACATCGTTAGTGGATCTTGTGATCAGCGATGCTGTTGAGAATCTGTCGATCTCATTAAGTGAGAATGACTGCACTTTATTGAACATATCGCTTCTCAGATTCTTTGAATAGAGTCCGCCAAGCATGGCAGCAACGTAGCCGGAAGAAAGGCCTATTACCGTGCTCAGGACAGCACACAGCATCATCATCCCACCAGCTTTCCAGATAGCGGGCATATCGGTCCCTTCAGACTGAACGAGCATGGTAATGCCCGACATGTAGTCCGGGATCTTCATCTCGGTCCATACTTGCGCGAGGACGAGCAATGCACTGCATATCAGCAGAAACACTTCTTTTCCCCGCATTCTTTTAATTGCTTTTAACATTAATAGAGTCTCCTCTTTAAAAAATTTACAAACCTAAATCCTGAGAAGCTATCTTGTCGAGAAGCTTGTACAGTTCTTTTTTCTCTTCTTTGTCAAGAACTGCGAACAGTTTCTCTACGGACTTGTCTCTTACTTTTGCCTGGATCTTTTCTCTTTCAAGTCCCGGCTCAGTTATATAGACTATCTGTTCTCTTTTATCACTTTCACTCCTGTGCCTTTCTATGAACCCATCTTTTTCCAGTTTCTCCAGAGCACCGGTCAGTGACTGCGGTCTGATGTGCATCCTGCGGGCAAGTTCCTTCTGTGCTATTCCATCTTCTTCAGAGAGAATATGCAAAATAAGGCCATCATGCATGTTCCCATCCACACCACTTGAATCAAGAGTTGAATGAAACAGACGGCTATGCAATCTCGCTACTCTGAAAACACCTAGCATAAGGTCATTGTCATTCATTAAACTTTCCTCCGAATAAGGCCGCAAAAGTTGATGAAGCGTAATTTTTAGTAAGCCAGTTTATAATAAGCCGATTTATTATAAGCAACTTTATAATCAGTTAGCTTATAATAAGCTTCCTTACTAATTATACTTGTAGTTCCTCTTCTGTCAACACTATTCCAAAGGTTTTCTCTTGAAGAATCTACCATTTATGATTATTATTTTAGTTTAGAGCGTTAAAGCACTAAAAACACTTTTAAGGAGTAGATAAAGAATGAGCAGAGATCTCAACCCCGAGGTACTTAGCGGCCTCAAAACCAGGTACAATTCCGATCGCACCGCTAAAGCGGTTAGAAGAGCTCTAAACAAGACAGATATCATGGAACTGGTTGCCGTACAGGAAAACGAAGCCAATGTCCAACCAAATTTTGAAATCGATATCGAAACTTTGAGAGCCACAAACCAAGCTGCTTCCGGCAGATGCTGGATTTTCGCCGGAGCTAACTTCCTCAGAGAAGAAGTTGCAAAAAAATGCAACATAAAAGACTTTGAACTTTCTCAGAACTACATTGCTTACTGGGATAAGCTTGAAAAGATCAACTGGACGATGGAAAGCATTATCTCTCTCAAGGACGTAGAATGGGATGACCGCACATTGATGTGGGTTCTGCGCAACGGTGTCGGAGATGGCGGACAGTGGGATATGTTCGCAGGTCTGATAAAGAAGTACGGAGTCGTTCCCAAAGCTGCATTCCCGGAAACGTATGCTTCCGCTCATACAAGGAGCTGGGGCTCTCTCGTGAATCGCAGACTTAAAAAGTTCGCGGCTGATGTTCAGAAAAACAAAGATGACGCAGATAAGATCAACGAACTCAGAAACGAGTGCCTTGAAGAGCTCTACTCATTCTCCACTTCATGCTTTGGTCAGGTACCAGAGACCTTCGATTTTGAATATGTCGACAAAGACAACAAATATCACATCGACCGCGGTCTCACCCCCAAATCCTTCTATGACAAATATGTCGGACTTGATCTCGATGCATATGCATCTCTGATCACTTCCCCCACAAAAGACAAGCCTTATCATGAAAGATTCACCGTAAACTATGTCGGAAACATTGTCGGTGAGCCGGTAGTATATCTCAACCTGACAATGGACGAGCTCAAAGACGCAATAGTAGCACAGCTTCGTGACGGACAGATAGTCTGGTTCGGTTCTGATGTAGGACGCTGGGGTGACAGAAAGAACGGCGTTTGGGACATGAACAATTTTGATCTGAACGCCCTCTTTGACCTCGACGTCAGTATGACAAAGGAAGAATCCCTGTATTACTGTGAGAGCGCCATGAACCACGCAATGTGCATTACCGGCGTGACATTTGATGAGAACGGCAAACCTGCTAAATGGAAGATTGAGAACAGCTGGGGTGAAGATGCAGGTCAGAAAGGCTATTATCTCGCATCTGCAGAGTGGTTTGACATGTATGTATTCCAGGCAGTAGTGAACAAAAAATATCTTCCCGAAGAGATAGTGAAATGCCTTGAAAAAGAGCCTCATGAGCTGAATCCTTGGGATCCTATGGGCACACTTGCCGACTGAGGAGTTTATAATGCAGATTTCTGACCAAAGCTTTCTGATATCTGACGTTCCTTCCCTTAGCGATCTGAGGAAAAAGATCATTCCGTACCGCGAGCAGGAGAAACTCCATAACAGATGGCTGAAGGAACGGCTGGACACAATAATGCCCAAAGTTCTTGAGGAATCCGGGCTTGATATGTGGATCATCGCATTCAGCGAATACAATGAGGATCCCCTTTACAGGACATTGCTTCCGAAACACTTCTTTACCGCCAGAAGAACCATGATCCTGGTCTTTGTGATGGATAATGACGAGTTGAAGAAGCTTGCCCTGACTCGTCCTCATATCGGTATCGATGATTATTATCAGCAGGAATGGATCAATCAGAAAGGGTCAAACTGGGCTATCCCTGAAGATTATCCCTATCCTCCGGAAACTCAGATGGAATGTCTCAGAAGGATCGTCCAACAGTATGATCCCAGGACAATCGGGCTGAACTATTCTGACAATTTCGCGTTCGGTGACGGACTCAGTTACTCCCTTGCAAATCAGATTTTCTCTGCACTCGGTGATGAATACAGTTCAAGAATCGTTTCAGCTGAGTATGCAGCTGTAAAATGGCTGGAGACCCGCTCTGACAGCGAGCTTGCTGCATACAACGGGATAATGCAGATACAGCACACCATGATTGCTGAGGCTTTCTCCTCCAAGGTCATCACCCCTGGAGTCACAACTAATGCGGACGTAAAATACTGGATGATGCAGTCTCTCATTGATATGGGGCTTGAACCTTGGTTCGATTTCGAATGCACCATAATCCGAAGAGACATTGGCTGGGTCGAGGATGAGGATGTGATCATGCCGGGAGACTGTCTGAGATGTGATGTTGGCTTTAGATACCTGGATCTGTGCACAGACACTCAGGAAATGGCCTATGTACTGAAAAGCGGAGAAACAGATGCCCCTGATTATCTCAAGGCTGCTCTTGCTAAAGTAAACAGATTCCAGGATATCGTGATCTCCAACTTCAGACCAGGATCAACCGGAAACGAGATACTGGCAGATTCCAGAGCGCAGGCTGTTTCAGAAGGACTTAAACCCAGTCTTTATTCTCATCCAATCGGTTTTCATGGACATGCTGCCGGTCCTACTATAGGACTCGTAGATGCTCAGAACGGTGTTCCTGTGAATGGAGACTACACCGTATCCGACCACACCTGCTACTCTCTTGAACTGAACGTGACAGTTGACATTCCTGAATGGAACATATCTGCAATCTGGGGATTTGAATCAGATATCGCGCTTTGTGACGGAAAGATCGATTTCCTTTCCGGACGTCAGACTCAATACCACCTGATAAAATGATTTTTTAATCCACCAATAATGGAAAAGCGGCCGTGATATAAATCACAGTCGCTTTCTTTATCATCCTGAATACGATGAATGTATTATTTGACCATGCTCCAGGCGCAGGCACGGACACGGAGATGATGATACTCTTCCATATTCGGTACTGCCTGATGCATGTAAGTGATAGAGAAGTTCTCTTCAGGAGAGATCTCTGTATATGTGCCCATCGCTCCTGTCCAGCCATATGCTCCGGGTGTTCCGTTGCTGTGTCCGATGGCTCTTCCCATAAGGGTCCTGACGCCGAGGCCGTAGCCATAGCCGTCAAGATAGAAGTTGCGGAATTCGCCAAGCTGCGTCTCATTGAGCATATTATCTCTCATGAGATCCTGTGTCTGACGGCTGATCAGCTGTTCACCATTGGGCATGATTCCGCGATTAGCAAGTGTAGAAACGAATTTGGAGTAGTCGCTTACTGTCGAGATAATTCCAGCTCCGCCAGCTTCGTAAACTGCATCAGGCTGGATATTCTCATCCATCATCGCTTCTCTTCTTTCCAGAGATCCGTCCTCATTACGATGATAAGGAACAACCAGATGCTTTTCCATATCACCTGTAAGTCTGTAAGCAGTGCTCTTCATTCCAAGCGGATCAAATATGTTCTTCTGCAGATACTCGCTGACTTTCATGCCGGAACATACTTCGATAAGACCTGCGACAAGTTCATGGCCAAAACCGTACAGCCAGTGTGTACCTGGTTCGAACGCAACAGGAACAGCACTCATGGCTTCTATATCCTGACGGAGAGTGTAGTATTTGCCGTATTTGTCTCTGAGGCCTTTTCTTACTTCCGCCATGACTCTGTGGGTCTCATCATTTCCGCCATAACCGATTCCCATAGCCATGTTGAACACATGTTTAACAAGTATCGGATTTTCAAGCGGCTGAATGGTGAAGTTGCCGTTTGGTGCATATACGACTTTGTTAGTATTCTTCCACTCAGGGAAATATTCGTAGATAGGATCGTTGAGAAGGAATTTACCCTCTTCAAAGAGTTTCATCGCTGCTGTGCAGATGATAACCTTTGTCATTGAGAACTGACGGTAGATTGTGTCTGCGTCGATAGGTTTCTTCTCTTCAACATTTTCATAGCCGAAATAATTCTCGTAGATCCTCTCTCCATCCTTTGTAACGATGCATCCGAGCCCTGCCGGCCCATGCTCCACAAAGCGCTGGAGGAGGGCATCCATTTCCTTTTTGCCTGCCATTTGTCTCTCCTTTTTTGATTATGATTAG
>JAEEGL012692628.1_pt1 | contig 27694 bp, 15 predicted proteins | sample 9134231 | NCBI WGS metagenome assembly JAEEGL01 (sample SAMN16246548, study PRJNA631951) | gut metagenome | biome: gut microbiome; feature: rumen; material: fiber-attached | host: Bos | place: Iran: Karaj | collected 2018-10
ATGACCAACTGGGTGAATTGGAGTAAAATACAAAACATCAAAGCCCATTCCAGCGATATGCGGAAGTCTTTTTATAACATCTTTGAAAGTGCCATGTTTGCCTGGTTCAAAAGCACAGTTACGAGGGAAACATTCATACCAGGCGGCAAATCTTGCTTTAACTCTATCTACTCTGACTCTGTACAATGGGCTTTCAACTCTTGTGGCAGGGTCTGGGTTTGCACTAAGTATTCCTTCAAGTTTTGGGTCACTCAAAATCTGCCATAATGCAGCATCTGTTAGCTGTTTTTCAGCTTGAGATAGAGCTTTTTTCAGAAATTCTTTATCAGAATCCTTAAGCCAGCCTTTAAACTTACCAGCTAATTCTATACCTTCAAGTATGTCTGAATGGTAATCTACACCAGCATCGACTTTTTTGCGGGTATCAAATACCCAAGTTGCGTAGTCATCACAATAAGAAGCTAAGCAGTATTCATAGAAACCAATCTGTTCAACTTCAAATTCAGCTTCCCAAAAATCTAAACCGGGGTTCGTACATTCCATACGAACATAGTTCCATTTTTGACGGCCTGCAACACGATATTCAACCCATGCACAAATCTTCTGGTGACCATCGCGGAAAATATCGGCTGTAATATGAACTTTATCGCCTGGTTCTCGTTTTATTGGATAAAGCCCGTTATCTACCAGAGGCTGAACATTTTCAATAAAGGTTCTTTGTCGATTCTTATTCATGCCTTTATCAACCCTTCTTAAGAGATTTGTAAAGTTCTACTGTCTGCTTGGCAATTGATGTCCAGCTAAAAACATCTTCAACACGCTTTCTGCCGGCTACTGACATCTTTTTGCAGAGTTCAGGATCAGCCCACAAAGTGTTGATTCCATCAGCCAAATCTCTAGAGAATTTATCAGGATTAATCGGTTCAAATGGTGTGTGATCCATCTGTTCCAGTTTTACAAGTTTGCCTGTAACACCGTCTACAACAACTTCTGGGATACCGCCAACAGCACTGGCAACAACCGGAGTTCCGCAAGCCATAGCTTCTAGGTTGATAATTCCAAAAGGTTCATAAATTGATGGGCAGCAGAACAAACCAGCATGAGAATAGAGTTCTATCTTAGCCTGATTTGATACCATTTCGCTTATCCAATAAACATTAGAGCGACCTTTTGAAGCTTCTTTGAAAGCATTTTCCATTTCAACTTTGATTTCTGGTGTGTCTGGTGCACCAGCACAGAGAACTACTGGAATATCAGGATTGATGTATTTAATAGCGTTTACAAGATGGATAATACCCTTCTGGCGGGTGATACGGCCGACAAAAAGAACATAAGGCTTTTTGGGGTCGAAACCGAATCTTGTAATATTTTCAACAGAATCGGTCTTTTTATATTCATCAGTATCTATGCCGTTATAAACAACTTTGAGACGTTCTGGTTTAACATTGAAAAGCTTTTCAACATCAGCTTTTGTTCCGTTGCTGACAGCGATTACAGCGTCAGCCATTTCTATAGCCATCTTTTCAACCCAGCAACTGAAATCGTAACCGCCACCAAGCTGTTCACGTTTCCAAGGTCTTAAAGGTTCAAGAGAATGGGTTGTAATTACCAGAGGAATACCGTAATTCAGCTTTGCCCAAATGCCTGCCATGTGGGTATACCAAGTATGACAGTGTACAACGTCAGCATCTATATTCTTGCCAACCATCTGCAAATCTCGGTCTAAGGTTTTGAAAATAGACTGCAAGCCAGTTGGAACTGTTTCGTATCCGTCTCTTGGTTCAAAACCAGTAGCTGTAATTTTTTTACCTTTTTCAGGCTTCTGATCGCCATAGCAGCGAACTTCAACATCTGCTAATTTTGCAACTTCACGAGATAGATATTCGATGTGTACACCAGCGCCACCGTAAATGTGAGGGGGGTATTCGTTAGTAAAATAAAGGACCTTCATTCTCTTCTCCTTGAAATTTATATATACAAATCATTATAGCATGATTTATGCCTATTTCAACTATATTTTGCTATATTATGAACTAAAAATCCTATTCTTTACAAAAAATCATAAATATATTAGAATTCAATTCACAGATAAGAATATCCCCAAGGAGAACCAAATGAATTTCAAAAAATCTGCATTAATGTTGTCATTCGCTGCTGCAATGTCACTTTTAAATACAACCGTTTTTGCAATAGATATGTCTAAGTCAGAAGTTATAAAAACCACAGGCAAAGTTGCAGTAAAGAAGACTACCAGCCCAGAATTCAAGAAATTAAATTCTAACTTAAAACTTTCTGGCTCTTTAAAGAATCTCGACGGCGGCGATAAAGTAAGAACATATAACGACAGTTCAGCAGACTTGGCTTTAAAAAACACCTGTATCGTAATGGTTAAAGAACAAAGCGTTTTTGAAGTTCCAAAGATTCTAACAGAAAAAGATTTAAAAATATTAAAAGCCGAACATGGTTCTATTCTTTTTACAGTAGAAAAGGGAAGCAATTTTCAGGTTCAGACTGCCGATGTTATATGCGGAGTAAAAGGAACTATGTTCAGTGTTTCCGCAGTAAGCCCTCTAGGAATGATATTAGAAACTCCCGGTCTAGAAATTGGTTATCCTAGGAATGGTGGAACTTTAGTTGAAGTATATGAAGGGGAAGTTGAAGTTGAAAATAGATTTACAAAAGAAAGAATATCTCTGAAAGAAGGAGAAAGATCATTTTGGGGAAATAGTCTTGTAGGTGACGCCCAAAAAGCAACTAAGCAATTATTAAAAGTAGGACAAAAAGTAGAAAAATTTGCTTCAGATAGTGAACTTACCAGAAAGTGGGGGCAAAAAATAACCAAACTAAAATATGATAGAAAAAATGCAATAAAACTCAAAAATGTAGAATGGTTTGGTTCTTCAGATAACTATAGTAGTAGTGAAGAAATGATAGAAAATAACCCTTCTTTCAAAGAAGGATTTTATAAAAAACAATCAGAATTTTACCGTGAACATGGTTATAATATTGATAAAAGTGATTTAAATAACGTTAAAACTCTTTTCGGTTCTGGCAAAAAATTCCATGCAAATGAAAGGTTTGCTAAAATTTCTAAGTATGAAACTGACAAATCTTTTTCCAACAACTCTTTCGGAGAAGTCTATTTGGGGAATAATACTCTTGCAGCCTGTAAAGCAGCTAATGGTGAAACTTCTCTCGTAACAGAACCCATCGACAATATTGATATGCACAACGGTATTACGTTTCTAGGCTTCGGTTGGGTAAAGATGGATACTTTTAATGACAAGCTTGGAGTAACAAACGAACTATTAGCCAATGTCTACAAAAATGGAGATGAATATATAACTGCAATAAGAAATAACAATAATAACCTTTACTGGCAAGGAACAGATGGCTCAGATCCTAAAAAAGTTCCAACAGGTGATGTTGCCTATGTTTATAACATGAGTACAAACAAAGGACAATGGGTTAACGCAGCTCCTGGCAGTATTCCTTCAGAACTTGCCAATTATAAATTCAGTGTAATCAACACAATGAACCAAGAAAAGAAACAGGTTGAAAAACAAAATAAAGAACAGAAAAAAGACGCAGCTAAGAAAACCATAAATAAAATTGGTAATGTTCTTAACAAAAAAGGTAAAAAGTGGTTCTAATTTGAATTTTATTTGCCTTAAATACTATATTTAATGAACTTACAAAAAGACAAAAATGTAAAATCTTTTAGAAAGGCACTGACAGTGCCTTTCATTATTTGTATTCTCACACTTATAACAGACGTGAGGAGTTCTTTTGAATGGTTTGAACAAAAGCATCTTGATCTGCTTTTTACTTTATATCCACAAATCTGTAAACTAACATGCTGTAATGAACCAATATATTCTCCAACTGTTATTATTACAAAAGATCAATCTTTTCAAACGAAATTTGATCGCAGTCCAACAAGAGTAGATTTTGCTAATCTTCTAAATAAGTTAAAAAGCCAAGGTGTAAAGACAGCAGCATTTGACTTTATCTATGACGAACCTCACCCCCAAGAAGATGAAGCCTTTATTCAGCAGTTAGATTCGTTTCCCTACCCTATTTTAGCCTATAAATTTATTGGCCAAGGAAAACAAAACTTTAGCTATGCTGACTATACTGATGATGATGATAAAACTCACAACAGCTTAATCACACTTTACAGACCTATTGCGGATAAAGCAATAACTAGAGGTCTTGTTAACATTCCTACTATTCAAGATTCTACAATTAGATATGCCCCTCTGGCTTATCGCCTTGAAGAATCTCAGCGTTTCTTACCAACTTTAGGTTTCTCTACATGGGTAATATCTTTATTAGAAGAAGAAGAAGAAAAAATCAACAAAATTAATATATCTAAGTGTTCTGATCTCAAAGAAGCTTTTGAAAAATTAAAAGCCTGTTCCCCTTACCCAAGACATACTTTAGGCCATAATGGAGTAGATAAAGCAGTAACCAGCCTCGAAAATATATTTATATATAAATACCTCTTAAAGCATTATCCAAACTTAAAACAAAATAATTTTACCTTAGGGAATGTTGTATCTGCTAACTCCGCTATTAATAACAAAACATGGGTTAAACTGCCAGAAAAACCTCTTCCAATTGTTGGTCACCGCGACATGCCATTAATTAGACTGCCTTTTCAAAAATTGTCTGCTCCTTTAAATGGTGATGGAATAGAAACAGTTTCTATGGCAAACCTTTTAGAAACTCAGAGAGAGGAAGAATCAAGCCTTCTTTTCAACAAAAATAAGTTAAGTATATCTAACGATAAACCATTTCAGAGAATAAATCCAGAAAAGCCGATTCATAATCCTGGCAAAAATATTATTCAGGGTAAAATAAAAACAATAAAAGGCGAAGCAGTATCTAATGCCAATATTTGGGCAATAATGCCTAAAATAGGTTATTGGGAAAAAACAAAAACAGATAAAGAAGGTGCGTATAAACTTAGCAATCTTCCTGGAGGTAGTTGCTTTGTAATAGCCTATATCAACAGTTTGAACGGTTATGATAAAGCTTTAATTAATATAAATATTGATAAACCAATTAATGAATTACCTCTATTATTGCTAGCAGACAATACTAATACAGCAGAAATTCCTTCAGAAATTATCCCAAACACTTCTAAATCTGAACTTTGGATTTACGGCGAAATAATTCCGATGCTTCATAGCAACAGTGAAGGTCAAACTTATGCGAAATCAATTCCAGATGGTTTTTCTCTTGTCAGTATGAACGACAACGAAGATGCAGAAGAAAACTATACCTTAGACGAAAACGGCAATTTACTGCTCAATGAACAATTGTGTAAAAACGGCTTAGCGGCTGTACTCCCGAATGAAGATAGTTGGACAATAAAATTCCAAAGAAAAGTAGAATTAATCAAAGGGAAAGACGCTATAATAAATGATTTGCCATCTTCCTTAGACGCTGTAATTAACGTTACAAACAAAGCAAGTCTACGAGCTAAACAAATCGATCAAGAATTAATCATTAAACCTGGTCTAAATAAAACTTTAACTCAATTACCAAGAGCCTCTAATTATTTTAAGACCGATGTAAACCTTAAAGTATGTTTCCCTGAAGATGCAGATAAAGACAGCATAGCAATATTATTATCTGATTCAGGAAAAGAATACGAGATAAAAAATGGAACATCATTAGATATTCCAAACGACGACTATATTGTTCTTACTCAGTCTACACAAAACAAGGGATTTTATAAAGAAGAAAGAATACATCAAAAAACAGTATTTATAGGTACAATATTAGCAGAAGACCAAGATTTCATAACATCTCCAATAAATTTCCTAGACAAATACTTTTACAGATTACCAGGTGTTAATATACATGCTAATTTATTTACTGCATTAAAAACGAATAGATTTTTCTATGCACCACCATTTCATTTGGACCGTGCTCCTATGGCCTGGCCATTTTATCAATTTTTATTGATTTTTCCAGTGCTAATAATATTAAATATTCAATTAAAAAATGCACGAACCACAAAAAGTACCGCAACAATATTATTAATAGTTTGTATAATCTGCTTAACTTCCGTAATCTTATTCCCACGTAGAATAATAATACCTGTTTTCTATCCATGTTTATTAATAATCAGTTTTGGTATCTCTAGAGGGTTTGTTGAATGGATAAATTCCAGACGTCTAGCTACAGAAACCCAGAATGCTTTCAGCCGCTTTATTTCTGCAGATATAGTTTCTCAGATTGTTAATAACCCTGACGCAATCAAACCTGGTGGAGAAAAGAAAGAGTTAACAGTAATGTTTACTGATATAGCAGGGTTTACCTCGATTTCAGAAAAGCTTGATGCTGATGCACTAACTGAGCTTATGAACTCCTATCTTGATGAAATGACCAAAATCCTGTTTAAGAATGGTGGTACACTCGACAAATATATTGGTGACGCCATCATGGGCTTTTGGAATCACCCATCCAGTCAAGAAGACCACGCTACTAGAGCTGTTACCTGTGCAATAGAAATGCAGAAAAAGCTTAAAGAAATGCGTGAAAATTGGATAGCTCAAGGCTTGCCCAAAGTAGAAATGAGAGCTGGCATAAACAGTGGAACCTGTATGGTTGGTTTCATTGGCAGCAAGATTCAAATGAATTTTACCTGCTTAGGAGATAACGTAAACCTTGCTTCACGTCTAGAAGGAGCTAATAAAGCCTACGGTACCTTTATAATGATAAGCGAGCCTGTTAAGAAACAACTTAATCCATATTTATTCAGCACCAGATTCTTAGACTTCCTTGCTGTTAAAGGGAAAAACGAACCAGTTCTTGTTTACGAAGTCAGGGGCTGGAGAAATGAAGAAAGTCCAATGTGGTTAGATATAGCAGGAAAAATATATCAAGAAGGAATAGATAAATATCTTGCTAGAGAATGGGACAATGCGATTATCAAATTTAATGAAGTGCTGTCACTATTTCCAGATGATGCACCATCTAAGGTTTATATAGAAAGATGTAACCATTTTAAACGTTATCCTCCAGAAAAGGACTGGGACGGTCGTTTTGTATTAAAAACCAAATAAATCCAAGGTTTTAGAATATTTAATCTATACAATTAGAAAAAATATATATTTCATTCAGAATTTGTTACTACATAGTATAAAAAATGTTAGAATTAAAGAATAAGTAAGCCTGTTGTTCAGAAGTAAAAATAAAATCTTTTTAAGGAGTTTTTATGGATACTAAATTACTAAAAGAAGCTGCTCAAATAATTAAAAATGCTAAGCATTTAACAGCTTTTACCGGTGCAGGTATTTCAGTTGAAAGCGGTATTCCTCCTTTCAGAGGTCCACAAGGGCTTTGGAATACTATTGATCCTACATTTATTGAAATAAGCTATTTTCAAGGTCATTATGCAGATTCTTGGAAAGATATTAAAAAGATTTTTTACGATTTCTTTGGTCAAGCTAAGCCTAATGCTGCTCATTTAGCTTTGGCAGAATTAGAAAAAATGGGTATTTTAAAGGCTATTATTACCCAAAACATCGACAATCTTCATCAGGATGCTGGAAGTAAAGTAGTATATGAATTCCATGGTACAGCCAGCACTCTTTTATGTTTGCGCTGTAATGAACGCTTCTCTGCACAAACCTTTTCCTTTGAAGAAATGCCGCCTAAGTGTCCGAAATGTGGCGGAAAAATAAAACCAGACTTTGTATTCTACGGAGAAGGAATTCCAGAAAAGCCCTATAGAATGTCTATGAAAGAAGCTACGGAAGCTGACGTATTCCTGGTAATAGGTACAACAGGTGAAGTTATGCCTGCGTGCATAATTCCACAAATAGCTAGACAAAACGGTGCTAAGGTTATAGAAATTAATATCAGCCACAGTGCCCTCACTCATGGAACAACAACACATTTTCTACAAGGAAAAGCTGCTGAAATAATGAGTGAATTAATGAAAGAAATTAAAGCTTAATAAAAAAGCAAAAATAAACCCCTCTCGAATTTGAGAGGGGTTTTATTTTTGGTATAATAATTATCAGCCTTTATCAAAAGAATCGTCTTTTGGGGCTTCTGTTGGAGTTACAGGTGAAGCAGGATTTTCTTCCATCTTAGCAGGAACAGCGTCACCAGCCATATATTCTCCATCTTTGAGTTCAAAATAATAATAACCAGCAACTGGACCATCTTCAGTGTAAATCTTACCAAGGCATCTAACTTTGGTTTTATTTTCGAAAACCATGTTTTCACCATTGGGAAGAGGAATATCACTAACCATAAAATCTCTAGCCATATCTTTATATTTAATATAACCAAAGTTCATTGGAGTGAAACTCTTCTTTTCGGTATTATACTTGAAAATATACATTGCACTCTGAACGTCACCAGTTGTGCAAGCTGTTATTATTTCTGGAATTTTATCGCCATCAAGATCTTCAATTTCGAGGCTGCTTGCTTTGTCATTTAATTTAAAATCCCAAGCCTGCATACCAAGAGCGATTGAAGTCCAAACTTCCTTAGAATCTTTATCTAGAACCTTTATGCTAACATTATTGTTATCAATAGTTCTGACAACATGGTAATTTTGCCCATTTATAACCATTGGTTTATCTAAAACTTCAGGTTCTGCAAAAGATGCGGTTGATAATGCTATTACAAATGCACTAAGCAATAAAGAAACTTTTCTCATTAATATTATTCCCCTTAGATATAATTAAATATCCCATTCATAGAGATTATACTGTTTCATCAAAGAAATCAAATTTTGAGAATAGGTTGGGCTTGTAGCATAACCAGCTTTATGAATACCTCTAGCGAAATCATCAGCATTATGATTAGACTGAAAAGCATCCCAAGCACTCTTATAACGGCCATTTGAAACTAATTTAGCATGGTCGTCTATTGATTCCTGCCAAGTATGATACTTTCTGAAACCGTCTTTAATAGTTACATAAGTACCATTATAGCATTCCTGAGTATAAACTCTTGTTGTACCAGCAGGACCAGTACCCTTGATACCAAAGAGATTCTTTGCATCACCGATTGAGCTTCCACCCCAACCAGTTTCAAGAATAGCCTGAGCCAAAGTAACAGAAGCTGGAACACCAGTTTCTTTCATACTTGCCTGAGCTACAGGACCAAATAAGGCAATAAACTTAGCTGGTGGCAATTTACCACCGGGATAACTAGCAAGGTCACCAGTATCAGTTGCGCCTTTGTAACTTACATTACTAGCGCTAGAACTACCAGAATTTGTTTTGCCTGAAGCAGCGTCTTTAGACTGTTTGGTACCTTCTTCTTTGGAAAGGTAACCACCACTGGCTGTATCACCAGGATAATATGGAGCTATTCTAGAAGCTTCAGAATCAGGAATCGAAACATAGTTTTTATGCATGTAACCACTTACACCATTTATAGTAACAGCATAAAATTCACCAGAAATACCAGTTACAGTAACAACATCACCAGTATTGTATTTTCCCATTACAGGACCCCAAGGCCATTGTCTAAGTCTAAGACAATTTCCCTGTACAGTACCTTCTACAGGGAAACCTTCTTCATTTTTCTTTTCTTCATCCTTTTTTTCTTCTACAATTTTTTTATCAGCAGTTTCAAGACTTTCTTTAGAAGCAGTCTTTTCAATAGCTTCAATAGGTGCATCATCAAAAGAAGATTGATTTGCTCTTACTTCAACAAGATGAGGACAAGTAGCAACACCAAGTGCAATTAAAATACCCGATAGCAAAACCCAATTCTTTTTCATATAATAACCTCACTTATAATTCATTATACCAAATTATTATACTTTCACAATAATAAAAAAGTTTATAAATATAGAAATGTTGTACCTTTTCTTATAAAAATTTTACATAAAAAAAGCACGCCCTAAGGCGTGCCTTTTAAAAAATTCATTTTGTCTTAGATTTCATCCCATTCGTAGAGATTATAAGACTGCATTAAATTAATTAATTTATTAGCATAACCAGGATCTGTAGCATAACCTGCCTGATGAATACCTCTAGCAAAAGCATTGGCATCATGGTTAGCTTGATATGCATCCCAAGCTGGTTTATAAATCCAACCAGAAACTAATTTAGCATGGTCATCAATAGATTCCTGCCATGTATTATACTTTCTGAAACCATCTTTAATAGTAACAAATGAACCATTATAACATTCTTGAGTATGAACAACAGTAGTACCAGCAGGACCAGTACCCTTAATACCGAAGAGGTTCTTTGCATCACCGATTGAGCTTCCACCCCAACCGGTTTCAAGAATAGCCTGAGCCAAAGTAACAGAAGCCGGAACACCAGTAGCTTTCAAGCTATCGCGAGCAACAGGACCAAACAAAGCTATAAATTCTGATGGTGGTAACTTACCGCCTGGATAAGCAGCAAGACTGCCAGATTCAGTTCCCTTATAGCTTACGTTGCTAGCACCAGTGCTACCACTAGAACTAGAACCACTACTTGGAGCAGTTGAACCGCTAGGCATTGTTAAAACCCAACCTGGATATATCAAGTTAGGATTGCTTGATAAAGAAGGATACTTATCTTTGTTAAGTTCAACTATTTCGGGCCAACGGCTTGAATCGCCAAGATATCTTTCTGCTATTGCGCTTAAATAATCTCCAGAAACAACGGTATAATCAACCTGTTTAGCTTCTTCCTTGGATTCTTCTTTTTTTTCATCTTTTGATTCTTCAGGAACAGCAATTTCTTTAGTTTCTAATTCAGATTCGGAAGCTGTTTTTCCAACTTCTACATCTGAATCATCTGAGAAAGTGCCTTCAGCAAAAACTGTTGGGCAAACTAAATTAAGACAAAGCATAATTGCAATGAATTTTTTGAACATTATATTGTCTCCACAGAATATCTTTTTACAGTATACTCCAAATACAAGAAAAAGTTTAAACTATTTTATTAAAAACATAAAAAAACTAAATGCCAACCTCTAGCAACGGGATAACATTTATAACAGGTTCCTCATAAGGGTGTACACTCTTTATCTTTTTTACAGTTTTCTCAATATTTTCTTTTTTTACAGTAACTTCAACTTTTAATTCAGGTTCTTCGCTGATTTCATTTTCTTTTCCTATATAAGGCTTTGTACCTTCTAAAGGACGCCATGTACCCATAACATGACTATAGGAAAGACAGCTATCATACTTACCTATATGCCCAGCATCCACTTCCTGCAAAGCTTTTTGAAGCAAACGAAAATGAGTTTCAGGTATAAATATTTCCAGTTTAACGTAATTGAAATCCATAATATCAATAAATTTTTTACTAAAATCAAAAAGGTTCAACTCTCTTAACCGAGAATTGAACCTTTTTATCTAGTTTTTCAAACTAAGCCTTAGAATTTAATTGGCTGATCAACTATAGGTGTAACATCTGGTCCAGTTACAGTCATATAGCCTGATTCAAGATTAGCTGGCATAGTAACAACAGCTTGACCTTTATCATTTGTATAAGCAAGATGCATATTTTTAGCACCGTTAGTATAAACAGTTACGCGTGCATTACTTACAGGCTTGCCATTTTTACCAACAACATTAATCTTAACGCTCTTAGAATTATCAGAACTACGAGTTACAGTAGCTTCTGCTTTAACTTTAACCGGAGCTTTGAAACGAACCTGGAGAGTTGAATCACCAAAGAGATGCCACTGTTCAAGAATCTGAACACCATCACCCTTTGGTTCAGCAGTATAGAGTTCAAGACCCTTCATAATGCCGTTCATATAAAGACCACCAACAGTCTTATATGCTTCATTTACGATAAGATTCTTGTTGATTTCTGCCTGAACGTGAATTGGTGGAACCCAAGCCATACTAGTAGTAGCACCAACATAAGCTACAAGACCGGCTGGTCTTTCTAAGTTACCAGCGCGCATCCAGCTTTCACCGAAACCAGTGAAATTAACGAAACGACCATTCAAACAAGCAACGTCGAAGAGGATTGGCATCTTCCAACCATTATCAAGTTTGCTCATATAAGAATTGCTGAATCTTGTAGTACCCCAGCTAGAACCAGAACCATGACCAAGATAGTTAATAAGGCTTACACCTTTGTTAACAGCATCAAGAACATCTTGCTGAGTTGCACCTGGATCGTAAGCTTTTTCAGCACTCTTGAAAGAACCCTTAGACATATGTTCCTGTCTGAGTTCGTCAATATACTGATAGTCGGCTGGAGAACCTTCTGCAGAACCAATACCAAAGAGTCTGGTATACCAAGAAGTATCTTCAGTAGTATACTGTTCATAGTTCAAGAACTTAGCTACCTGATAAGCAACACCCTTTGCATCTTCAGCAGTAAGTCTGCTTATAATTGCATCCGGAACATGGTCATCACCAGCAAGTTTTACATAGCAGGTATCAGAATCTGCGCCTTCATTTACGCCTTTGTTAGAAGGAATCTTATCAGAGTCGCCAACCAACATGATGTTAGTCAAGCCACCTTTGTTATATTCTTTCTGAATAAAAGCTTTAATATCGGTGTTAGTTGTACCTATCTGGCTCATTGGAACCATCTTTACAGCTAAACCGCATTTTTTCTTCCAGTCAACAAAGGGCTTCATAGCATCTGCATATTCATCAGCAGTGATGATAAGCAAACGACCGACTTCGTTTAATCTTGGCAAACGAGTTGCAGCCTGTTTAAAGTTAATGAAAGTATTTTTGTAGATTGGCTCAAAAGCTCTACTGATTGGCTTGTTGCCTTTCAGAGTATTAACAGAACGCTTGTTTTCAGAATTTACTGAAATCTGAATGTTTTTGTGAATTCTTATTTTATTCTGAACAGGATTATACTGAACAGGATTAACAATAAGGTTTACACCGCGAACTTCACGGAATATAAATGGATTACTAACTTGAACAAGATCTTTATCGGCTGGATACCACTTGTTTTCTTTGTAAACGTTACCATACTTATATGGAACAGTAGCTGGATCAATAGTACGTTTAAAATTACCTTTGCTTGGAATGACTGGTGCATCAAGTTCTATGATTTCACTTTCAAGACTCTTTGCAGTAAATACAGGCTTTTCACCTGGATTAACCATTACCATAGCAGTATATTGTGGAAGTTCTGGAGCATCTTTTAAATAAGATGGATTAGCGTCTTTTGCAGAAATAGTTACTGCTTTTGCGCCTAAAACGTTTGCTTTTCCAAGCTTAACACCAGAACATTTAACTTCAAGATTTGAAGAAAAACCGCGAGATTCTTTTAAGCTGATACCATCAGCGTAAACTGCACTAGAACCCAAAATTGCAAGAGCTGCCAACAAAGTTGAATATTTATTCAATAGTTTGTCCTCCCAGTAAAATAGGTATTAGTAAGAAAACTAATGAAATAATTATAATGAAAAAATCATCAATCCGCAATAGTGCAAATGAATTTATTTAGGGAAAAGGGATTAGGGAGGAGGGAAATAAGTAAAGTCTACACATTTGTCATAAAAAGTATAGCGTATGGGCTTTAGCCCTGAAAGCTATACGTTTATGACAATGGGTAGACTACAAAAGTGTATTTAGATTACCACACCTACAGCTTGTAATAACGTATAACTTGAGGTTTCGCAGAGGAGAAAAGGTAGAGCAAACAGACTGTCCGCTTTTAAAGAATTTGAAGAATGAGGGGTTAGGCAGAGCGTTGATGATATCTAACCTTTTCACTTTCAAGAATAGTTTTAACCTGTTCCTGAGTAAGATTCATTCTCTTGGCAACATATTTAATCATACCGAGTTTTTCTTTTGTTAGATTACCATTAGAAAAAGCAACTCTAACAATCATTGTCATTAATTCCAGATTTTCATCTAATGGAACTGTTTTTACCAGATTATCAACAGCATTAGGCTGAGATGTCATTGTTTTCATGAGATTGGAGATTTCCTGGTTAGAAAGTCCAAGTTGAACAGCATATTCACAACCTATTTTGAATTCTTCTTTATCTATCTTGCCATCAATCATCATCATTCCAATTACCCATTTAAAGCAATTAATGGCTGTGTTATTGATTGGTTTCACAGCATTTGGCATAACGGATTGGTTCTGCTGTGCCATTTTTGCTCCAGCAATGACTCCAGCAGCAGTTGCAAGAATATTATTCGGATTAACTGCACTAGGTTTTCTATTAATATTTGCTTCTGAAGATCTTATTTCTGCATTATTTGAAGTATTGGCAGGTGGAGTTAATGGTGATTCTGAAGCATTAGCAGTATTTTTATTTGTCTTATAAACGGGTTTTGTATAGCCATTAAACTTAATTGGCTTATTCAAAGACATTTTAACTTTGGAAATCCAACTATTAACTCTTAAATCGCCACCATCTACTATATCTTCAAGAACCCAATCGCGGTTTCCATCATTCATTACAGCACCACAATATTCACATTCATTAGAGTTACTATTGCTTTCCATAGCTCCGCAATTAGGACAGGGTGCAGCACAAAGGCCTGTCTTTGTATCAGTCATAACACCACGTTTACGTTTTAATACAAATACAGAGTTCTTATTTATCTTTTTATTAAACAAAGATTTTATCTTGCTAACAAAAGTTGGATTCTTATCTTTGCTTGATTTAGGTAACCCATTCCAAAGAATTTCTACATAAATAAAGTCTTCGTTGGCATTCTTATCTGCATCGACAGCCAAAACTCTGATAGAACCTATTGCGCAGTTATCAAGATATTTATATCCATCAGAGGATGCATATTCTTGTTGAACTTTGTTATAATACTTATCTACTGCTATTTTTCTTAGTGGTGCAATATCACCCTGTCTGTCAGAAGATATTTTTCTCCAGAACATCATTGCTGTTCTGTCTTCAATGTGCTGAATATTGAAACCGCTATCAAATCCAATATATTTTCTAACTCCAGGAATAAGCTTATTGTTCTGTCTTATCCATTCGCATTGTTGAGTTATATTAGAAAGAATCCAGTCATGTTCTCCAGAACGTAATAAACAACCGCAAGAAGTACAATTGGTATGTCTTCCTATTGTAATCGGAGTTCCGCAATTTGGACAATAACCTTCTATCAGACCAGGTTTTCCTAAAGTCTTACTGCCAGTTCTTCTAATAAATGTCCATATTTCAGTAAATTCTTCAATTTTCTTATCGCCTTCGATATACTTCTTGGTCTGGTCATTAACTTTATAGTTCTTTCCTGATGCTGTTATAGAAAGGAAAATGCTATCGATGTTTCCATCTGATTCGAAACCTAGAATGTACACATCTTTTATTTCTAGATTTTCCATAACATCCAGAATATGTTCCTGCTTCATAAAATCAAGTTGGATCAGGAACTGTTCATATGTACCATCAGCAATGAAGGCTTCTGCCTTAGAGATATCTCTATTGCTCCAGGCATTCTGGATTAACCTGAACGCCTTTTTAGCTCTAACACAAAATTCTTTTTCGCTAAAGTTGGGGTCTTTGCTCTTTATTTCTTTTAATGCAGATTTATCTTCCTGATAGCTATTAAGCATATTAGACAAAGAGCCGGTGTCATTACTAGAAGAAAAAACATTTACTCCTTCAGTAGGAACATCTTCTGTTTTTCCATTGATTTTTTCTTTAATCTCTAAATAAAAGCCACCAATGACCAAAGCTGCTATAAAAAGAACAAAAAGAGCAGTTAGAGGATAGCCGATTACAGGGCATTCCTCGCAAAGCTTCATTAGGAAATTCCAAATAGCCTCAAATAATAATCTTAAAAGTGCTCCGAGGGCTCTACCGCCACCGCCGCCACCGGAAGAACCGCCGCCGCCAGAATAACCTCCGCCACCGCCAGCTCTTGCAAAAGCAATATCACATATTAATACCATTACGACACTTAGTATTAATATGATTAGAGAATAGCGGATATACTTTCTGTTATTCTTTTGCATAATATAAAATTTTAGTCAGTCCTAGATTTATTTTACACAATTTTATTAAGTAAAGCTAGTTATCTAAATTTCTTCTATTTTACTTTAATTATTCATTATTATGATACTTGCGAAACGAAGAAAAAAGTTTTATAAAATTATTAAATAGATGTTGCATCCTGGTTCTTTAGGAGCGGGGGTCGACAGCATCTATTTTTTTATTATTTTTAATACTATAAAAGATTTGTTTTTCTTAATTATAATAATTGAATAGTTACCAAATTAGAAATCTACTTTCTAAAACAGTGCCATAGACCGCGCAAAACCAGATATGGGTCGTGCACAGCAAATTTTTCAATTTCTGGAGCAAAGACCAAAGGTACCCCACCAGTATAATAAAGCTTAATACCAGGCAACTGAGCAATCATTTCTCGTGCATAACCTTCTATTTCCCAACGCACACCATTAGCACAACCACCACGTAACGCACCTTCTATTTCTGTACCAATAACAGGAGAAAAACCTTCTGGTTCAAATAAAGGCAATGCTGCTGTATGTTCATGCATAGCTCTCAATCTAAGAGCTATCCCTGGAGTTATGCTCCCACCTAATATGGTATGGTTTGCATCTATAACATCATATGTAATGCATGTTCCAGCATCAACAACAAGAAGTGGACCTGTCGGGCAAGCAGCTATGGCACCAATATCGGCCGCCAATCTGTCTGCTCCGTATCCTTCAGGAATATTATTTAGCCATTTTTTCCCTATAGGGCTATCCCAGGTAAGCCACTTAGCTTCAAATGTAGAATCTTTTATTGCTGCTTCTAGTTCTGGCTGCTCACCAGCCACATTACTTACATAAACTTCCTTAATTCCTTTATATTCTTTAATTATCTTTTCAAAAGCTGACTTCCAGCTTCCCTTAAGGCGTTCAAAAAAGAGTATTTCGCCTTTGTCATCCATTACAGCATATTTTGCACTAGTATTACCAATATCAATAGCCAGAATCATTAGTTTGAACCTTTCTGTGCATCGTTTTTATTCCACAAAGCACGACAGAAATAAATAATTAAACCTATTATCCAAAAAGCAATTGTGAAAAGAAACAAGTCTTTTCCACCTATTATAATCGAAGTGATATTACAACCAATCAAAATCAGTAAAATAACAATTATAAGAATATTGCCACCAGGTGCTTTAAATGCAGCAGTCTTGCTATTAGAATCTTTTCTTGCTGCAACAAGAGAAATCAAAGTTATTATTATTGTAAAAAGATTGAAAATTGCACCAAAATTAACGATTTGAACTGTTATTTTAGGGAAAAATGCAACAATTATCGCAAACAAAGAAGTTAATAATGCTGCTAAGGCAGGAACGCCATTTCTATTATTTTCACCCAAAATCTTTGGTAGCATTGTATCCAGACTTGAAGCCTGAATAGTTCTTGCGTTAAGAGAAACACAAACATTCATAGTAGTCATCAAAGCTATTACAGAAGCAATACTGACGACATCTACCAGCCATGAAATACTCGCCAATTTTGTAAAACAGGCAGCAAAAAGAGGAATAAACCTCATCCCTTCGTTTTTAACAAGATATTCAGCGGTAACTAAACCTAATGTTGCGCCAATAACTAGCAAATATATTGTTATAACAACACTTATAGAAATAAACATCGCTTTAGGAACTGTCTTACCGGGTTTTTTCACATCTGAAACCATAAAAGCCATTGCGTTTATACTACTATAACCTATAATTGCAATAGGAATAGAAGAAATAAAACCGTTACTGCCCTTGATTCCCTGAGAAAAAAATGGAGAGAAACCGCTAATATCAAATTTATCAGAGAAAAAGCAGGCAAATACATAGGTAAGTATAGTTAACAGCAGAAAACCAACAATAAAGTTATTCATTATTCCTGCAGTCTTGAATTTTATAATATTGAAAATTAGACAAATAAGTATAGAACCTATTGCAAGCGGAATCTGATAATCAGCCGCCCATTTAAAAGCAACACTAAGATAGGTTCCAACATAAATAGCAGCAAAAGCTATAGCAATAACGTTTGTTACCATGCTTCCCCAGCAGGAAAGCCAACCTAGAAATCTTCCCTTTTCACCACCAAAAGCTTTTCTAGGGAAAACATAAACCCCACCAGATTGAGGATAGATACAGGAAAGCTCGCAAATTAGCATTCCGTGAAATAACATTATAAAACCTGCAATGAACCAGGTTAACAGAGCAGCAGGGCCAGCTTCAAGAATAGTAAGCCCAGAAAGCGAAAAAATAGCGCTGCCGACCATTCCGCCAATCAGAATAAAAACGCACTCTGTAAGCCCAAGCTTACCATCTTCTGTAATATTAGGTTTATCTGTTTCTTCGACCATAGTTTTACTTCAAGTTAAATTTAGGCTAAGTATAATTTTATTCCTTTACCAAGGTCAAGCAAGACTTTTTTATAAAGACTACCTACAATTAAAACCACTTAACATACTATCTTTATAATTATTTGTATGAAAAATACAATTAATAATCTATAATAAGAATGATTTATATAAAGCCAAAAAAGGGTAAATCTCAATGAATATTAGCTTTTTATTAATAGTAATCATATTACTAACAATATTAATACTTTCTGCTTTGGTATTTTTCATCTCTGCCGATTTAGTATGTCCAGATTATTCTAAAAAGCGAAAAACACCAGAAGAAATAGAAAATAAAAAAAGATACACTGAAAAATTAAAAAAGAATTACCCTTTTTGTTCTAGATTTATACCAGTATTAAAAATAATTGCGTTTTTTTATCCTTTTCTTTATGTTTTCTTCTCGACTATTAATGTAATCTATAGAGGAATTGGCATAAAAACCACCTTATATTTAATCGGTTTTACAGCAGTAAGTATGCTTTTCTTAATTTCAAAAGCAAACTCTGAGTATGAAAGTTCTGACTTTAGTTTCAGGAAAGAATATCCTAATCTTAAAAATCTGCTTAACCTTTGTCTATATGCTGCTTCTATCGTTCTTAGTTTTATAATCGTTCATTTTACAAACTTTGCACTAGATTATTCAAAACCCGAAGAACATATTGTTACGGTTACTGCTTCAGTACACAGAACCACCCGTGGAAGTAAAGGTGGAACTAATCATCATTACGAATTATATTTTGAACCGCCAATTAGAAATCTTGATAAGATCGAAGTTAATTCTTTCCTGCAGAGCCAAGCTAAAACTCGTGATAAATTAAAAATTAAACTCCAAAACGGAGTTTTTGGAATACCCTATATAAACTATAAAAATATAGAAGTCTTAAAATAAATATATTTCTTGCCAAAAAAGTTTTATTAATTAAATTCGTAGATTATGGAAAAAGAAAATATTACACGAATTTATGTTACAGGTCATAGAAATCCAGACGTAGACAGTCTTGCTTCGGCAGCAGCTTTGGCTGAACTCCGCCGCCGTCAGGGTTATAACAATATTCAGGCTATCTGCCCAGGTGTTTTGCCCGAAAAAGGCAAATACCTTTTTGAACGCTTTCATACCACACCGCCTGAATCTCGCAATGACATCTATCTAAGAATTCGTCATATAATGTCTAACGATGTTCCCTGTATTAAAGCCGGCATACCTTTACTTGACGCTGTGTCACTTTTAAAATCCAGCGGTCATATGTGTCTGCCAATAGTAGACAGCAACAATAAATTTCTTGGTATTCTCAGCCCATTAAATCTTCTTTCTCATTTATTGGGAATAGGCTTCGATTCTCAAAGCAGCCTGACCGGCCGCACAATAAACAGCTCTATTGATTTGATTGCTCAGGTTATAAAAGCAGAAATCTTAACTGGAATAGATACAGATAAAATACAAACATTCAAAACCTATATAGCAACAATGGGTGTAGAAAGCTTCGACAGCCATATTCCCCTAAACGAACCAGATGAACTAGCTATTATCAGCGGTGACCGTTCAGATATCCACTTAAGAGCCTTAGAAAACAAAATCAGACTTTTAATAATTACAGGTGATAAGTCAGTTGAGCCTATAATTCTGAATGCAGCCAAAATGCAGAATGTTTCAATATTAAAAACAAACCTTGATTCAACAAAAGTTATAAGCCGATTAAAATTCTCTGTGCCAGTTGAAGATTTTGCTTTATCTGAAGCGCGGTTGGTATTGCACCCACAATTTAAGGTTTCAAGACACTTCGATGAGATTCTTAACACCCCTGGCGATATAATTCCTGTTGTTGAAGATAATGGTGAACTTGTAGGTGTTGTTCTAAAGAAAAGCATTTCTGAAACCCCACCTCACAGATTAATACTTGTTGATCACAACGAAATGGACCAAAGCATACCAGGAGCTGAAGAAATACCTATAATTGAAGTTGTCGACCATCATAGAATAGGCATGCAACCGACTATCTCGCCTATTAAATTTACTGGCGACATTGTTGGAAGCACCTGCACATTAGTAGCATCAATGTATAAAAGCATGGGTGAAAGCCTCACTCCCGACTTAGCTGGTATTTTACTAGGGGGAATCATTACCGATACTCTCAATTTAAAATCACCGACAACTTCGCCGTTAGACAGAAGAATGCTTGAATGGCTTGAAAAAATATCGGGTGTATCTGCTAATACTCTTATGGAAGAGCTATCTAGAATCGATTCCCCTCTTGCTTCAAGTGCCCCTGAAATCGTGATTAATTCAGACAGAAAAACCTATAACAACGGTAAATACAAGTTCTCTCTTTCTCAGGTTGAAGAAACCAATCTTGAACTGCTTCACCAGCGCGAAGAAGAATTGATAAATACAATGAGAGAAATACAAAACAAAGAAGGTTTGAATTTTATAGGTTTGCTTGTTACCGATGCTGTAAGAGAAACTTCTGAAATGCTGATTATTGGCTCACAGGAAATAATACATGATTTGCCTTATAAAGCCATAGGTCAGAACTTATACGACCTTCCAGGAGTTTTAAGCCGCAAGAAACAACTCTTACCACAAGTTTTGTTTATAACCACAGAACACAGCCGATAGGAAAGGAGTTAGCCCATAGACTAATAAAGAATTTTAAATCCTAAGCCTCTTTTTTCTTCTTCTTATTAGGTAAAACAATAGCCAAAATAACAATAACTATAAACAATAAAACTGGCAAACTGAGGATAGTACTTAAAATTAAATCATGTCTCTTTTCACGTCTCTTGCGTTGTTCTATTTCAGCCATTTTATTGGTAAATTCTATCGAAAAAGGTTTTTCTCTGCTTACATCATATGAAGGTATAATAGGTTTATCAATATCTGTGGTTTCTACCGTTCCATGTCTCTTGCAAAAAACAATATAATCAAAGTTCTCAAGATTTTTCACAATAAATCCGTAAGAACAATCTCTTTCAGGTCTTTCTAAAGTGGTTTTAAGATAATGATTTTTTATTAATTTATTCTCTAAATCTTCAAAATCTCGACCAGGAAGGGCTGTAACTAAGGACTTAGGATAGTCCATATTATACATTTCAACAGCACCAGAAAATACACGTTGATTTGAAAAGCAAGCCTTTTGTCTAGAGGGTTCTCTTACTGGTTCATAGGCCAATAATGGATTTTCTAATAAAATAAAGCTTGTCAGAAAAAATAATACTATTATTATAGAAGGTTTTTTATTCAATATTGTCTCCTACTCTTACCGCAAATAAAGCAATATCTCAGACAGTCTTAGACTGTCTCTGTCCTCCTAGTGTTCTGTCAATATAAATCCCCATATCATGGGGTGTATTCATACATAACAAGTTTACCGCTATTAGAACCAGCCACATAAATTTTAGAACCACAGGCTACTGCACAAATTGGGGAATAAATATCCGATGGCAAATCACCTATTTGCCTTACATAACCTGTTTCTGGGTTCCAGGCAAAACAAGTTGTAATATTTGTGTCTTCCTTTGTTCTTCCTCCGAAAACAAATATTTCATCTCCGAAACTACATGCACCATGATAAAACCTTTTAATCCATTCTATTCCTTCACCAGGTCCACAATTTGTATAAGACGCGATTGGAATATTTTTCCATTCTTCACCCATATGGTTGTAATCTAAATATTCTGCAAATTCTGCCCCTGGTAAAGTTTCATAATTATCTTTTTTCGCACCCCCTAAGGCATATACTTTACCTTTATGCCATACTAGAACATGATTATATCTTGCTTGCTTCAAATGAGGCAAACTCCTTGGTATCCCAAATTCATAATAGGTTCCATCATATTTATTAATTGCATGAGGCCAATATAATAAAGAAGTATTAGTAGCATAATCAAATCCGGTTCCATCAACATGACCTCCAGCCATGACCAGACCATAAGGTGTTGAACAGCAAGCTGTAGCACCAACTTTTATTGATTTTAAATCATCATCTACTAAAGCAGTCAAATAGTTATCTGTAGGTGTTTCGTTGCTGTTTGAAGAACTTCCAGAGATTTCTGCCCAAAGTTCTAACTGCTTAATTGGGAAATCTCCACCACTTGAAGATTGCAAAGACCACGTCCAATCAAAATATTTCACTTCATTTATTCTAAATAGATAATATTCATAAGCCTCAGTATTTTCTAATTCATATGACAATACATCTTGAGAACATGATGACTTTGTAAATTGTTTAATTAAATTCCAACCATTTAAATTAGAATCTGTCGGAACACTATTATTGGCATCATGTCTTCCATACAATGTAAATTTAGAAGCAAAAAGAGTATATTTATCAGAAGTACCATCTCCATAGCGAAGAATATCTGCTTTAACTGCTTGGTTAAAACTGAATTTAACATAATTACTACCAAAACTTTGCCAATTAATTTCAGGATCAAATAAGTTATTTGCCCCCCAAAAACTAGATGTCATTGTTATATCAACATCAGTATTTGTAGTTCCGTATTTAATACTAGAATAATATGTGGCGGAACCATCAGCGTTCCAAACAACCGTCCATTTATTCCTTTTAGGTGTTAAACGTTGAACATTTTTCCTGACAAGATATATTTCACCTAATCCAACATGCTTAGAATGATAGGAACTATCACAATAAATCTTATAACCTTTGTATGCTGTATTATTAGAAAAATCTACAGTTAAACTACCATTTTTAGGTATGGTTCCAGAGGCTATTTCTCCTGACTCACCTCCGGAGTTATTTATACCGACTAAATGGAATTTTTTTGTTCCATAATCTTTATAATCTTTATGGGGATTATAAATAGTAATAGAATTTGCAATAAATGGATAAATATCATTAATATATTTTACCCATCCTGTTGTATTATTATAGGAAGTAATCCACGGATAATAAGTATTATCATCAAAAGCTTCTTTTCCTTTATAAGTATCAAAACCCGAAATAGCAAAAGAACTATGATCAACAGTCTTAAAACTTGAGTAGTCTGAATTAATAGAAGCTTGGTAAGAATCAGTTTCTACGGTAGTAACAGTATTTCCACTATCAAGAGAACTCAGAGCTTCGCCTGTTGTTGGGTTAAAGCTTTGTATTCTATCAGTAGGTTTAGCTGTATCATCTATGTTACCATTATCACTACCAAATACATATATATTATTATCATAGGTAACTATAGGAGAATAGGAAGCCGTTTTCTTTAAAACATCTGAATATTCTGTAAAATCATTTGATACAGGATTATAACAAAGAAAGCTTCTGTTTCCATCAAATATATAGACCCCACCACTTGCTACAGTAATAGCTCCATTCATGGCAGGAATAAAATCATGGCTATTAGTAATCAATCTATAATCCCCTTTAGGACTTGAAGATGAAAAAGAGCAATAAGGCTTAGTTGCCAGATATTTATCGCCACTTGAAACGGAAATAGTTGCTGTTGCTCCTATTAAAAGACTTGGTGTAGCAAGCGAAATATCACAAGCAATTATTTGTGTGTCTGTTGCAAATAGTAGTTTTTGTCCATCAGAACTAATTGTCAAATTGCTTTTTATATCTTTGGCTATTTCTATTTTTTCGTTTACCATATCCCTATTAGCATTATTGTATCTACCATAAGCCCATATAAAATTTTGTGTTTTATCTAGTATGTATAAAATAGGATTGCTTTTGTCTCTGGAAAAAAGCATATCTACATTAGATACTCCAACACCCTGCTCTCTCGGACCATTAGTTTTTGCTCTCATTGAATAAATAAGATTTGGAATATTTTTTAAGATATAGGTTTCAGAACTGTTAATATAGTCTATTTCATCATTATGAGAACTCTTAATTTCATAAAATTGTGCTTCTCTTTTTGAATTGTTTTCAACACCATTCAACCAGCTTGAATTTAACCCAGAAAAATATTCAGCCGATGAAGTTACAAAAACTGAAGTAAACATCCCACCTCCATTTGAAGCTTCATCTATTTGTAATAAACTATTTTCATTTTCATCAACTTTCAAATCTAGCGGTGATGACAAAGATGCAAGCCCAACCTCGTAACGTCCACCTATATAATTTTTATTTAAAAAGAATCTAGGCTCGTCAGTTCCATACCTCTGAAAGTATGCCCTATTTTGACTAGGTCTGTAATAACCAATAAATCTTTTATTCGCCGTCGATTTATATGCATTGATATTTTCGCCTGACGGATAAGACTCAAACCAATAATTAGCGGGATAGTTATTAAAACTAGTCCAGGAATCACCCTTTGTTGTAGCAGAAGCTAATGAAGAAATACATCCATTTTTATCAGTTGCCGCTAACCCATTAAAGTGAGAAAATGAAGCAACAGCTTCAAATAGGCTTTCATCTTCATTTGGCCAACTTCTAATAGGCGTTTTATCTGGATTTTCATACACTCCAGAATCTTTCCTTTTTCTATAATCAACCAACATACCTTCAATTTGTGTTTCTGGACCATATAACTGGTTATTTAAATCGTAAAAACTAAAAACTGAGTCCGAACTACTAGAGCCTGAAAGAATTCCCAAAGTTTTACAATCAGGACTAATTGCAATTTTCTTAGAGTCACCAGGAGGGAAATTATCAGAATAAGTCTGGCACCTGAATTTAATAGCATAGTTTCTTGAAACCCCACCAATATTTGGGTCATATATTGTAGAGGAATCTGGTATAGAAGAGAATTTATTTGATTGTTCATTTACCCAAGTAGGCGTACCAATCAAATCAGAAATACAAGTACTACCTGAATCTGAAAAAGAATAGGCAACAACCCCTTTATTAGCAGTAGAATTTCCTCCATTCCAAAAAGCTAAATAATAGATTTTGGAAGAATCAAAAGCATAAGTAGATGGAGTCCAAGTTAAATTAAATTCTTTTGTTTCATTTTTATTAGGAGCTAAAACATTTGATTGTGCTACAACTTTATATCCACCATCATCTTGTTGCTCTAATAATAAAGCGGTAATATATCTACTCTCAGTGCCCCATTCGTGATTGCCGTCAACCGCCTTAAGACCAGTTCTTATGCTAACATTAGAAGGAAGTACAGTAGATTCAAATTTTTCTTTTAACCTGACTATGGTTCCTGCATCACCGTCAATGACATTACCAGAAACAATACCCAAATCTTTAGTAGGTATGGAATAAGAAGGAGATTTAATATTCGTCCATCTGGCAAAAAGTTTATATTGCCCATTGCTTGGATCATCAGCCCAATTTCGACGGCCTATCCATTCCAGCATAGAAGAACCGTCATTTTTACCATAGAGCACCATAACTCCACCATTTGGCATACCTATCATATCTAGACGATTCCAATCGGTAGTTAAACTAAAGTCCATACGGTCATAAACAGTTCCAGAAACATCATTCCATTGGTCTGTTGAGCCATTTATATTCCTAATAGATTTTCCAGTGCTTCCTGTAGAGTCTTCTAGGCTGAATAACATATAAGGGAAACTATCGTCAAATAATAATTTCTTTCTATATCCTGTATCATCATCTTTTCGAGACAAACTATCTAAGTGTAAAAGAAAATAACCTTCACTATTGATAGATTGATTATCTCTTGAATCTTGTTTTGCAAATCCACCAGCCAATATCGTTCCTGTAGGGTTAAACGAGAGTGATTGAATAGACTTTTCCGTTTCAAATTCTGCATCTTCTATTTCATTAAATGTATTAATATCATATAATTTGATTTTCTTATCAGATGCAACAGCCAAAATATCTCTTTTATTGGTTGTTATTTCTGTACTAAATTCTTTTACATTATCATTCTCATCATTATCTTCTTGACTACCTTCTACCTCCTCTGTATCATCATCAGAAAAACTTTCTATCTTCCTATAACTTACTATTCTATCGTCATCAGCTAAATAATCGTCTTTTGAATTATCTAAATCAGACTTACTAAAATATACTCTAGCTTTTCTTAAATCATTGATTACAACATATTTATTGTCTGGAGTAGCAATAATATTCCAGCCCCTTATTTTATCATTTATACGGTTTTTTAAACTTCTATTTAAAATAGCTGTTCCTGAACCATAGAAATACTCAGTAAAATATTTATCTTTGGCTGTATCTTTGTTGGTAACAGCAACACTAAACTGTTTTGGCTCAGACAATACAGTTTCAGAATCAGAATAAGTGGTGAAAATAGCTTTGAATGGATATTTGTAATTGCTGTTGTCTTTTATTGATTTATCTTTATATAAAACTTTGCCTTCTTTAGTATCATAGAGGCTTAAGTTTTCATATTTAGTAACAACAGCTAAGTAATTTCCATCTGGACTCACATCAATAGAATAAATATTATCAGTAGTCTTAATAAACTCTTGTCTTCCCCAACTTGTCCAATTAGACGGGTACATTGGGAACCGATAAACCCCTTTTTTAGCCCCTTCTTTCTGAGCAACATATAGATAACCATCATTGGCTGCAACTAAACCACTTATTTTTATTATATCTAAAGTTACATCTGTGGTAAGAAGAGGAATAATATTAGGTGTTCTATTCGATCCAGAAAGAATCCAATCTAGAACTTTATTATTAGCAATACGATAATCTATTTTTATCGGTATTAACTTATTATCAGCTACAACAAACAAACATTTTCCGTCTGGTCTGAAAACAACACCCCCATACTTAGACTTTTTTGAATGATTTGTATTTGTAATTAAAATAGTATCTTTGTATGCAGGGCTTTTCCTGTCTATGTTTACTAAATATACATATTTTTCTGTTTGATATGCCAACATCTTCAAAGATGGATGTACAGCTATATGCCAGGGTCTAAAATGGTCTTCATTTGTATCGCTGGAAGAAGATTGAGGCAAATCTATTATAGAAGAAACAGTTCTCCCAACTGGGTCGATACCATAAAGTTTCCAGTTATAACCATCTGCCAGCCAAATCATTTCATCACTAACAACAGGCAAGTTCACAAAGGAAAAAAGAGTGACAGGAACAACCTGAACAGATGTATCTTTATCTATTACAGTTTCACCTTCTGTTATTGGTGGGTCAATTTTCAGATAACCATCTTTTTCATAATAGTATTGTTCATTACTGTATAATAAGCAGGTTTTTACAACTATACCCAAAAGAGCTTTTGGAGAATCTAGAAGGGATTCCCTTCCACCCACCCCACCACTAAGATTCAAACTAAAAACAGCTAATCCAGGGCTATCTTTTGTTTCTACTGAAGTTTTATAAGCATGAATAAGTTTAAAATAATGTTGGGTTGTAGAATTTATTCCTAACAAATCTTTTGAAGCCTGAGACAAATCATCATCAGATAAAGATGAATCAGATAAAGAAGCTATTTCTTCTGGGGTTACTGTAGTTCTAGG
>JAEEGL017112169.1_pt1 | contig 27691 bp, 17 predicted proteins | sample 9134231 | NCBI WGS metagenome assembly JAEEGL01 (sample SAMN16246548, study PRJNA631951) | gut metagenome | biome: gut microbiome; feature: rumen; material: fiber-attached | host: Bos | place: Iran: Karaj | collected 2018-10
GATAAAGCTATTGAGTTATTAGATGACTTAGCTTTAAATATTTTGTATGATGATTCAAATAAAAATGCTGATCCTTTCTGGGAGAAAACATCAGCTGACTATTTCTCTGGAGTTGCATTAGGTTTATTTGAAGATGCTAAACCAAATGAAATAAATATTAACAGTATTTCTTTAGCAACAACAGTTGGAGAAGAAAAATTTGGTGGATCTACTTATATCAAAGAATATTTTGCTGGTAAAGACCCTAATAGTGCTGCAAGTATAAATGCATCTAGTACTATTATGGCTCCTAGTGAAACTAAAGGTAGTATCCTATCAGTATTTAAACAAAAAGTTAAACTATTTGCTTCTCGTGAAAATTTAAGTGAAATGTTAAGTCATTCTGATATTAATTTAGAGAGTATTGGTGAGAGACCAACTGCTGTATTTATTGTTATTCAAGATGAAAAGAAGACTTATCATTCTTTAGTTACAATTTTATTAAAACAAATTTATGAAACATTAATTAGTGTTGCACAAAAACACGGTGGACAACTTCCTATAAGAACTAACTTCTTACTTGATGAGTTTGCAAATATGCCGCCTTTGAAAGATGTAACTACTATGATTACTGCTGCTCGTTCTCGTAAGATTAGATTTACTATGATTATTCAGAACTTTGCACAGTTAGATGATGTTTATGGTAAAGAAGAAGCAGAAACAATTAGAGGTAACTGTGGTAATATCATTTATTTGATTACTACTGAATTAAAAGCCTTAGAAGAAATATCTAAAATGTGTGGTGAAGAGAAGTCTAAGAAAGATGATAAGACTGCATCAACTCCGTTAGTTACAGTTTCAGATTTACAAAGAATGAAACAATTTGAAGTAATTATTTTAAGATTACGTAAGCAACCATTTAAAACTAAGCTTACACCTTACTTTAAATTAAATTGGGGAAGAAAATATCCACCTGCAAAATATCCAGTAAGACCAAAACAAGAGGTTCATACATTTGATATTAAAGAATTTGTTAAAAATCAAAAGAAAAAGAAATTACTTGAGATGATGAATTCTGCAGATGATAAAGATAGAGAAAATTCTGAGTTATCAAAGATGGATGGAGTTCCTAGAATGAATCCAATTGGTGATCAACTTCCTCCAGAATTAAGAGCAATTAGAGAAAGACAAAAAGAAAATGATAAGGAAGATGAAATTCCTGACTTCTTAAGAAGAGAAAGAAGTATTAGTGGTTCTTCAAGTAGAAGTGATTCAGTTGGTGCTGGTATTCCATCATTTGAAGAATTTAAAAAACAGATGGAAGCTGAGGGAACATTTAATCCATTTGATGATGAATTACCTAAAGCAAAACCAACTGTTCCTAAATTAGATTCTAAAGTAGAAGAAGATGATGATTTAGGTTTTGATGTTGATGAGTTAGTTAAAAAGATTGATGCAAAGATTGCAGAACTTGAAGAAGAAGAAAGACGTAATAAAGAAGTAGAAGCTAAAAGTGTAGAAAAGGTAGTTCCTTCTGATATCTTAAAAGATAAAGAGGAAGATACATTTGATGTTCTTGCTGATAATCTACCTAAAGCTAAAGAAGAAAAGAAACCAGTTAAAGAAGAGATTAAGAAAGAGGAAGTTAAGAAAGAAGAGGTTGTGTCTCCAACTATTAATTTAGATGAGGATACAGAGGATGATTTCTTTGATGATTTCTTTGATAACTAGAAAGGGTGAATTTAATGAGTGAGAATTTAGTAAAAAAACCAAAAAAAGATGAAGATGACTTTGAAGATGAAGAAGAAGAAATTGAATTAGAAGAAGAAGATAGTAGTAGTTCATCACATTCTAAAGCAAGTGATGATGACATGAAAAAAAGATTATTTCTTTTAATGGGAGTAATTGTTGGAGGGGTATTATTACTATTATTAATTCTATTTATTGCATCTATTTTTACATCTAAAAATTATGAGTATTCAGATGTAGAAGAGGTAATGAAAAATGCAGCTGAATCTTATTTTAAAGATTACCCTGATTATTTACCTAAAAATGAAGGTGACATAGTTGAAGTTAATGTTGCGAATTTAGTAGCTGCAGGAAAAATGAAAGAAATATATGAATATAGAAATGATGATGTTGCTTGTACTGGTACTGTACAAGTACAAAAAGTAGGAAATGATTTTCTATATACTCCATACTTAAACTGTGGTGAAGCATATTATTCAGTTGAATTATACAATAAAATAGCTACTGATAATCCTATTACAACTTCAGGAGAAGGATTATATTCAGCTAATGGACAATATGTTTTTAGAGGAGAAAATGTAAATAATTATGTTAAACTAGATAAAACATTATGGAGAATTGTTAAAATTAATAATGAAGGTAATGTAGTACTTATTCAAAATGAAGGTATTGAATTCTATCAACCTTGGGATGATCGTTATAATGAAGAAACTCAATTTGAATCAGGAGTTAATTCATATAATGTAAGTAGAATAAAAGATTACTTAGCTAATATTTTAGTTAAACCAAATAAAGATAATGGAGAAGATATTTTATCAAATGGTGATAAAGCAAAAATGGTATCTTTCCAATTATGTGTAGCTGGTAGAAGTGTTACTAGTGAATCAAAAAATAATACTGAAGAATGTCGCCAAAAAGCACAAGATCAAAAGATTGGATTATTAACATTATCTGAGTACTTATATGCAAGTTTGGATCCTAATTGTAAGAGTGCCGCAACAAAATCTTGTATGAATTATAATTACTTAAGATTAGATGATGAATGGTGGTTAGCTACTCCAAATTCTGAAAATACTTATAAAGTATTTAAGATTGATCGTTTTGGTGATATTAAAGCAGATAATGCTAGTACTTATTCTCAAGTTAGACCTGTTATTTATTTAAATAATAGAGTAATGTATGCTAAAGGAAAAGGTACAAAGAGTGATCCATATAAAGTAAAATAGAATCTATTTATTAGATTCTTTTTTTGTAAACAAAAAGTTGGTAAATGTTCAAAAACTTGTTCAAAACAAGTATTTATACTATAATTAAGGTGAAGGTGATCTTATGGATATTCTTCAATATGTTATAGGTAACAGCACAGAATTTATTGCTGAAGGTGGAATGATTGTTGGATTTCTATTAGTATTTATTGAATGTTTTGTTCCAGCATTGCCACTAAGTTTTTTTGTTGCCTTAAATGTTAATGCATTTGGTTTTTTAATTGGAGTTATTATTTCATGGATTGCTACATGTTTAGGTAGTTATATTTGTTATAGATTATTTTATTTTTTAGGGAATAAATTTACACAAAAGTTTTTGAATCGTAAAACTATTAAGAAAATAAAAAATGCAATTGATAAATTTCAAAAAATAAGATTTACTGAACTAGTTTTAATATTAACTTTACCATTTACACCTTCATTTTTAATTAATATTTTAGCAGGTCTTACTAAAATGACACGAGAAAAGTTTATTTGTGCATTATTAATAGGTAAGTGTTTTGCAATTATATTCTGGGGTTATATTGGTAAAAGTTTAATTGAGAGTTTAACTGATTTAAAATCTATTATTTATATTGTTATTACCTTAATACTTGCTTATATAATTTCTAAAGTAGTAAGTCGTAAAATGAAGATAGAATAGGGGTGTTATTATGGATATAGTAATTATTGTATTGTTAGTTATATTAATTATATTAGTAGTTCTTTCTTTAGCGAAAAATATTAATGAAGCACAAATAACAGAAAGACTAAGTAAATTAGAACTTGAAATGGTTAAAGAAATGGGTGACTTTAAAAATGATTTAACTCATACTTTAAATGATGATTTTAATAAACTAAATGAAGGTGTTGAAAAAAGACTTTTAATAATGAATGAAAAAGTTAATGAAAGACTTGACCAAAATTTTGAAAAAACTAATAAAACATTTATGAATGTAATAGAAAGATTGTCTAAAATAGATGAAGCACAAAAGAAAATAGATAATTTATCTACTGATATAGTTAGTTTACAAAGTGTATTAACTGATAAGAAAACTAGAGGTATATTTGGAGAAGTTAATTTAAAACATATATTAGTGAATGTATTTGGTGAAAATAATGATTCTATATATAGACTTCAATATACTTTTCCTACTGGCGTTATAGCTGATGCGGTATTATTTGCACCAGATCCTTTAGGAACAATATGTATTGATTCTAAATTTCCTTTAGAAAACTATCAAATGATGGTTGATAAAAAAAATAATAGAAGAGAAGAATATGAAAAATTATTTAAGAGTGATATGAAAAAACATATAGATGCGATACATGATAAATATATTATTCCTGGAGAAACTACTGATCAAGCAATACTATTCTTACCAGCTGAGGCTATATTCGCAGAAATAAATGCATATCATCCTGATTTAATAGAGTATTCTTATAAGAAAAAAGTTTGGATTACAAGTCCTACAACTTTAATATCTACATTAACTGTAATAGAAATGATTATTAAAAATATGGAAAGAGATAAATATACATCTATTATTCATGATGAATTAAATAAATTGGGATTAGAGTTTGCTAGATATAAAGAAAGATGGGATAAATTAGCTAAGAGTATTCAAACAGTAAATAAAGATGTAGAAAATGTTAGTATTACTACAGATAAAATATCTAAGAAATTTGATACAATTAATCAAGTAGACATTGCACAATTAGAAAATAAAGAATAAAAAAATAGACTATTTATAATAGTCTATTTTCATTGCATTTTTAACTTCTTCCATTACTTCTTTTGCTTTCTCTCTAGCTTCTTTTGTTCCTTTTTGTAGAACTTTATCTACTTCTTCAGGATTATCTTCATAGAATTTTCTTTTTTCTTGAATTGGTTTTAAGAAATTGTTCATTGCTTCAATAAGATCTTTCTTACATTGTACACAACCTCTTGAACCTTTTTTACATTCTTCACAGATTGTTTTATTATTTTCTTCATTATTAACTAATTGATGATAATAGTAAACCATACATATTTCTGGGTTTGCGGGATCATCTTTTTTAATTTTGTTTGGATCTGTAACAGCACCCATTACTTTTTGTTTTATAGTTTCTTCATCATCTACTAAGTATATAGCATTACCTAAACTTTTACCCATTTTTTCATTACCATCTAAGCCTCTAATTCTAGGAGTTTTAGATAATAATTGTTGTGGTTCTACTAAGATTTCTCCGTAGATTGAATTAAATTTTCTAACTATTTCTCTACATTGTTCTAATAGAGGAACTTGATCATCTCCAACTGGTACTACTTCACCTTTGAAGGCTGTTATATCAGCTGCTTGTGATACAGGGTATCCTAAGAAACCATAAGTAATACTTTCACCATCATTACCAAATAGTTCTTTCTTTTGAGCTATTTCTGTTTTAACAGTAGGGTTTCTTTGTAATCTAGATACTGTTACTAAGTTTCCATAGTAAACAGTTAATTCTGCAATTTCTGGAATTTGAGATTGAATAAATAAATGTACACGTTCAGGATTAATTCCTATAGCAAGTAAATCTTTAGCTATTTCATAAACATTTTTTCTTACTTTTTCTGGATCATCAAAGTTATCTGTTAATGCTTGTACATCTGCAATCTCTAAATAAAAGTCGTAATCATCTTGAATTTCACGCCATGTCTTGCCTGCTCCAAAGTAATGTCCTAAATGCAAGTTACCTGTTGGTCTCAGACCTGTTAAAATTGTCTTCTTCATAAATAATCACTCCTTATATGTGTATTTTATCATACTATTATTATTTTTCAAATATAAAAAAGTGTAAAGCAATCTATTAATATTTGTATGTTAATTGTGATTATAACAATATAATTATATAATTATTATAATAGGTGATACTATGAGAAAACCTAAGAGAAGAATTAGATTTGATCACAGTAAAAGAAATATATTAATATTCCTTGTTTTTGTGTTGTTTTTAGGAATGGGATATTCAGTACTAGGAACTGATTTAGGAATATCTGGTTCATTAAATCTAGCTAAATATCAAGGCCCTACTATTAGAGAAACATATAATAATGATATAACAGCATTTAGAAGTAGAACATATCGTGAAAAAATAAAAGTAATTAATATAAATGATGAAATTAATCCTCCTAATAATGTATTGGCAAGTTGGGATATAGGAGTATCCCAAAATGGAAATGTAATGGCTTATATTACAACCAATCAAGATGATAATACATATTATGATTTATATATTCAAGGCGATGGACATTTATATGCAAATGAAAACAGTAGCTTTTTATTTGCTGAATTAGTAGGAGTAGATCAAATAAATGGAATAGATAAACTTGATATATCTAGAGTAACAAATATGAGTGATATGTTTACAAACACAGGCTATAATAGTACAGCATTTACTTTAGATTTAGGTAATAATTTTGATACCAGTAATGTTACTAATATGTATAGAATGTTCTACAGTACAGGCTATAAAAGTACGGTCTTTACCTTAGACTTAGGAGACAAATTTGATACCAGTAATGTAACAAATATGAGTTATATGTTTTTTTCTACTGGAGCTTATGATTCAAATTTTACCCTTGATTTAGGAAATAACTTTGATACCAGTAATGTAACAAATATGAGTTGGATGTTTAATTTCGCAGGGTATAAAAGTACAGTCTTTTCTATAAATTTAGGAAACAAATTTGATACAAGCAATGTAACAAATATGGAAGATATGTTCAGATACGTTGGTTATAGTAATCCATCATTCACTTTAGACTTAGGAGATAAATTTGATACAAGTAATGTAACCAGTATGATTGATATGTTTGATAGTACTGGATATAATTCTCAAGTTTTCACTTTAGATTTAGGAGATAAATTTGATACAAGCAGTGTGACAAAAATGAATGAAATGTTCTACAATACGGGATATAAAAGCACGACCTTTACCTTGGACTTAGGAGACAAATTTGATACAAGTAACGTAACAACTATGTCAGGTATGTTTGCTTATACTGGGTATAATAGTCAAAACTTTACTTTAGATTTGGGAGGTAAATTTAACACAAATAAGGTAACAAATATGTATGCTATGTTTAACAGTACTGGATATAGTAGTCCAATTTTCACCTTAGATTTAGGAGATAAATTTGATACCAGCAATGTTACAAAATCATGTGGAGATGGTTCATTGGGGCCAAACACTGCAAGTAGAGGAATGTTTGCTTATACTGGATATAAAAGCACAGTCTTCACATTGGATTTGGGTGATAAATTTGATACACAAAAAATGTTTAATACACAGAACATGTTTAGCGATACAGGTTATAGTAGTCCAGTTTTCACTCTTGATTTGGGAGAAAATTTTGATACAAGTAAAGTAACAAAAATGCAGCAAATGTTTAGAAATACCGGATATTCTTCTACTGCTTTTACTTTGGATTTAGGAGAAAAATTTGATACAAGTAAAGTAACTAATATGTCGAGTATGTTTGAAAGTACTGGATATAATTCTCAAGTTTTCACCTTGGATTTAGGCGATATATTTGATACTAGCAATGTAACAAATATGAGTGGAATGTTTAAAGGTACAGGATATAGCAGTACAATATTTACTTTGGATTTAGGAGACAAATTTGATACTAACAATGTGACAAATATGAGTTATATGTTTTCTTCTACTGGAGCTTATGATCCGGTTTTTGCCTTGGATTTAGGAGATAACTTTGATACCAGTAATGTTACTAATATGTCTAATATGTTTTTCAATACGGGATATAGCAATCCAACATTTACTTTAAATTTAGGTGATAGTTTTAATACGAGCAATGTAACCATTATGGATTCCATGTTTAAAAGTGTTGGTAATGCTAATGATAATTTAATACTAGATTTATCTATGTTTGATTTTAATAATGCTATAATCTATTCTGAATTTTTAAAAAACTGGAAAATGACACAAAAGATTTTGGTAAAAGATGCTACTGATCAAAATTGGATTATTGCTAAAGGTGGAAGTAGTAATTTAACTACAAGTAATGTTCTTATTAAGACATAATAAAAAGACCTTCTGGTCTTTTTTTACATTGTTGGAATATTAAAATATAGAAATATGAATCCAAATAGTAGTCCACATAGTGCTCCTATTAAGTGTCCATCATGATATACTTTTTTATTTCCTTCTAGGAGAGATCTTTTTACTTCTCCAAAACAATAGAATATTAGAATTAATACTAATGTTAGTGGTATTTTACCTTCTGATATATTAGCAAATGAACTTAATACTATTAACATAAATACATTACCTGATGCGCCTAAAATAACTTTGTTTGAAATAATTATATTAAATAGGGCAATTATTAATGAAGTGATTGCGAACATTAATATTAAATTAATACTTCCATATTTTTCTTCTATCATTGGTCCTACTAATAGAATATATAAAAAATTACTTATTAAATGATCTAGATCTTTATGTCCAATACAGTGAGTAAACATTCTAATATATGTTAGTGGATTTAATGGACTTGATCTATAGTTTTCAAAAAGTAATTTATTTGTTTTTCCTCTAGTTAGTTTATTTAAAAACCATGCTCCTAAACAGATAAATAAATATGTTAATATTACTTTTGAATTGTAGTCAAATTTTATACTATTAAAATCAAAATTCATATATTACCTCTTTATGTAGTGAAATATAGAAAATCTCCTACAGCTCTTTCTCCATCTCTTGGATTATTTATTACATTTTGATCTCTTACTAAAGTCACACTTCCACCTTGATCTAGACTATAAGCATTTGTACAACCTTTACCTTTTAAATATTCTGCTGTATCACTTAATCTATTATTATCGTTGGTATCTGTAACTATGTAATATTCTCCTGGGGCTGATTGTCCAATAACTGTTCTTCTATATAAATTTGGTTCTCTATAACTTGGAGAAGTATCTCCATTTTCTATTACTTGTGTACTATGACATGAGAATGAGTATTTTACTCCATCATCTACTAGTTGTTGGGCTGTTTTACCTGATGCATTATAAATATTACCATTTTTATCTAGTAATAATTCATTTCCTCCAGATGTTCCATCTTGTTTAATTTGTCCATTTACTATTACCACATGATTATTACCTTTTAAATCTTCACTTCCATCTGAATAACTAAAGTGACTTCCATTTATTAGTAATGGTGAATTTAAACGTTTTGCGGCTGATGATGATGTTTCTAATCCACTTGCATAACTACCATTAGCGGGAGCTCCATTTATTTGATTACCATTATTTATAACAACATGAGTTACTTTTACTGGTTGTCCATTAATAGTATCATTTGAAGTAGTAGAGAATAAATTACCTTTAACTGTTGCGTATTCTGCTTTATCTATTTCATCTTTATATTTAGCAGCAGCATTTGCGACATTACTTCCACTTATAACACTACTTGTATCAATGTTTTTACTAACAGCTTCTTTAGCTTTTTCATCACCTGTTTGATATGTAGATTTTGTTTTATCTAGGGTAGATGATATTGTATTTAAAGCACTATTAAGATTTGTTACTTTAGAGTTAACATTAGTCATTTGCCTTGCACATTCTTCTTGAGCAGGTCCCATGAAAATACTTTGATCATTTATCTTAGTCATACTTTCTGTTAGATCTGTTTGTGATGTTGTAATTTTAGTACTTGTGGTGTTTGTTGTTGCTGTTGCATCATCAAAAACACTATAACTTGATACTTTATAATCACTCATGTTTTATCACCTCTGTTATTATATATATCAATTATACCATAGCTAGGTTGCAAAAAATATGAAAATATGGTATAATATGTCTACCAATTGGGGGAGTGGTTATGAAAATACTAGAGGGGTTAAAAACGGATGAATTAAAAACTTTAAAAAGTATTGTCTCTCAATATGGAAGTATGGAGGAATTGGTTAATGATTTGGATACTACTATTTCTCGTAGAGAAGAAGAGAAGGCAAAAAGCTTAAATGTAAGATTTAATATGGATATGTTTGTTAAATTTAATGTATTTGATCCTTGGGAATTAAATGTATTAAAATCTAATAATATATCTAATATGCAAGAATTAATTGATTGTAATTTAGATGAACTAGTTGGAATTACATCATCTATTAAAAGAGGCCTTGAATGGGCAAGAAAATTTTATGATATGAGTTCAATGGAAGAGATTGAACAACCTAAGAAAAAATAGTAATTTGACATATTTGTTATATTAATGTATAATTGATAACGAAATCGCTGAAGAAGACAAGTAGAAATAATAAACTTTTATAGAGAGTCAAGGTACGGTGGAACTTGATAAAGAGTTATTTTGAAACAACACTTCTGAGTGCTCAAAGAATTAAGTAGAATGAGTCGGATTGTACACCGTTAAAAGTACTAAGGTTTGTTGGAACCGAAAGTGATCATGGAGTAATCTATGATAATAAGGGTGGTACCGCGGAAACACTAGTCTTCGTCCCTTACTAGAGATAGTAGGAGATAAAGACTAGTGTTTTTTGTTTATGTTAGGAGTGATTAATATGATAGAAAAAGAAAAATTAAAAATGTATGCCAATAAATTAATGTTTGATATGAATGAAGAGGAATATAAAACATTACAAGAAGAATTTGAAATAATATTAAAACAAATGGACTTGATTGGAAAGATTGATGATATAGGAAAGGTTACTCCTATGACTTTTCCTTTTCCAAATACAGATGCTTCACTTCGTGATGATGTTGAAGGTGATTATTTAACTGTAAGTGAAGTGTTAGAAAATACTAAACATCAAATTGATGATCAAGTTAAAGTACCAAAGGTGGTGAGTGAAGATGATTAGAGGTAAAGGGATACTAGAACTTAGAGAAGAACTTGATAGTGATAAAGTTACTGCAGAAGAATTGTTTTCTGATGCAAACACATTAGCTCATTCTTATCAAGATGAATATAACTCTTTTGTTACTATTGTTGATAAGTTTAAACATAAAGATAGAGATACATTATTAAATGGAATACCTTATGCTTTAAAAGATAACTTTTCAACAAGTGGTATATTAACTACTGCTTCATCTAATATATTAAAAGATTATGTTCCTGTTTATGATGCGACAGTTTATAGAAAACTAAAAAATGCTGGAGCAGTATTGATTGGAAAAACTGTACTTGACGAATTAGCTATGGGTGGTACAGGTACTACAGGACATACCGGTATTGTCAAAAACCCTTGGGATAAAACTCGTATGATTGGAGGAAGTTCTGCAGGTAGTGCAGCTAGTGTTGCATTAGGAATAGTACCTTTTTCAATAGGTAGTGATACAGGTGACTCTGTAAGAAAACCAGCTGCTTTTGGTGGATTGGTTGGGTTTAAACCAACATATGGAAGAATATCTAGATATGGTTTATTTGCTTTTGCATCTAGTTTAGATCATGTTGCTATGTTTACAAGAAGTGTTGAAGATGCTGCAATTGTTACTGATCAATTAAAAGGATATGACAAGTATGATATGACTTCTTTAAAAGATGATGGCAAGAGTTATTATGAGTTATTAAAAGAAGATTATAGTGGAAAGAAACTATTCTATATTAAAGAGATATGTGGAAAAGATATTTATAAAGATAGTGATTCTGACTTAGTAGAAACTATTACTAAGTTTCATGAGATGTTAGATAAAATACGCGAATTAGGAATTGTTGTTGAAGAAGTGTCTATTGATAAAAAATTATTAGAAGCAATCTATCCAACTTATATGTGTATAAGTTGTGCAGAAGCAACTTCTAACAACTCTAACCTTACAGGTATACAATTTGGTCCTCGTGGAGAAGGAAGTAGTGTAGAAGAAATTATGTTTGATGCTAGAACAAAAGGTTTTTCTGAATTAATTAAAAGACGTTTTGTTTTGGGTAGTTATATATTACAAAAAGAAAATCAAGAAAAATTATTCTTAAATGCTCAAAGAGTTAGAAGAATGATAGTTGATAAAATGAATGAATTATTTAAAGAATATGATGGAATGATTGCTCCATGTAGTGGTGGTCCTGCTCCTAAATTTGAAGCAACTTCTGAAAAGTTATCTGATAGATATTTGATACTAGAGAACCATTTAGCTATTGGAAACTTTGGTGGTTTTCCATCTATTACAATCCCATATGGATTTGTAAATGAAATGCCAGTTGGATTAAACATTACTGGAAGAGTAAAAGAAGATGATGTTGTTCTTGGAATAGCTTCTTGTGTAGAAGGTGTTACAGGACTTAAAGGAATATATAGTAAGGTAGGTGATAAAGATGTTTAAGCCAGTGATTGGATTAGAGGTTCATTGTGAACTAGATACTAAAACAAAAAACTTTTCTGCAGCACCAAACTTTTTTACAGAGGAACACAATACTAATGTTGCTACTGTTGATTTAGGTCTTCCTGGAATCCTTCCAGTAGCAAACAAGGAAGCTGTAAGAAGAAGTATATTAACGTCAATGGCTTTAAACTGTGAGATACCTGATGAAGTTATATTCGATAGAAAAAACTATTATTATGCTGATTTACCTAAAGGTTATCAAATAACTCAAAATACTAAACCTATGGGTATTAATGGATATTTAGATATATTAGTAGATGGAGAAATAAAAAGAGTCGATATTCATGATCTACATCTTGAAGAAGATACAGCATCACTTGAACATTATCCAAAATATTCATTGATAGATTATAACCGTAGTGGAGTACCATTAATGGAAATAGTTACTGAACCTTGCTTACATAGTGCAGATGAAGCTGTTACTTTTTTAGAAGATTTAAGAGATGTATTCCTTTATTTAGGAGTAAGTGAAGCAAAATCAAACTATGGACAAATGAGATGTGATGTAAATATTTCTTTAATGAAAGATACTGATAAAGAATTAGGTACTAAAGTTGAAATGAAAAACATCAATGCCTTTAGTGATGTTAGAGCAGCAATAGAATATGAAATAAAAAGACAAAGTGAACTATTAAGTAAAGGTGAGAGTGTTGTTCAAGAAACAAGAAGAATAGCAAGTGACGGAAAAACATATTCAATGAGGGAGAAGGTTGATGCAATTGATTATAAGTATTTTATTGAGCCAAATATTCCTAGTACACCAATTACAGAGAAAGATAAACAAGAGATAAAGGAATTATTACCAGAATTAAAATTACAAAGATATTTAAGATATGTTGATTTAAGTATAAGTAAGGAAGATGCTGAAACAATCAGTAAATCTAGAAAAATAGCAGATTATTTTGATGAAGTTATTTCATATGGTAGTGATATTTCTTTAACAGTTAATTTTGTCACAACAAGTATACTTAGTACTTTAAATAAATTAGAAATAGAAATAGAAGATTTATTTATTACACCTAAGATGTTAAGTGATGTAGTTAAACTAGTTAGTGAATCTAAGATGAGTTTAGATGCTTCTAAAAAACTATTATATGAAGCAATAGAAGCTAAGACGGACCCAATGGAATTAGTTAAGAAAAAAGGTTTATCACAAATTAGTGATAGGGATGCTCTTTTGAAACTTATTACTTCTATTATGGATGAGAACCTTGAAGTGGTTAGACAATATGTAGAAGATGGTAATAGGTCTGCTATTAACTATTTTATTGGACAAACTATGAAACAGTCTAATAGACAAGCAAACCCAAATTTATCAAAAGAAATTATTATAGAAGAATTAGAAAGGAGATGTGGTAAAGATGGATAGATATAGAACTCATAAATGTAGTGAATTAAGTGAAAAAATAATAGGTAAAGAAGTTAAAGTAGCTGGATTTATTGAAAATATTCGTGATCATGGTGGAGTTATATTTGTTGATGTTAGAGATGATAGTGGAGAATTACAATTAGTATCTAATGATGATTCTATATTTGACTCTATTACTCGTGAAAGTAGTGTTAGTGTTACTGGTACTATTCGTAAAAGAGATGAAGATGATTATAATGATAGAATTAGTACTGGTACTATTGAATTACTTGTTTCAGATATAGAAGTTACTGGTAAAAGTAAAAATGTATTACCTTTTGAAGTTATGACTTCTCATGAAGTAAGTGAAGATGTAAGACTTAAATATAGATATCTTGATCTTAGGAACCCTAAGATGAAAGATAAGATTATATTTAGAAGTAGAGTAATTGATTATTTAAGAGAAATAATGAAGAGTGAAGATTTCTTAGAAATACAAACTCCTATTCTGACAGCTTCTTCTCCTGAAGGAGCAAGAGATTTTATTGTTCCTTCAAGAAAGTTTCAGGGTAAATTCTATGCTTTACCACAAGCTCCTCAACAATTTAAACAATTACTTATGTGTAGTGGCTTTGATAAATATTTTCAAATAGCTCCATGTTTTAGAGATGAGGATGCGAGAAGTGATAGAGTATATGGAGAATTTTATCAATTAGACTTTGAGATGGCTTTTGCAGAAGAAGAGGATGTTTTAAAAGTAGGAGAAAAAGTATTTACTGAAACATTTAAGAAATTTAGTGATAAAAAGATTACTACTCCTTTTGTTAGATTAACTTATAAAGAATCTATGGAAAAATATGGTACTGATAAACCTGACCTTAGAAACCCTCTTGAATTAATTGATTTAACTGATGTATTTGAAGAAACTAGTTTTAGACCTTTTAGAGGTGTTACTGTAAAAGGTATTGTTGTTAAAGATATATTTGATAAATCAAACTCATGGTTTAATGAATTAGGAGATTATGCTAAAAGCATTGGTATGAGTGCTGGTATTGGTTATTTTAAAGTAGATGAAGATATGAGTTTTGTTGGACCAATCGATAAGTTTTTAACTGATGAAGAAAGAGATGACTTAATTAGTGTTGCTAAACTTAAAGCAGGAGATGTAATATTCTTTATTGCTGATAGGTCTCATGCTTATACTTATGCATCTTTAATTAGAGATGAGCTTGGTAGAAAACTTGATTTAATAGATAAAGATACTTATGCTTTTTGTATAGTAAAAGACTTTCCAATGTATGAATGGAGTGAAGAAGAGGAAAGTTATATCTTTACTCACAACCCATTTAGTATGCCTCAAGGTGGAATGGATAGTTTAACTACTAAAAAGCCTGAAGATATTCTTGCATATCAATATGATTTTGTATGTAATGGTATTGAAATGGCTAGTGGTGCAGTTCGTAACCATGATTTAGATATTATGAGAAAGGCATTTGAAATAGCTGGATACACTGAAGATGATTTAAAGAGTAAATTTAAAGCATTATATGAAGCATTCCAATATGGTGCACCTCCTCATGCAGGTATGGCACCTGGAATTGATCGTATGATTATGTTACTCTTAGATACCGAATCTATAAGGGATACAATAGCCTTTCCTCTTGCTGCCAGTGGAGCTGATCTACTTATGGGAGCACCTGGTGATGTAAGTGAACTTCAACTTAGGGAAGCACACATCAAAAAAAGATAAAAAATAGTTTTATCTTTTTTTTTGATATGCTATACTTGTAGTATGATAGTATAGTAGGAGTGTCGTGTATGAAATTGAATAAAAAAGGTTTCTCATTAGTTGAATTATTAGCTGTTATAGTTATTGTTGGATCATTAGCATTTATAGCTATTTCAGCAGTAACAAAATATGTAGAACGTTCTAGAAAAGAAAAGGTTGTTCAAGATAAGAAAAATGTATCTATGGCAGCTCAAATGTATCTACAATCAAATAGAAATTTATACCCAAAATTGATTGGTGATGAATCTATTATTAAAATATCTGAATTAAAAAAGAAAAGTTATCTTAAAGATGATATCACTAATGAAGCTGGGGAAAGTTGTATGGAAAACTCTTATGTTAGAGTATATAAGTTAAATGAAGGTGACTATTCTTACACAACTTATTTATATTGTGGTGATGATCCTGTTCCTGCAAAACCAGAGATTGCAAAACCGGTATTGGAGGACTTTCAATTTACTGGGGGACAAAGAAATCCTGATGGGAGTTTTAGCGATGTAAAAGACGCTAAATTTTCTTTTACTATGAGAGGTTCTGCAGATGATCCTGATGTTGGTATTTACAGTTATAGTTATGCTATTTATGTTCGTTCTAATGAACCTGGAGCTATTTATACACAAGTATATGACTCTGAATCTATTAAAGGTGGACTTGAACATAGTATTAAAATTAGTTCTAAAAATTTAGCTAGTTATATGGATATAACTGGTTTTACTAATGTACGTGTTGATATATCAATTATTAATGAACAAGGTGCTAAGGAAGATTTTTCTGAAACATCTGGAGATTTCGATGATCAACAAGCTCCTAGTTGCGGATCTAAAGAAGGTGAAGCAGTTGATGATAATGACTGGATTAACAAGAAGAGTTTTGGTAATAAAGATGCGATAGTTAGTGGAACTCGTAAATATCCAGCTCGTATTTCAGTTGATTGTAATGATGGTTCTGGATCTGGATGTAAGAGAGATCGTTTTACAAAATCATGGCCTAATGATTATGAAAGTGTATCTGGAAAAATTGATTATAATTTAGGTACTAGGTGGGGTTATATTGAACTTGAAGATAATGCTACTAATACTAATAAAACAAAATGTTATGTAAGAGCTAATATTGATTTACAAGCTCCTGAAGTAACAGTTACATTCTATAAAAATACAGAAAATGGTGGTAAAGGTACTCAAGTATATCAATATACAGTAAAGGATGAAGCACAAATAAATGCTACTATGCCTTCAGGAACTGTTGCTGCTAATGCATATTCTGATGTTAGTGGGGCTGGTTCTGAAAAATGGTTAAATAAAGCTAATTATCCATATGGATTAACAATGGATGTAGCAATTAAAGATAATTTATATTTATATTCTTATGACTGGTCTGTTAATGATGAATTAGTTCCAGGTGGTACTGGTAATGCTAAAATTTCATCAAGTGCAAGTCATGATAATGGTGTTACTGAACAAGCTGGTGGAACAGCAAGTAAAGGAACTTTTAAGAGAAATAATATGGGAGATAATCCTAAAAATGATACTGAGTTAGCTAATGCTGAATATGGGGCTTTAACTGGTTCTATTACTGGACTTAAGTTAACTCGCGAAGGAAAACGTTATGGTAAATTAACAGTTTGTGATAAAGCTAACAACTGTACTACAGTTCATATTTATGCAAATATTGACCGTACGTCTCCAACTACACCAACTGTTAATTACAAGAAACAAAGCTCTTCTAGTTCATCTTATGAACCTGGAACTGCAAATAATTATACTAATAATGAGCATTGGATAAATGATAAAATATATGCTTATATAGTTGGTCAAAAAGCAGATAAAAACAATGTAGCAGGTGCTGAATTATCTGGATGGCATAAATTTACATATAACCATATTGGTCAAGATGCTTCTAAAACAAAGTATAGTTGGTTGGCTGCTAAAACTGGAGATGCAACTGCAATTGGTTCTGATCTTGGATATGCTTTAAATAATGAAGGTGTTCAAAGAATTCAATTTAGAAGTTGTGATAAAGCTAATAACTGTTCTACATATAATGCAGAAGCATATGTAAAAATCGACTTAACTAAACCAACTTGTGATGTTGTTAAAACATATAATAAAAGTGGTGTTCCTAATTCTGCTGGATGGTTAAAAGAGGGTGAAACTGTAGAACTTTCACATAAATGTACTGATAGTAAAAATACTGATAGTGGATGTAATAGCAACCATCAATATAATAAACAACATTACTTATATAATTTTGATATTAATGTTAAAAATGCCGGAGCTAATGGTGTAGGCAGTGGTGGAAACGTTATCGATTATGCTGGAAATGTTAGTGTTGAATGTCCTAAAAATGTTGAAGTAAAAATAGATTATGTTAAACCTACTTGTGATACTAAATTAACATATTCTGGTACAAGTGGACCTAACTCTGCCGGATGGTTAAAAATAGGAGAGTCCGTTACTCTTAGTAAAGTATGTACTGATCCAAAAAGTTCAGGTACTTATAAGATTTCTAGTGGATGTAATAGCGCAAGTGCTATGAATAAAGCATCATTAAAATATAATTCAGATATAAAGACTGATGTTGCCGGAGCTGAAGGTGTTAATAAAGGTGGGAAAGTAATAGATATAGCAGGAAATGAAAGTACTACTTGTCCTACTAAAAAAGTTTGGATTGATCATGTAGCTCCTACTTGTTCTACAAATATAAGTTATCCTGGTGGAAAACCATCTGGTGGAACTGAAAGTGGTTGGTTAGGATCTGGTAAAACTGCTGTAGTTAAACAAGTATGTAGTGATGCTAAAAGCAATAATGTATCTAGTGGATGTTCTACATCTATAAAATCATTTACTTATAAAACTGAGATTAATACTACTAAAGCTGGAGCTGGTGGAAATAATAATGGTGGTGGAAAAGTAAAAGATATTGCTGGTAACCAAAGTGAAAACTGTCCGGCAAATAGAACAGTAAGAATAGATTATACTGCTCCATCATGTACTCCTAGTGCTACTTTAGGTAGTAGTAGTGGTTCAACTTATAGTGGTGGTTGGACAAATAAAAATGTTGTCTTGACTGCTAAGTGTACTGAAAGAGGAACTTATAAGAGTGGATGTAAGACAGATAGAAAACTAACTATTGATTCTGATGTTAGCGCAACATTCCATTTTAAATATGTTGAAGGTGTTACTAAAGAAGATAAGAATAAAGTTATCAATGGTAGTGATAGAGCCAGAGCACAAGATGTAGCTGGAAACTATTCTAATTGTAATAAAGACTATTATATTAGTGTCGATAAAACTGCACCAAAAGAGTTTTGTGAAGTTGTAAAAGAAGGTACACATAAGTCGTATTATTCAACTGATTCTAATAATAATTTCTATGTTAAATCAACTTCTTATGATCAAAAGGTAACAAGTGTATATAATGGTGCACAAGTTAGTAGTGGTATTAAATCTACTAATTATAGCTTGGATGGTGGATCTTACTCCACTACATATAGTAAAAAACTTGCTTGTAAATCATCAGCAAGAACTGCTATAGCAAAAATAAAAGTAGTTGATAATGCTTCAAATCCTGGAAGTAGTGGAGGTACAAAATGTGATAATTATGTTTCAGTACCTGGATGTTGTGATTCTGGTTACAAGGGAAGCTGGGTAAATGGTACAACTTGCTATAGAGATGGTAAAAAAGTTACTTGTGATGGTGGACATTATCATCGTTACAAATATTCTACTTTAAATGGACAAGAATGCGAAAAAGAGAAAGAAGCAGGTTCTAAGTGTGCTACTAAGTCATGTTGTTCAGCATCAAATTATACGGGATGTAAAAAGTTAGTTTCATGCCGTAATGGAAATACAGCTGTTTTTACTAGTTCAAGTATGAGTACTTGGGCTGGAGTTGTTAGACATACAAGTGGTTATACTAATTATCTTTATCTATTAGATTCAAGTGGCGGTAAATATAAAGTTCGTGCTAGTGGCTTATATGAAGATTATGGTTATGGAAAAGTAGTATGGATTTATAAGAAATGTACTGGATCTCCGGGAAGCTACTGTGGTTATTCTCAATGTCCAGGATAAAAGGAGGCTTTATGGCTAAAGAAAAAAAGAACACTAAAAACAATATATTGTTGATAGTAATTATTATTATTGCTTTGATTATGATAGGTGGAGGAGTCTTTGTTTTAAGTAAAAAGGATTCTGGATCAAAAGAAAAACTATTCTATGAATTCAAAGATGATGAGACAAAAGTAGTTGATATATGTAAAAAAGAGGGCTGTGGTGTTCCTTCTCAAGATAAATTTGTTTTTTTGAAAGTAAAGGATAATTATTCTGACATATTTAATAATAGTATTAAGGAAATTAATGAAGAAACCGAAAAATACTATAATGAAGTTAAGAATTCTCCAGCATGTTCTAATGATGTAGACAAATTTTATCATAGTAAATTTGTAGATGTTCAATTTGAGAATTACGAGAATAATTATTATGTATCTATTACTCCAATTTATACAATTACTGATTTATGTGAAATGAAGGCAACTCGTCCTGCAATAAAAACACATATTTATGATAAAACTGATCAAAAACTTTTAACTCAAGAAGAATTTATTAAAAAGATAGGTGTATCAGAAGAAGAAATTCAACAAGCTATTAAAGAAAATAATGAATTGATTAAAGAAGAAGAAAAAATTGAAATAATGGATCAAACTTTTGATGATTATTTGTTATTCTTAGTTTCTGATGGATCAGTTAATGTCGCATATAGTATAGAAGGTAATGATATGTACTATACAGCTACTGTTAAATAGTTTAAAAACATAGTATTTAATACTATGTTTTTTTGTCAATAAGTGTAAATTAAGGTGTTTGATTTAAAATAAAACCTATATTTCATAGTATATTTATGATAGAGTATTGTCCTGTTGAAGGGATTAGGTGATAGTGTGAAATTTATTGAAGATTTTTGTGAATACTTGAGTAATGTTACAACAATAAACAAAGATATAGTTTTAGTTATTATTATATCTATTGTTATAATGGTGGTTTTTTCTCTTATAAAATATATATCAAAGAAATTTATTAGTAGAAAGGTTGAAGATAGCAGATCTGTTTATTTTATTAATCAGTCACAACAAATATTATTAAATTTAATTGAAATTACTTTATTATTGGCTCTTTGGAGTAATTACTTTAAGAGCTTAGTTACTTTAATATCTGTTGTTTCTGCTGCTATGACTATTGCATTACGTGAAATAATATTAAACTTTTTCTGTGGTTTATACATTCGTATTAAGAAGCCTTTTAAAGTAGAGGATCGTATAGAAATAGATGAATTAAAGGGAGATGTTATGAACATATCTTCTCTTAGTTTTGAAGTACTTGAAGTATCTAATAAAGAAGAAAATGGACAGTCTACTGGTGTTGTAGTTAATTTTCCTAATTCTATTGTGATTACAAAACCAATTAAGAATATTAATAAAGGATTTAAATATGTATGGAATGAATTAACTATTTCAGTATGTTTAGATTGTGATTTAGTTAAGAATAAACAAGAATTATATAAGATAGTTAATGGTAATGAAACTATTAAAAATATTCCACGTAAAATGATGAATGAAATACAAAATATTTCATCTGATAAAAGAGTTTATTTTAATAAGTATGATCCTATAATATATACAAAAATTGTAGAAGATCATATTGAACTTACAATTCGTTATTTAATGCATCCTAAGAAGGCTAGATTTGTAGAAAGTGTTATATGGAATAAAATATATCTTGCTTTTAAAGAAGGTAGAATTAATTTATTTTTAGGTGTTAATGGACCTGAATTAAATTTTGAAAAAGAAGAAAAGTATAAGCCTAAGAAAAAAGGGGATGATTAGGAGTGGAAAAAAGAAGAAATATAGTTGTTTACTGGCTATTGATGATTGCTTTGTTTGTTTCAGTACTCTTTTCACAACAATTAGTTGCGAGCATTATGCAGGGTAGTTTATCTAATTCTAATTATGGATCTGAAGCAACATTTGAAATTCTTTGGGCAGGACTTGTATTAATTATTATTTTAATATTTAAAAACAAATATATTTTTACACAAAAAAGAGAAAATTTCTTTAGCAGTTTTCAATATATATTACCTGAGTTGTTATTATCTGGATTCTTTATCTTATTTAGTATAATCAGTATTATCGACAATGGTAATCCTCTTGATATTTATGCCGTATTTAACTTAGCCCTTTATTGTTTGTTTATTGGAATAGTTGAAGAGTTTTTATGTAGAGGTTGGTTGCTTAATGAATTCTTAGAAAGATATTCAAGAAATAGAAAAGAAATACTTTTATCAATTTTGTTTTCTTCACTAATATTCGGAGTAGTTCACTTTTTAAATATTGGTGATACTCAAGGTTTTTTTGAAACATTAGTCCAAGTAATGAATGCAGCAGCTGGTGGTATCTTCTTAGCTTTTGTTTACTATAAAACAAAAAATATTTGGGTAGTAGTTGCTTCTCATGCAATATGGGACTTTAGTCTTTTCTTAAGTCAAGTAAATTCTATTGGAGATTGTTTGGCTGGAAAACCTACATCATTATCTATAACTATGAATATTATTCAAGGAATATTCTTAATTTTTGCTTATTTAGTATTTAGTTATTGGATATATAGACAAACTGATTTATATCAGGGTGATGCTAGTGACAAAAAGGACTATTTAATTGGTATTGGAATTGCTGTATATATAATATCACTATTATTTATTCATCCTTATGGTGAAGAAAATACATCTTTATGTCCTGATTATTCTCATAAGAGTATTAAAGATAATTATCAAGTAAGTGATTATTATTACTCATCTTATAAATTGGAATATACGGATTTAGTTTTAAAAAAAGATAAAAAAACAGGTAAAGTTGTGTTAAAAAACACTTTGACTGATGATTATGTTTTCTTAACAGATAATGATAAGTATATAGATTATTTATTAATAGATAATGATAATTATTATTCTATTTTAATTCAATCAAAATATAATATTGTATATTATGGTGAATATCCTAAAACTATAATTGAAGATACTCAGGATTATTTAGATGGTGTTAAAAAAGACCTTAAGAAAATAGTTGTTCCTGAATCTCTTCATTTGGGTGTTGTTGATATTGAAAATGATTCTTATCACCATCCTATGATTAGAACACAGGTTGGATCATTCTTATATTTTGATTCTGATGGAAAATTATATATGAATTAAGAATAATAGAAATATTATTCTTTTTTTAATGTGTTTTTAGCACTTTCGATTGACAAGTGCTAAGAAGAGTGGTATAAATGTATTGTATATAAAGTTAGGAGATGTATGTTATGGCAAAAAAAGAATTTCAATCAGAATCAAAGAGGTTATTAGATTTAATGATTAACTCTATTTATACTAATAAAGATATTTTTTTAAGAGAGTTAATTAGTAATTCTAGTGATGCTTTAGATAAATTATATTATCGTAGTTTGACTGATAAAAAAATAAAGGTTAAAAAAGAAGATTTAGAGATTAATCTTGAATTTAATAAGAAAAAGAGATTACTTACTATAACTGATAATGGTTGTGGTATGACAAAGGAAGAATTAGAGAGTAATCTAGGTACTATTGCGAAAAGTGGAACATTAGCTTTTAAAGAGAATATGAGTAAAGAAGATAAAGCTAATATTATTGGACAATTTGGAGTAGGATTTTATTCTGCTTTTATGGTTAGTGATAAAATTACTGTTACTTCTTTAAGTGTAGATTCTAAAGAATCATATGTTTGGGAATCTGAAGGAGTAGATGGTTATACTATTAAAGAAGGTAAAAAGAAAGATATTGGTACTGAAATTGTTTTAAAGATTAAAGAGGATACTGATGAAGTTGAATATTCTAAATATTTAGATGAGTATGAATTAAAAAAATTAGTTAAAAAATATTCTGATTATATTAGTTTTCCTATTAAGATGGAAGTTACTCATCATGAATTAGTAGATGAGAAAGAACATAAATATGAAGATCATAAAGAAATTGAAACATTAAATAGTATGGTTCCTATTTGGAAGAAATCTTCAAATGAAGTAGATGAAGAGGATTATGATAATTTCTATATGGATAAATTTAGTGATTATGATAAACCATTAAAAGTTATTTCTTCTTCTGTGGAGGGAATGACATCATATAAATCATTATTATTTATTCCATCTCATGCTCCATATGATTACTATACACAAGAGTATGAAAAAGGATTAGCACTTTATTCTAATGGAGTAATGATCATGGAGAAATGTGCTGATTTACTTCCTGATTATTTTAGTTTTGTTAAAGGTGTAGTTGATTCAGAAGATTTAAGTTTAAATATTTCCCGTGAGTTATTACAAGAATCTCAAGGCTTAAAATTAATTGCTAAGAATATAGAAGGTAAAATTCGTAAAGAATTAGAAGTAATGCTTAGAGATAATAGAGAAGATTATATATCATTTTTTAAAACATTTGGTGTTCAATTAAAGTATGGAGTTTATAATAATTATGGTGCTGATAAAGATAAGTTGAAGGATTTAGTAATGTTTTATTCTGCAAAACATGAAAGACTTATTACTCTTGCAGAATATGTATCTGAATTAAAAGAAGGACAAGATTCAATTTATTATGCATCAGGAGCATCAATTGAAAAGATTAATGCTTTACCTCAAGTTGAACAAGTTCGTGATAAAGACTTTGATATTTTATACCTTACTGATTATGTAGATGAGTTCTGTATAACTGCTATTCAAAGCTATGAAGATAAGAAATTTAAGAATGTTAGTGATGAAAACTTAGATTTAGAAAGTGAAGAAGAAAAGAAAGCTACTAAGAAAGCAAATGAAGATAATTCTGATTTACTAAAAGATATGTCTAAATTACTTGATGAAGTAAAAGAAGTAAGATTTAGTAATAAATTAAAAACTCATCCAGTATGTCTTACTACTAAGGGGGATGTATCTATTGAGATGCAGAAAGTATTTGATGCAATGCCTAATGATATGGGTATAAAAGCTGAAATGATACTTGAAATAAATGAAAAACATCCAATTAGTAAGAAATTAAAAGACTTATATAAGAAAGATAAAGATGAATTTGAAAAATATAGTAAGATACTATATAGTGAAGCAAGAATGATTGCTGGACTTCCAATAGATAATCCTACTGAAATTAGTAGATTAATATGTGAAGTAATATCTAAATAAGACTCTATGAGTCTTTTTTTTTATACACTTTTTTAATAATTGTCTATTTTAAGTGAATAAAAAAAATGATAAAATATTACTAGTGTCTTTAGGAAGTGATAACATGAGTAAGAAATTAAAAATTGGAATTGATGTTGGATCTACTACAGTAAAAATGATAGTACTTGATAGTAATGATTCAATTTTATATAAAGAGTATCGTAGACATTTTTCTGATACTAAGAAAACTATAAAAGATTTGTTTTCTGAAGTTTTAGAAATGTTTCCTAAAAATTCTTTTTCTATTACTATGACAGGTAGTGGAGCTATAGCTTTAGCTAAGTATTTGAATGTATCTTTTGTACAAGAAGTTATTGCTTGTAAAAATGCAATTGAGAAATATGCTAGAGGAGTAGATGTAGCGATAGAATTAGGTGGAGAGGATGCAAAGATTATTTACTTTGATCAAACTATTGAACAAAGAATGAATGGATCTTGTGCAGGTGGAACTGGAGCATTTCTAGATCAAATGGCTGTTTTACTTAACACTACTACTGAAGGACTAAATGTACTTGCTCGTGAGGGTAAAACTATTTATCCAATCGCTTCTCGTTGTGGAGTATTTGCTAAAACTGATATTCAACCTTTACTTAATGAAGGTTGCTCTAAAGAAGATGTTGCATTGTCTATTATGCAGGCTGTTGTTAATCAAACAATTAGTGGGCTTGCTTGTGGTAAACCAATTAGAGGTAATGTAATGTTTTTAGGTGGACCATTAAATTACTTAGATATGCTTAGAGATAGATTTATTAAGACACTTGATTTAAAAGATGATGAAGTTATTATTCCTGAAGATGCAAGACTATTTGTATGTTTAGGAGCATGTTTAGAAAAAGAGAATAAATATTATACTGTTTCTGAAATAAAAGACTTATTAAAGAAATTATCTTATTTTAGAGAGAGTGATTCTGGTAGTTTAAAAGTATTATTTAAAGATGATAAAGATTATCAAAGATTTTTAAAAAGACATGAAAAGAATAAAGTATTACGAGGAGATATTAGTACTTATTCTGGTGATGTTTTTGTGGGAATAGATGCTGGATCTACTACAGCTAAAGTAGTAGCAATTGATAGTGACGGAAAACTATTATATGAAAATTATCAAAGTAATCAAGGAACTCCTGTTGATACTATTAAGGGTATGATACTGGATTTATATTCTAAATTAGGAGAAAATACTGTTATTCGTAGTGCTGGATCTACTGGTTATGGTGAAATGTTAATTAAAACAGCATTTAATTTAGATATTAGTGAAATTGAAACTATGGCTCACTATGAAGCTGCTAATTATTTTCTTCCTGGAGTTGAAAGTATAATAGATATCGGTGGACAGGATATGAAATATATTAAGATTAAAAATGGGGCAGTAGACTCTATTATGCTTAATGAAGCTTGTTCATCAGGGTGTGGATCTTTTATTGAGACTCTTGCTAAATCATTAAATATTTCTGTAGAAGAATTTGTGAAGTATGCTGTTACATCAAAAGCTCCAATTGATTTGGGAAGTCGTTGTACTGTGTTTATGAATAGTAAGATTAAGCAAACTCAAAAAGAAGGAAGACCTTTAGGTGATATTTTCGCAGGTCTTAGTTATTCTGTAATTAGAAATGCTATTCAAAAAGTTATGAAAATTAGAGATGTTTCTACTTTGGGAGAAAAAATTGTTGTTCAAGGTGGAACTTTCTATAATGATGCAGTTTTAAAAGCTTTTGAAAATATTACTGGTAAAAAAGTTATTAGACCTGATATTGCTGGGCTTATGGGTGCTTATGGAGTTGCGTTAATTGCACTAGATAATTTTAAACAATATGATGATCAAGATGTTAAAAGTAGCATGCTTACTAGTGAAGAAATAGAGAATATGAAGATTAAAACAACTCATAGTAGATGTCAGGGTTGTGAAAATCATTGTGCATTAACTATTAGTATGTTTAATAAAAAAAGTTTTATTTCTGGTAATAGATGTGAGCGTGGTAGTGGAAATAATGGAAGTAATTCTAATTTACCTAATATGTATGCTTGGAAGTATGATAGATTATTTGATTACGAACCACTTGAAGAGGATAAGGCTAGTAGAGGAATAATTGGTATTCCTCGTGTACTTAATATGTATGAGGATTATCCATTGTGGTTCACATTCTTTACTAAATTGGGATTTAGAGTAGTTATTTCTGATCACTCTAATCGTAGAATGTATGAAAAAGGAATTGAATCAATTCCTAGTGAGTCTGCATGCTATCCTGCAAAATTAGTTCATGGCCATATTATTAATTTAATAGAGAAGGGTGTTAATACTATTTTTTATCCTTGTATAATGTATGCAAAAAAGGAATTTAATAATAGTGATAATGCTTATAATTGTCCAATTGTTCAAAGTTATAGTGAATCTATTAGATTAAATGTAGAAGACTTAGAAGAAAAAAATATTACTTTCTTAAATCCATTCTTACCTATGGATGAAAAATTAATGTATAAAAGAATTATTGAATTAGATGAGTTTAAGATATTTAATTTAAGTAAAAAAGAAATAAAAGAAGCTTTACATGAGGCTTTTGTTGAACAAGATAAATTTAAAGATGATGTTCGTAAAAAGGGAGAAGAATTTATTAAATATATAGACAAACATCATGAAAAAGCTATCGTACTTGCTGGACGTCCATATCATTTAGATCGTGAAGTAAATCATGGAATTGATACAATGATTAATTCTTTAGGATTATGTGTTTTAACAGAAGACTCTGTATGTCATTTAAGTGAGATTACATCTAACTTAAGAATAGTTAATCAATGGACATATCACTCTAGAGTATTCCATGCAGCAGATGTGGTATCTAAACACGAGAATATGGAACTAGTCAATTTAAATTCATTTGGTTGTGGATTAGATGCTATTATTACTGATCAAGCTGAAGAAATATTAAGACGCAATAATA
>JAEEGL010754180.1_pt1 | contig 27690 bp, 26 predicted proteins | sample 9134231 | NCBI WGS metagenome assembly JAEEGL01 (sample SAMN16246548, study PRJNA631951) | gut metagenome | biome: gut microbiome; feature: rumen; material: fiber-attached | host: Bos | place: Iran: Karaj | collected 2018-10
AGAAGTAAAAATTTCAAAATTCAAAGCAGGAGATTTAGGACAACTAGGCTTATATGTTTCTGCCGTAAATCATATTCTTAAAAAAGATATTGATAACCCGACTATTGGACTAATAATTTGTAAAAGTAAAGACAATATTGTTGCCCAGTATTCTTTGGAAAGTTCTGCTCTACCAATTGGAATCTCTGAGTATGAGCTTTCAAAACTTTATCCATCTGATTTTAAGAGCAGCATGCCAACAATTGAAGAAATTGAGGAATTTCTGAATTAAAAAAATCCGGCCGGTCCCCCGTCGTGCCTGCCGGGGTCGGCTGTTCCAGGGCTCGCTCCCGCTCGGCATCCTCGTTCGTTCGTTCGCAAAGCTCACTCACTCCCTGCGGTTGCTTGCTTCGCAACCCTTCCATAGCCTACCGGGGTCTGAAGGGTGAAGCTCATACTTGTAAACAAAGTGCAAATAAATATTTATCACACGTATTGGAAACGACTAACGTCGTTTCTGGAAATTAAAAAATTTAAAGAGTAATTGTGTGAGCAATTTCCGATCCAATTGACAATTAATTCAACTGCTCCCATGGTCTGTAATTCATACTCGGTGTGTTGGTTGTTTCAGGTCTTACAAATAAGTTGGTATATAAAATATATTAACGATAAAAAAAAGAATTACGATATACGATTATTGGATTTTATGTATAATTGTATAAATTGACAGGTAGATACAAATAATATAGTATTGTAAGATAATGGGAGAATAAAAAATGAAGATTTTGGTTGTTATTCCTGCTCGAGGTGGTTCAAAAGGTATCCCACGTAAAAATGTTCGTTTAATGAATGGAAAACCTCTTATTTCTTATGTAATAGAAACTGCTAAAAGGAGTACTTTTTCTCCGGATGTTTATGTAAGCACTGATAGTTCTGAAATTGCAGACATTTCCATGAATTATGGGGCTAAAATTATCGACCGCAATGAATCCCTTGCAGGTGATATGGTTACACTTGATCCTGTGATTTATGATGCATTAATAAGATGTGAAAAAGAGAATAATTGTTCGTATGATTATATTATCACAATGCAGCCTACATCACCTTTAACAAATGTAGAAACTTTAGATGCTGCCATCCAAAGAATCATAGATGAACATTATAATACGTTATTGAGTGTTGTAAATAAACCCCATTTAAGTTGGACTGTAAAAGATGGAAACGTTACGCCTGCTTATGAAAAACGTCTAAATCGACAACAACTACCTAAGAATTATTTAGAAACAGGTGCCTTTGTTATTGTTGATAGAGAATCAATTTCTGAGTTTTCACGCTTTGGTAAAAATGTAGGTGTTTTTGAAGTTCCAGAAAGAGAATCTATTGATATTGATGATGCCACAGATTGGATAATGACAGAAGCTTTAATGAAGAAAAAGAAGATCATGTTTAGAGCTGATGGATATATAAAACTTGGAATGGGTCATATTTATAATTGTATTACGTTAGCTTATTCTATGATTGAACATGAAGTTTTATTCGTTACAAGAGAAGACTGTGAATTAGGTTTAAAAAAGATTGAGGATTCTAAATTTAAATACAGAACAATAAAGAATGATGATGATTTATTTAATATAATAGAAGAGTATAAACCAGATATTTTTGTAAATGATTGTTTAAACACAGATAAGGAGTATATTTTAAGACTCAAGAAAATAATTCCACGTGTAGTTACGATTGAAGATTTGGGTCCTGGGGCTTATGTTGCTGATGCAGTAATAAATGCATTATATGATTCTCCTGAAAATGCAACTGATAAATTTTTTAGTGGATATAAATATGTTTGTCTGAGAGATGAATTTCTAACAGCAATACCTAAAACATATTCTGAAAATGTTCAAAATATTGTTGTTTTATTTGGAGGAACAGATCCTTCTAATTTAAATGAAAAAACATATCAAGCTGCTATAGAGATTAATAAGAAATATCAGAATATTTCTTTTAGTTTTATTACAGGGATTGGTTATGATTGTAAAAAACATGGCGTTATTACAGATGAATCAAAAAATATTTTTGTTTATCCCAATGTACCTGTCGTTTCCAAATATACAAAGAAAGCTGATATCGCTGTAACAAGTCAAGGAAGAACAATATATGAACTAGCATCCATGGGATTACCTTCTATTGTACTTTCTCAAAATCCAAGAGAGGCAACACATAGTTTTGCTACCATGCGACATGGGTTTTTAAATCTAGGTCTTGGCGAAGTTGTTGATACAGAGACAATAAAGAATACATTAATATGGTTGATAGAAACGCCAAACGTTAGAAAAAATATGCATGAACTTATGCTTAAATGTGATTTGAAAACAGGAATGGAACGTTGTAAAAAAATTATTTTAGGAGAATATAATGATTAATACTATTGAATCTAGATTAGAAAAGAAACAATTTACTCTTATTGCTGAGATAGGTGTAAATTACTATGACATTGCCGTTGAAAATAATATTTCTCCTATGGAAGCAGCTAAGTTGATGATCGATAAAGCTGTAGAAGCAGGAATACATGCTGTAAAATTTCAAACTTATAAGGCAGAGACTCTAGCTTCAAAGAATTCTCCATATTATTGGGATATAAAAGAAGAACCCACAGATTCCCAGTATAAATTATTTAAGAAGTTTGATTCCTTTGGAAAAAATGAATATGAAGATCTTGCTATGTATTGTGAATCAAATGGAATTGAGTTTTTATCAACACCTTTTGATCTCGAATCTGCAGATTATCTTGAACCATTGATGAATGTTTATAAAATATCTTCATCTGATTTAAATAACTTAAACTTTGTAGAATATCAAGCTAAAAAAAATAAACCTATAATTATGTCAGTAGGAGCTTCAAATATAGATGAAATACGGAGAAGTGTTGAGCTAATAAAAAGATACAACGATAAACCTCTAACTTTATTACATTGTGTTCTTGAGTATCCAACTCCTTATGAACATGCAAATTTGCAGAAAATTGTAACACTTAAGGAGGAATTCCCTGATTTAATAATAGGTTATTCAGATCATACAAAACCTGATCCTGAATACCAGGTTTTAACAACAGCTTATAATTTGGGTGCTATTGTAATTGAGAAACATTATACTCTTAATAAATTATTGAAAGGAAATGATCATTATCATGCAATGGATAATATTGATGCAAAAAAAATAATTGATAGTATTGCTTTTATTGATAAGATCCGAGGTGATGGAAAAATAATTTGCCTTGATTCTGAAACAAAAGCTCGTGAAAATGCAAGAAGATCGCTTGTAGCTGCAAAGAATATTAATAAAGGTGAAATAATTACAGCCGATATGCTAACATGGAAAAGGCCTGGAACAGGAATTAATGCAGATAGATATGAGGAAATAATTGGAAAGAAAACAACCCAGGATATTACTGAAGATACTATTTTACAAGAATCCATGTTTGAATAAAGTTCTTTATTTATAAAATGTTGATATGATTTAATAAAACAGGAGAAAATAGTATGAAACAAATAAAGGTAAATAAACTGTTTTTTTTTTCTTATATTTTGATTTTTTTATTTGTTTTCTTTTATACATCCTGTGGAAATAATGCTGATTGTTCTAATTCAGGTAATAATCAACATGAAAATTGTAATATAAGTCCTTCTATTTCTGTAAATGTTGGAGAGATAGGTGTTGTCTGTTTTAATCAAAATGCCTCAATTGTCTATGATGTTTCAAATGAGTTACAAAATATAAGATTTAAATGGTTCGAAATAAGAAATGGGGAACATGTGGAAATCCTTGGTGAAGAAAAGAATACATTTGTTACCCCTTTGTTTTATGAAAAAGGAATAAAGACTTTTTATTGTAAAGTTATAGATGTAATAAACGAAGAAGAAATCTTTGAATCTGAAAAAACATATATAGCATATACAGGACTACCGATAGTAAGTATTTCAACAGATGATAATCTGGATATTGATAATCGTGAGTCTTGGAAAAACATGAAAATATCGCTATCAGAAGATAATAAAACTAGAATAATTTTATCTGGAAAAATAAAAGGTAGAGGGAATACAAGTTGGTATTATCCCAAAAAGCCCTATACTATAAAATTATCAGAAAAAGAAAATTTATTAGGAATGGGGGAATGTAAAAAGTGGGTTTTAATAAACAATTATATCGACAAATCTTTGTTAAGGAATTCTTTTGCATCATATATTGGAAATACATGCTTTAATTCCGAATGGCAACCAAAGTTTAGGTCGGTTGATTTAGTTTTAAATGGAAGCTATAGAGGGACTTATATTTTGGGCGAATCAATCAAAATTGAAAAAAATCGTATAAATATTCAATCTTTGGAAAATACTTATAAAGGAAAAGGTTTGGATTTAAATAATGATGATCGTGTCGATATATGTGATGGTGGGTTCTTGTGTGAAATAAACAATAAAGAAGATGAGGATTTTAATTTTTCATCAACTATAGGATTTCCTATAATTAGTTTAAAAGATCCAGATTTAGATTTTGAAGAAGCAAATGTGGAATTGAAAAGATATATTCGTGAAACGGTTCAAGAAGCAGAAGATACATTATATGGTAATAATTGGCAGAACGTTGAATTAGGATATACAAATAAATTTGATATTAATTCATTTATAGATTGGTATTTAGTAAATGAATTTCTTAAAAATGCAGATTCAGTTTCGGGCCCGTCAATTTATTTCTATTATAATCCTTCTGATTCGAAAATACATTTTGGCCCCAATTGGGATTTTGATGCTTCCTGTGGACAATTTAAAGGCTGGATTCCTGAATATGATGTTTATAATCCGGAAGGCTTTTGGGTGTTAGGAGGTTATAAGATACGTGGAGATAAAAAAGTCTCAACAGCTTGGATAAATCGACTCTTTTTGGATGAAGATTTTGTTTTAAAGGTAAAAAAACGGTGGAATGATAGAAAAAATATTTTATATAAAGCAATAACCGATGGGTTAAAAGAATTGTCTGATGAAATAGAACTATCAGCCGAGTTAAATTTTATATTATATCCTGTTCTAGGTACAAAAATAATGGATGGTTATGAAGCTACTGGGTATAATAATAGAAATAAATGGATTGATGAAGTTGATTATTTAAGGAATTGGCTAAATGAGAGATATACTTGGTTTGATAAAGCTATAAATCAATTATAAGGAAAAAATGATGGAAACAACAAAAAAAAGAAATTCAAATTTTGAATTATTACGCATTATTGCTATGTTTTTGATTATTTTAGATCATGCAAATAGACATGGATTTCATTTTGAAGACAGTAATTTTAATTCAATTATTTTATTATCATTTTTTAATCATTTAGGTCCCATTGGAAATTGGTTATTTTTTTTAATAAGCGGTTATTATCTTACAGAAAACAATTTCGCATGGAAAAAGGTTTTTAAATTATGGTTTCAAGTTTTTTCGGTTTCAATAATAATTGGAGTAATTGTTTTTATTACCAAAATACCTATTATTAAATATGGTACGGAAGCTTTAAATTCTTATGAACAGTTTGGTTTTATCTCAACCGCGGCTCCAGCATCTGTAAAAGAAATTATTGTTTCTTTTATGCCATGTTATTTTTCAACATCTTGGTATGCTTCTGCTTATCTAGTGTTTTTTATGTTAATGCCTTTTCTAGATATATTTTTGAAAACACTTTCTCAGGACAAACATAAGAATTTAATTGTTCTTTTGTCGGTTTTAGGAACTATAATTACTGTTTTTCCAAGTGAACGTTTTTTTATTCCTTCTGAAATATATCCATTTATTTTAGCATTTTTTATAGCTAAATATATAAAAATATATCAGCCTAAGTGGTTAATGAGTATTAGAAGAAATAATATTGTTATATTTTTAGGTTGCTTTCTTTTGGTTATTTATAAAATCGGTATATTCGTATTTCTTAGAAAATTTGGATTTTCGGAAAAATATATTTATAATATTGTCTCTATTTTTGATAAAAACACCTCTTTTCTTATTATGATTATTTCTATCTCTATATTTTGTAATTTTCTAAACTTTAAACCTTTCTATAGCAAAATAATTAATGTTATAGCTTCTTCAACATTTGGTATTTTTTTAATTCATGCTAATATTTTAATTAAGTATTGGATATGGCATAAAGTTTGGAAATTTGATAACTATGTTAATTCTTCATTCAAAACTTTATTTAGTCATTATATTTTATGTGTTATTATAACTTATATTATTTGTTGCACATTGGAATTGGGGCGAAAAATAATTATTGAAAAACCGTTCTTTAAATTGTTTTCAGTAATTGAAAAAAAGAAAAAAGCTTAAGGATTGTTTTATAAAAGATCAGCTATGCTTAATCGGTACTTAAAAAAATTAGAAGGTAAAGTTTCTCTAAATTATTATAATTTTATATTGATATTGTCTATTATAAATTTTATCTATTTACCATTGAAAGTCGGAATTTTATCTGATTTTATTATGATTTGGATGGCGATAAAAGAAAAAATAATAACGAATGTAAAAGTTAGACCATTTTTCTTTTTTTATGTTTTTTGGATACTACTTTCTTATATCTGGATGGGAGGTGATAGAATCTCATGTATGGTAATGTCTTTTGGATATTCTATATTACCTATGCTTTTCTTTATTGTTGGAAGAAAACTTACATTTGAAGAAAAAAAGAATTATCTAAATACAATTATTACATTTATACGCTTAATGCTTATAATTTCTCTAATATTATGGATTATAATGCCTAATTTTTATTGCGAGTATTTGATAAATAAAAATTGGATTGCAAATAAGGATAGATTTGTAGCAAAGGTTGAGGCTCGTATGTGTATGCAAGGAGTTTTTGGTGCTACTGCAACAGGCTTCTTTTGTGCAGTTTTATTCTTAGCTGATTTAAAAAAAATATTATGGAATAATTTTACTAGATTATCTGTAGGATGCTTTTTTTTAGATATTCTCTTTTTAATTTGTAATTCAAGGAAAAGTGCAATGTTAGTTGCATTCTTTTTGATGATTATGGAATTTGTTAATTACTTTAAATGTAAACACAGTTCTTCAATACGACCAGCAATTTTATTACTATTAAGTGCTATACTTTGTTTTCTTTTTTACTGCGTAGGTTTATATTTACATCTTGATTTTAATTTTTTTATGAATATGCTTGATAGATTTTCTCAAGCGGGATTGAACAAAGCTTTTTCTAATAGATCTAATGATAATGCATTTGCCCTAAGTAATATGAAAAATTATATGTATATTGTCGGTAATGGATTTGGAAGTTCTGGCCACAGGGCAGATACGGCTTCCGGTATTTTTATCTATGATAACAACTGGATGCTTATATTTGTTGAAACTGGGATAATAGGAATCGTACTATTTATTTCAGCAATTATTGAAAATGTGCATAAAGTTATATTAAACAAGAGGTTTTTTTCTCTCGAGTTTTATATTGTCTTTTTAGGTGTATTACAATCTGTTACTTCTAATATGTTAGAAAATCAATTTGTTACGCCTCTTTTTTACTTTGCGTTAGGTTGTTGTTCATCTTGGATGTTATGTACAACAAAAGGAGAAATATATGAATGATGATTTAATTTCAATAATCTTACCTGTTTACAATGTTGAAAAATATCTGCCTCGTTGTTTGGGGTGTTTGTGTAAACAAACATATAAAAATATCGAAATTATTTGTATTGATGATAAATCAACTGATAGAAGTTTAACAATTTGTGAAGAAGCTGCTAAAAAAGATGTTAGAATTCATATTCAGAAAAATGAGAATAATATTGGCCCATCTGCAACTCGAAATATTGGTATAAATATTTCAAAAGGTAAATATGTTTTCTTTATTGATAGTGATGATTTTATTGATGAAAATACGATTCAGCTTTTGTATGAGCAAACTCAAAATGGAATGGTTGATATTGTTTCATGTAATTTTTGTTTTTATTATGGAAAAGATAATAAACAAGATGTTTATCTTTACGATAAGGAAATAGCATTTTATGATTTGTCTCAAGAAAATGCATTTAGTCAGTTATTAACACAGGAAACAAATTATCGTTGCGTATGGGCTAAACTCATTAAAAAAGAGGTAATGAATGGATTATCATTTCCAGAAGGGTATCGTTATGGCGAAGATATGATTTTTACATCAAAGTTAATTCTAAACGCAACCACAATAAAACATTTAAATAAAGTTCTATATTTTTATAATCAAGAAGGAATCAGCCTTGTTCGCTCTGGGGTGAATAATGAGAAACTAAAGGAAGTAGATATTGTAAAAGGTTGGATAAGTATAACTAAAGAAAAATTCCCAAAATTGGTAGAAAAAGCAAATGCATATTATTACAAAACAATAATTAATCTTTGTATTGTTGCAAGAAGAAATAATCTGATTGTGGATAGTAACTCCCTTAAGAAGGAAATCAAAAGTTATTTTCCTAAAATTTTGAAAAATACGTATATAACTGTTAAAATGAAATTGAAAGCAATATATATCATGCTTTTTTATAGGGGATAATATGAAAATATTAAAACAACTTATAAAATTCTTATTTTTTAGAAAAAAAGGTTTGGATATAGATTTCAAATCTTCTTTGAACAGAAGTGTTATATTTTCAGATTCGTTTGTTAATGGGTATATAAGAAATTCTAACTTACAAATATCCAAATTAGGAAATGGTTGTTATATTGAAAACGCTAATTCGTATGGAAATATTGAATTAGGTGAACATGTTTCTATATCTGGGCTTGGAACTGTTCTTCATTCTGTTATAGGTAAAATAAAGATTGGAAATTATTGTAGTATAGCACAGAATGTTTCAATTCAAGAATTCAATCATAATTATAATAATATTTCTACATCAGCACTTAATTTTTTCTTTTTTACAAAACAGTTTAAGGACGATGTAGTTTCAAAAGGTGATATAGTAATTGAGGATGATGTTTGGATAGGTTCAAATGTTGTAATTCTCTCTGGAGTAACTATAGGAAGAGGGTGTGTTATTGGAGCTGGTAGTGTTGTTACAAAATCGATACCATCGTATTCTATAGTTGTTGGTAATCCTGCACGAATATTAAAAAAGAGATTTAATGTTGAAGAGATATCAAAACTAGAAGAATCAAAATGGTGGACTTGGACAGATGAAGAAATAAAAAAGAATAAGTTTTTTTTTGAGGAATTTAGAAAATGAATGAAAAAAAAGCTATAAAATCAGCTTCTTGGTATGTAATTTCAAATCTTCTAATAAAAGCATTAAGTTTTATTACGGCCCCAATTTTTACACATATTCTTCTTCCTTCTGAATATGGTACAGTCAGCAATTTTTTCGCATGGGAAGCAATAATAGCTGTATTTGTTGGATTAGGTATTGATTATTCAGTTGGTAGGGCGAAACTTGATTTCGAGGAAAAATTCAATTCATATTTATCTGCATCACAAATGTTATGCTTATTTGCTGTGTCAATTATATTTATTATTCTAAATATATTTAGAAATCAATTTGCAACATTTTCTGGTATTTCACAAAATTTAATAATTATTCTTGTTTTATTTTCTTTAACAAAAACTTTCATTGCATTTTTCCAATCAAAATTACGTTTTGAATATAAATATAAAGGTAATATATTAATTGCTTTTTATTCTATAATTGCAACAACAACTCTTTCTTTAATATTGTTGTGTTATGTAAAACTTGAAAATAAAGGACTAGCAAGAATATATGGTTTATCAATTCCTACTATTTTTTTAGGACTAATATGTTTTTTTATTGTTTTAATAAAGGGTAAAAAATGCTTTAATATTCAGGTATGGAAATATGCTTTATCTTTTTCTTTGCCAATGATACCTCATGCATTGTCTATGATAATTTTGGAACAAACTGATAGAATTATGATAGTGAGATATATAGATCTTGAGGCCGCTGGGCTTTATAGTTTTGCATATACTTATGCAATGATTCTTTCTGTTGTAACTAATTCAATAATGAATGGATGGCAACCCTGGTTTTTTGAAAATTTAAATAATGATAATGTAGAACCTGTAAATAAGAGTATAAAAATACTTGGAACGTTATTATTGTTATTCTTGACTGGATATTTATGTGTTATTCCTGAATTTATGAAAATTATGGGTAGAAAAGAATTTTGGATTGCAAAATATGCTACTATACCTGTTATTGCTGGATGTGCATTTCAATTTTTATATAATATGTTCGTTCAATTAGAATTATTCAAGAAGAAGACTGTTATTATAGCAATTGGTTCAGTGTCTGCTGCTATGGTTAATCTCATTCTTAATTTAATTTTTATTCCTAGATATGGTTATATCGCTGCTGGTTACACAACAATGGCAAGTTATTTTATGCTTATGATATTTCATCTTTGTATTTGTAAACTGTATTTTAAGAGTGATATTTTTAATGTTAAAACAATAATATTAATTGTTTTGATTGTTTTTGTATTAGTTTTTTCATATTTGATTTTATATAATTATAATTTTATAATTCGATATATTTTTGGTTTTATTTCTTTATTAGTTATCTGTTTCTTGAATAGGAATTTAATGAAATCTGTGATAAATATTATTAGAAATAAGTTTGCTTTCAATGCAAGTTAATAAAAAGGAGTTTTTATGTTTTCAGGAAAAAAAATATTATTAGTGTGTAAAGAAACTTATTCATACCCATTGTATTTTCTTGCAAAAAAATGGGCGAAAGATAATCGTGTTGCTGCTTTTTTCTTCAACCCTTGCGAGTCAATGTATAATAAGTGTTATTTAAATGATTCAACATATTATGCTTTTAAAGATTTAAAAAATTTAGAAATATATAATTCGAATGAGATTGCAAAAAAGTTCACAACTCTTTTAGATGCAGAAATTGTTGATAATAATTATTTAAAAGAAATCGAGGAAAAATATACACATTTCTCAAATTTAAATTTACAAATTGTTTCAACTCAATTTTTTACAAGGCATTATCATTTTCGAAATTATATGAAACCATGTACCTATAACCAACAGATGAATTGGTTAATATTAAACTATCAAAATGTGATTAAGATCTTCGATGAATTTCAACCTGATATTATTATTGATTGTGATTCTGCAGAATTAGCTAGAACTATTATAAATGAAGTTGCATTTTCTCGTAGAATACCATATATTAGTCCATCTTATTTACGATATGATAATTATCTTACTTTTTCATATTGTCTTGGAAAAGTAATTGAGCCATTATTTATAAAAGAATATAATAAATTTATAGCCAATGATAATCTAGTTGATGAAAAAGAATATATAAGAATATTTAATGAAAAATCAAATATAATGCCTGAAAGATTTAAAAATACTGTTACTTCTCAATATAAACCAAAAAGTTTGTTTAGGGCTGTACGTAATATACAAGGAATTATTAGGTATTTTTGGAATCAGGATTTTACAGCAAAAAATTTAAAACTTAAACATTCGAATAAAATTATTTTTAATGGTTCTTTTCAATATATTCTATTTTATATGCGATATGAGAAAAATAATCGTAAATTGTTGAAGAAAAACAATTATTTTGAAAATCCTGTTGAAGGAGAACCATATGTATATATGCCATTACATCTTATTCCTGAATCTACAACAGCGACTCTTTCGCCAATGTATATAAATGAATTAACACTTATAGAGGCTGTTTCCAAAAGTCTACCGGCTGGTTGGTGGTTGTATGTAAAAGAGCATCAATCAATGTTAGGAGAGAGAGGGTTGGAGTTTTACAAAGCAGTAAAAAAACTTCCTAATGTAAGATTGGTTCAAATCAATTATTATACTGATCCAAAGCCATGGATTACAAATTCAAAAGGAGTTGTAACAATTTCAGGAACTACAGCATACGAGGCCGCGTTATTACATAAACCATCAATCGTATTTAGTGATGTTCCATTTTCATTAATATCATCAGTACAACGAATAAACTCATTAGAAGAACTTTCAAAAGCATTCAAACTATTTGATAAGCCTATAGATAATGAACGTTCTTGTGAGGCTTACTTAGCAGCATCTAAGAGTTTAGGGTTTCCTATAAGAATTAAATATCTTATGGATGAAGGAGAACGAATAATTCGTGGAAAATCTAAGTATTCTGAGGAATATGAAAAAGAGTTAAATAATTTGGAATTAATGTTCACAAAAGGATACGAGCTATTTACATCAAATGAATAATTATAAATGGGGTTAGAAAATGAATAAACCAAGAATAATTGCTTTTTATTTACCGCAATTTCATCCAGTTCCAGAAAATAACGAATGGTGGGGAAAAGGTTTTACTGAATGGACAAATGTTGGAAAAGCTAAGAAAATGTTCATAGGCCACAAACAACCAAAAGTACCTACAGATTTAGGATATTATGATTTAAGGATACCAGAAGTTCGTGAACAACAGGCAAAAATGGCAAAAGAAGCAGGAATTGAAGGATTTTGTTATTGGCATTATTATTTTGGAGATGGAAAACAGTTGCTTGAAAAACCTTTAAAAGAAGTTATTAAAAATAAAACTCCTGATTTTCCATTTTGTTTGGGTTGGGCAAATGAGTCTTGGGAGAAAAAACTCTGGAATAAAGATTCTAAAGGAAATATAACCCTTATTGAACAAAAATATGGTGGTATAGAGGATTATACGAAACATTTTAATATTATTCTTCCCATTTTAAAAGATGAGAGATATATTACTGTTGATAATAAACCATTATTTTTTATTTATAGACCTAACAAAATTCCAAATTGTAAGGAATTTATAGATTGCTGGCGTAAACTCGCAAAAGACTCGCTCGGAAAAGATTTTCATTTCGTGGCTCATGCTGATGAGAATGAAACAAATTTTGAGAAATATTTTGATTATGGTTTTGATGCTATATACTCAAATAGAGTACAAGCTGGAGCTAAATGGATACAAAGTAATTTAATTAATACTTTTAAATATACTATTTGTAGATTATTTGGATTGCCAAGACTTGTAAACTTTAAAGATGTGATGAAGAAATCTGTAAATGAATTTGATAAATCTGAAAATATATATCCTGGTATAATTTGTGGATGGGATCATACACCTCGGAGTGGAAAAAAAGGATATGTGTATTATAATTTTTCTATTCCTTTATTTAAAAAGCATGTGAAATCCATTGTAAAATTGGTTGAGACAAAACAACAAGAACATCAAATCATATTTTTAAAATCTTGGAATGAATGGGGTGAAGGAAATTTCATGGAACCAGATTTAGAATTTGGAAAAGATAAACTAAATGCATTGAGAGAAGTATTAGAAAAATGTTGATTTCTATTATTATTCCTTGCTATAATTCTGAAAGATTTATTGCAAAAACTTTAGACATGCTTATCTCTCAAAATTTACTTGATTGTGAAGTCATTGTTGTTAATGATGGTTCAACAGACAAAACTCTTGATATTGTAAGTAAATATGTCTCAAATAACAAAGAGATTCGTTGTATTAATAAAAAAAATGAAGGGGTTTCTGTCGCTAGAAATATAGGAATAAAAACTTCAAAAGGTAAATATATATATTTTCTGGATTCTGATGATACTTTAAGCGAAGGTACATTAGATTTTTTTCGAAATACTATATTAAATAATTCTGGTTATAATTTTTATGGTTTTGGTTATAAGAGCACAACTATCAATAATGAAGTTTTGTATGCTTATTATAATTTTAATGAAAAAGTATTTGATGGATTAGAATTACGAAAAAAATTTTTAACAAAAAAAATTTGTTTTCATATTTGTAGTTGTATTTATGAAAAACAGTTTCTAGTTAATAACAATCTATATTTTAGTGAAGGACTTGCAATTGGTGAAGATATTGAATTCTTATTAAAAGTTTTCTTATGTGCGCAATCATTAAAATATTTTTCACGAGTATGTTTTATTTATCAAATCAGAGATGATTCTGCAATGCAAGGTTATAAAGTTTTTTCAACAAAGCATTGGCACTCGTATGAGATAAGAAGAGATATCTGCTTATCAAGCGATTATCAGAATAAATCAATACAAAAATATTCTAATTTTTTCTTAAAAAATGAATATTTATCGCATTTATTTCGTTTCTTGAAATCAAACTGCGATGATTCTATTATTTTAAATAATTTTATTAATGATAATTATATTTTATCATTACCATCAGTAAGTGGTGCAATAAAGAATACTTTAATAATTAAAATTGCCAGGTTATTACCATTAAAAACTATTTTAAAGACAATTAAGAGGAGATAATAATTGTGAAATATGATTTTCTTTTTATTGGTGCTGGATTATTTTCAGCTACAATTGCAAATGAATTGATAAAAGCAGGAAAAAAATGTCTTGTAATTGAGAAACGTTCTCACATAGCAGGAAATATCTTTACAGAGAATGTAGAGGGAATAAATGTTCATAAATATGGAGCACATATTTTCCATACTGATAGCAAGGAAGCTTGGGATTTTGTAAATTCTTTTGCAGAGTTTAATCGTTATACAAATAGTCCTGTTGCAAACTATAAAGGAACTCTTTATAACTTACCATTCAATATGAACACATTTGCAAAGTTATGGAATGATGTAATTACGCCCGAAGATGCAAAAAAGCGTATTACAGAACAAGCAGCAGAAATGAAAGGGAAAACTCCTAAAAACCTTGAAGAACAGGCTATAAGCCTTGTAGGTCGCGATATCTATGAAAAACTTATTAAAGGGTATACAGAAAAACAATGGGGACGTGACTGTACAGAACTTCCTCCAAGTATCATCAAACGCTTACCAGTCCGTTTAACATTTGATAATAATTATTTTAATGATCGTTATCAGGGTATCCCGATTGGCGGTTATACAAAAATGATTGAAAAAATGTTTGAAGGATGTGATATACAGCTTAATACAGATTTTTTTGATGACAAAGAAAAATGGCTTAATATTGCAGATAAGGTTATTTATACTGGCACAATTGATAAGTTCTTTGATTATCAATTTGGTGAACTTGAATATCGTAGTTTGAAATTTGAGACTGAAAAACTTGACATAGAGAATTATCAGGGAAATGCTGTTATAAACTATACAGAAAGAGATATTCCTTATACTCGTATTATTGAGCATAAGCATTTTGAATATGGAACACAACCAACAACTGTAATCACCAGAGAATATCCTGCAAACTGGAAACAGGGTGATGAACCATACTATGCAGTAAATGATGAAAGGAATTCGGCACTTTATGCTAAGTATAAAGAACTTGCAGATAAACAAGATAAAGTAGTATTTGGTGGTCGTCTTGGTATGTACAAATACTATGATATGGATGATACAATTCTTGCAGCTTGGGAGATAACGAAACAATTATTCTAAAAAAAGGCTGTGACTTGAGTTAAGTCACAGCCTTTTTTTTATTTCTTTCCGAATTTATATTTCTTTAAGCCATTCAAACCCCAACAGAATAAATACCAGACACTTGTAATTGGATTTATTTTAAGTACTTTTCTGTAGATATTCCATTGTGGTCTAATCATCTTTGTCTTACTTGCAGTCATACTATCTTCACGCATTCTATAATCAACAAGTACATCTTTGTATCCAAGTGCGCAAAATCCATTTTTCATTATTTCAAGCCAGTAAGCATAATCGTCTCGAAGAGCCTTTAGTTTTTCATTGAAAAAAACTTTCTCAGTAAGTTTACTTGTATCTACTATTGCAGCAGATGGAAAAATAGGGCAATGACGAAGAAGTTGTTTATAAGTTCTTTTTCCTTCAAAAATATATGGATTAAGAAGTTCTGCATCACATTTGCTATTCATACGTCGGTATGAAGAGAAGTGAATAGCAACAGATTCATCTTTACATTCTTCGATATATTTCATCATTGTTGCAAGATATTCTGGATGCCAAATATCATCACTGTCTAAAAATGCAAAATATCTACCTTTAGCATTTTTCATTGCCTCATTGCGAGCCCCACTAGATCCCTTGTTTACAGTTGCTGCAATCAGTTTTATTCGATTATCTTTATCTGCATAAGCTTGTACAACTTTGCAACCTGCACCATCATCTGGAGAACAATCATCAACAATAATCATTTCCCAGTCTGTATAACTTTGAGCTATAACAGATTCAATTGTTGCTCCAACTAAAGCTGCACCTTTCCACATAGGTGTAATAATCGAAACTTTAGGATTATCCATTTGTTTTTCTCCTAATAATATTGGTTTGTATATATTTTTCTGTAATAAATGCCATTAAAAAAGATATTGCAATTACTGTAATACTTCCACCTATAAAAGTATGACTAAATAATCCTATGTAAGTATAAATATTAATAAGTGGGAAATGAAACAAATACATGCCATAAGAATAATCGATAGGGACTCCAATTTGCTTAAAAACTTTTAATGTTGTTCCTGCCCACATTAATATACAAGTTAAAGCACAAGGCATAAAAATTTCCGTTTTTGTAAAATAATGTAATGCAAAAATTATGATTGCAGGAATAATAAAATAATTCTTTTTATTTATAAGTGTTTCCCAATTAAAAAGAAATACCATACCCATTACAAAATATGACATAAACCCTGGAAGTTGATAACTTAATTGTGAAGGAATGTGAATGATGCCTGCAAGTCTACTAAGACCTTCATTCCAGATTACAGAAAGAATATAAATCACAATAAGAAAAATATTTTGTTTCTTTTTTGAATCAAATTTTCTAAGGAAGTATATTAGTATTGGAAGAATAATATAAAATCCAATTTCTACTTTAATGGTCCAGAGTGCGCCGTTAATTGCAACACCAGAAAAAACACCTGGCAATGAAGGACAAAGAAAATTAAGAAAAATACAGTTCCAAAAAAGATACTTCCAAAAATGAAAACTTGTAAAGTATTCCGTTACAGTTAATCCTGAAAAGAAAACACAAATAATTGCAAAGAAAAAAACTGTTAAATAATATGGTGGTAAAAGACGTTTTATACGTTTGATGGCATAATCTTTCAAATTATTTGTTGTTAAAAAACTTTTTGTAACCCAAAAACCACTTAATATAAAAAATACACAAACAGATATATGCATGTCTATAAAGTGTCTGTAAACAAATTGTGTGTGTGAAAGGTCAAAGCAATGTCCAATAATTACAATTAAGCAACATAAAAGTCTAACGGCATTAAAAGCATTTGGGCCTATTTGTTCTGTGGTTGGAGTTGTTAAATTGTTCTCCAATTCATTTGTTTGAATCATAATTCATTATAACAAAAAAAAAGTTTTTTTTCTATTGTCGCTGCAGGTATGTTAATTTACAATAAATCATCCCGAAAATTTGCAGTTAAATATCTATTGTTTTTGTATTGCAAAAAATATCAAACGGGGTTAGTTCTTACATTTGAGAGAAGAAAGCGAAATTAACTTTGTAGATAAGAATGGACGTTTTTTTATTTAAACTATTGATGATAATTTGAATATAGATGGAGTCTATTGTCTTCAAGATGGAAAATATTATCTTACCTTATATAATGTAGAATATATCCGAAAGCCTTCTCTTCATGTAAAAATATTCAGAATGAGGGATCAAAAAGAACGGAAAAAAATGAAAGAGTCTTCCTTGAAAAAGAATAATTATGATGATCAAAAAAAAGAACAAAATTGATTGATCCTATGAGAAAGAAGCAAGAATTGTCGTTTTTGACATGCATACTCCTAGAAATGAAACAATTGATGTATATGCACACTATCCCGATTATGTTTTAAAGGAAGTTATTTTTGGCCACAATATTCCTCCAGATAAAAACAAATGATTATGGATTGCCTGGTTAAGAATTATTCAAATTATAATGAGATTTTGATAAGGGGTGTTTAATTACTTTATCTAGAAATATGTAGTCGGACCATTTACTCAAACTGTATGAATTTGTAAATTTATAAGGGTAAAAAAACAATCAAACGGGGTTATATCTTATATGGTAGAGATGAACATCAATATAATATGAAAGTTTTAATTGACATAAATGCAAAGTTTATATAATGTTCAATAAAAAGGAGTTGCTGAAGGCAAAAACATAATAAGACTAAAATAATATTAATAGATTTAGCAGAAAAGATATGTCTAGAAATAGGCAGTCGGACGATTTATCCAAATTGTATAAATTTGGGAAATATTATGTCCGACTGCCTTTTTTTTAAATTTTTTTTCATTTGTTTATGACTTATAGACTGAACTGATTGTATAATTATGATAAATGGATTTAATAAATTTTTTTTCCCTATGTATCATAAAAAAAGGAAAAAAATAACTATATAGATAGGAGGTTATATCGGTTGTGGGATTGTTTAGGATCAAATTATATTGTTGATCCTATAATAAAGCTATGAGAGATTCTGTTGCCAATGGGTGGGTAACCAACAGATTGAATAATTAAAAAGACAAATCGTCGTGGATTCCGATGAGGTATCATGTCAGCTTTTAATATTAAAAGTTTACGGCAAAATTAAGGAATGCATATGTCAAGAAATTATACGAAAGAAGAAGTTTTTGCAATTAGTTTTCTGATACGTAATTATGGCCATCTTACTTATGTAAAGACTTCTATTTTGGAAGATGAATATTATCATCTGACAGGTGTGCATCGTGTAAGCGGTGCATTGTATATGGCTGCTTGGCGACTGGAAAATGGTTATTATGACCATTTATTACCAGCCACTTAGCAGGTAATGTGAAACTCTTATAGTTACCCGTAAGAGTTGGGCTGTAGTTGTTGCTGTCAGCTGCAGCCCTGATTTTATTATCGAATAATTATGAAAATAATTGAGAATGCATTTATTACATAAAAAGGAGGAAAATTTATATGAAAGATGCAGGCGATTTTATTAAGTTTTTGAAACAGAAAGATTATGTTATGATTAATAATCATTTGGGAAGAGGTGCTTTTGGTGAAACTGTTTTATTGAAAGATCCCTATATTGACGAGTTGTTTGTAGCAAAAAAATATTGTCCATTAGATTTTTTTACAGAAGATAAAAAAATAAAGTTTTATCAAAACTTTATAGATGAAATAAAAATTTTACATAAACTTAATCATCCTAATGTAGTAAGAATTTATAATTATTATGCTTTTGAAGAATTTCATACTGGATATATCCTGATGGAATATATAGAAGGAGATACTCTTGAGAATTTTATTCATGATTATTCTTCTTTTTCAAGCACAACATTAGATGATCTTTTTATACAATTGATTGATGGTTTCGCATATATTGAATATAAAAAAATCCTTCATAGAGATATTCGTGAAAACAATATCCTTGTAGATAAATCTGGAGTTGTAAAAATAATTGATTTTGGAATTGGAAAGATATTTTCTAAAACAGATACACCTGTTGATAGCTTGGTATCTCAGGTGAACAGAGCCAATGCCGATACATTACCTGCTGAGTATTATAGTGGTGTATATACAAGTCAAACAGATATGTTTTACTTAGCAGAACTATTTAACCGTCTTATGAAAAATTGCGAACAGCCTGAGATGATAGATTTTTCATATCAATCGATTCTTGATAAAATGATGAAGAAGCAACCTTCGGAACGATATGAATCATTCTTGGAAATAAAAATGGCCATAAATAAGCATGATTTTATAAGTATGTCTGTTTCTGCGGAAGATAAGCAAATATATCAGCTTTTTGCTGATTCTTTGTATAATTCCTTAGATAGTTTTATTAATGAAAGGAAGTTCAATTCTGATATTTCTATCTTTATTTCTACTATAGAACGTTGTTTAGCAAATAATTTGTTCGAAGATGTAATTCAAAATCCAGAAGAATTACTAAAATCAATAATTGTTTCAGGTTTTTCATATTCTACAAGGTATAAAATTAAAACTGAAGTGGTTAGAAAATTTATACATTGGTTTAAAGAAGCTACAAGTCAATCTCAAAAACTGATAATTAATAATCTTATAACCAAACTATCAAGAATTAAAATTGAATATAGCGGTTTTGATGATATTCCATTTTAATTTGGCAAATACATACTGCTTCTGATGGCTGCATAATCTAAGTTGTTCGTAAATTGCTTGTTATTTTTCCAGAATCGGTGCCGGGGGGCGTTGCGGGGCTCATTAACAATATTCCTTATACCCTATATAATATCCTTATTAAAATAACCCCAATCATTCTTAGTGGCGGTGCCGGAACCCGCTTATGGCATCTTTCGTGGGGCGATCATCCTAAACAGTTTTTACCTCTTGTTACTGAACATACTATGATTCAGGAGACTTTGCTTCGTCTAAAAGGGCTTGATATTGGCAGCTTTCTAAACAATCCTTTGAAAAAGCAAGAGTTGAAAATGATTATACATGGCTTGACAGGGCTTGCTTTGAACAAATCAAGGGCAACTCTATTGACTACGCCGTTATGGAAAAAACCAAAAAAGGCATGATCGTAAAACTCAACGCCGGCTGGGACGACGTAGGTTCCTGGTCTGCCCTTTACGACATCAGCGAAAAAGATGCCAACATGAACGTTATCAAAGGCCGTGACGTAATTGCCTTAGACACAACCTCTTCCTACATCCGCGCCGGCACCCGCACAATTGCAACAATCGGCCTGGACAATATCGTAATTGTCGACAGCGATGATGGCCTTCTTGTTGCCGCCAAGGGCAAGATTCAGGATGTAAAGAAGGTTGCGGAAGAGGTAAAAGGTAGAAACGCTTGACAAAAACTCTTAATAATCTAAAATTATACTATAGGGTTGGTCGAGAGACCCAGGTCCATCTACCGGCGAGGAAGTTCCTCGCCTTTTTTGTTTATGAAGAAATGTACTTTGTAAGAATTTCTTCTACATGAATCAATAATGAATCGTAAATAGCTACAAGGTATTCTTTTCAAACCGTTCACAAACTGTGGACGGTTTGAAACTTTGCCCTTAAAAAGTTCAAAATAATATTTCAAGTATTTAAAATTTGTTCGGGAAGCTAATTATAGGAGTTAAAGGTAATGCAACAAAATGAATTACATATTATTTCAGATGACGAGATTAAAACCTTAGGCCTGAGAGTTTTGAGTAAAAAAGGAAGATGGCATGATGGCCCCAGTCCTTATATTCAAATGTGTGACAACGATGGTGTTCTTGAGGATGAAACTTATACATGTCATTATGAGATAATTTATATGGGCGAAGATACTCCTGAATTGGGCAATCATAAAAAAGGTTTTGTTTATGTTGAAATTCATTTCGAAAGTGAAGAATATAGTTCTTGTTTTCAACCTGTAATAAACGAACTATTGAAGAATCCTGAATTAGAATCATTTACCTGGAGAGATTATTGTCCTGGACTTAGATTGAAGAACAGTGTTTTTAAGTTAAATGAGCACGATAAAATTTTACAAAATCTGGCTAAATTAAAAAATCTTACTATTGAAAAATTAGTGCAAACTTATAAAGATACTGTTGCTATAAAAGATAATTGGAAATCTTCGTTCTTTTTGGAACCGGGTGGAAGAAAATGTTCTTCAAAAAGGGCTTTGTCTGAATTCTACAGAGAACCTAAAGAAATTTATATCGTACATGAGAAAATAAAGAAGAAGTTAATTAAAGGGATAAAGGATAATTCTATTAAAATTAAAAATGAAGCTCCCATAGATACTTCAACCTTATCACCGGAAAATTTAGTTAATAATATTAATTATATTGACCTTGCAGCTAAGACCAAGAAAGGTAAAATCATATTTTTTGAGATAAAAACAAATCCGGATGCCAGACTTTGTATAAGGCAGGCTTTAGGTCAGTTAATGGAATATTCCTTTTACCCTGATACCAGTTTTGCAGATAAATTGATTGTTGTTGGTCCTGGTGAAAAAACAATCGAGATACGAAAATATATAACTCAACTAAAGGAAAGATTTAATATCAATATTGATTATTTAGAAGTAAAACCCTGAAATATATTTGGCTGGTTGAGGGGCACAGGGCGTTAGTCGCAAGCGTAGCTTGCTTACCTAGTTTGCTTTGCAAACTAGCGGGGTAATGACATTTTTTATATGCATACTAGCAGGCGTTGCGGGTGGCGTTTGAGCCGTAGGGTGGGGTACGCTTCGCTATCGAGTTTTGCATTCGATAAAAAATCGAAAGTTTGCAAAACTCGCTCCACCCTCCTTATTTTAGCTTTTGACAGATGTCCATTCCAGGGTTCCGGAAGGTGCATCTCCTTTATTCCCTGTTCTTTCTTATTTTCAATTTGATATTTGACAATTGTAGAATATGAACTCTTTACAGGGCGTTTTTTCTGTAATTCATCAAAAACTTCTTCAAAAATTGCGGTGACAAAAGTACAACCGCCACTATTGGTCTTAGAATATCGTAATAGTAAGTAAGATTGTTAGCGCTGGGTGAAATCAACCATTTGAGATGGGTGAACTCTAACAACGGAAAGAAAGCTTTTCGTTTAGAAATTCCTATAGATAAATATCGCCGATAGTTAATTATTACTTTTGCAAGAGGTTGGCTTATCACAATCTCTTGCTTGTTTTTGAATTATTTAAATGCTATATTGATTAATATAGGTTTATTTATTATATTTAATACTCTGTTGTTGATTTTTCTTTTATTTTTTTGATATTATGTTAAAATATATAAATACCGATACAGTTATCGGTAATAGATTATGTATAAATCTTTTAAAACTTCTTTATTTGTGCCAATGAAATAATTAGGGGGCAATTATGACAGAGGCTAGGCGAATAGCTATTAATAAAATTACAGGTGTTATTCTCAATAATTCTTCAATAAATTTTCCATTTACGTATAATCAATTAGAAAAAATTGTAAAAGATTTTGGTGGATCAATAAAAAAAGGAAAATTGGAAAAATTTACATATGGAATGATTGAAGTAAATGGTGAACATAATTTTACTATTACTTATAGAGAAGATGAACCTGAAGAAGAAAAGTTATATACTATAGCTCATGAACTTGGTCATTATTTCTTGCATATTACTGATGATAATGGACATCCGAAAGAAAAATATATAGATTCCCCGTTATTTCGAAGAGGTGTTTCTTCAGAAGAGGATGAAGCAAATGAATTTGCTTCGTCATTATTGATGCCCGTAGATGTGTTTAATAATTTTATTGATACTAATAAGGTTAATAATAAAATTGATATAAATACCGTAGCTAAACATTTTAATGTTTCTACAACAGTTGCATTAAATAGAGGAAAATCTCTTGGACGTTTTTTATAATTAAACAAAAATGAATAATACAGAAATAAAAAAAGAGATTGAAGAAATTAATGAAAGTGTTAAGCCTCAAGAAAATGCTGTATATTTATTTGTATCGATGGATTTAACAGATTCGACAAAATTAAAAACTGAAGATAGTGATAGTTGGATTAGAATTATTCAATCTTTTTATGCAATTATAAGAACAGCTATTAATGAAAATTTTCCAGAATTTGAAATATGGAAATATATAGGGGATGAAGTTGTTTTTATAAAACCATTAAAAGGTTTTAAAAGCATAAATACTTTCTTAGATACTGTATATGATGTTCAACAAGAAATCTCGGAAACTCTTTCAAAAAGATATGAAAGAATATTAACAGTAAAAGCTACAACTTGGATAGCAGATGTTATTATTGATAAAAATGTAAAAGAGGATTCTAAAGATATTAAAAATATATTATTTTATTCAGAAAGAAGACTTTTGGATTTTATTGGGCAAGATATTGATATCGGATTTAGAATTTCAAAATATTCATATCCTAAAGCTGTTACAGTAAGTGCTAAACTTGCATATTTTTTAATTAATCAAGATTATAAAAAAATAACAAAGACAAATCTTGATAACTTTAAGATAGTATCTTATCAAGAATTAAAAGGTGTTTGGAAAAAGAAATTGTATCCAATTATATGGTATAGTAAAGCTATAAGTTGTTTACATGATAAATCAGAATCTATACCTTATGAAGATTATATAGAAAAAGATGAATTAAAAAATATTAGATTAAATAATCTAGATAGAATAGATTATTTGAATACTATTATTGATCAAAATCATTTTACAGATGAAATGAATATCTTTTGTAAATTGTGTGCTGAAGAAATTAAAAATGTTGAATCAATTGAAACCGTTCTAGAATTAAAAGATGAAAAACCTGGGACCTAAATACGATAAAGCTGAAGTAAAAAAAACTTATTAAATTACAAAAATCACTATTTTTATAATAGTTATACCAAGTGCTTCAATTACTAAAAAAATTTACAATTTCAGCTATATCAGAAGTATCTCCAATTTTGATAATAGTTGGACTTAGAGTTTTTTTGTTATCAAAAGGAATGAAAGCAATCCTGTATTCATTTTGATAGGTGTAAGCAAAATTCTTTGAAAAAATCAAACTTGTTTCAAGTGGGGCATCTATTAATGGGTCAAAATATTTAATCTTTTGGTGACAAAATTTAAATATATTTGATGGTAAACTCTTTTCCATTCTAGAAATGAATTCTAAAGGATTTTTTATTATTAAACATGCATCTGCATCAAAATCGTTAAAAAGCCTTGGTTCAAAACTATCGGACAAACAATATACAAAATAGTCTGAGTTAAACTCTTTTTTATAAAATCCATTATTAAAATAATGTTTTTCGTTATTGAATCTTATTTCTAAGTCAATTGTTTGATAGTTTGAATTCAATTTGTATAGACGATTGAGTTCATCATCTTTTATAGCAGGGTTTAGACTTGAATCTGAATAGAAAGAGGCAGGACGTAATAGTATTTCACCTTGCTCAAGTATTTTTTGTAAAAATTTTTCTTTTCCAAATTTATAAAGATAGTTATGTCCAGCTATTTTTTTTCGTATAGTACTTAGTTTATATATGTCAAGATTATCTAAGAAAGAATGAGTTTTTTGTGTGAGATAAACATTTGAAATTTGATTTGCAAATATGGTTCTTAGTTCTGCTTCTGCTAATATTTGCATCCAATGATGCATCCAGAAGATTTGCCGTTTATCATTAATGCTTCCGAGAGATATTTTCCCTAAATCATCAATAATGCAAAGATTTTCTAAAACAATATTAAATCTATGCATAAATTCATCATCAGACAAAGCTTTCATGTATCTATTTTTGAGATATTCATTTTGTATATATTCTTGGTTTGTCATGATATTTTAAAAATCGGGTAATTGTTTTCCTGGATTTGCAAATAAAACATTATACCCATATTTACAATCAAAATAATTACAATTAACAGGGGTAACACTATCAAGATTTCCTAATACTTTATGAGATAAATATAATTCCAATATCATTAGAGATGCTAATGCATTAACACAATTATTTAGATTTGCTTTAGGAAAGTTATTTAGTCTGTCATGTTTGATTTTGTTATAATCGGTCCACCATGGTATACCTATTACGTTGGAAGAATTATTTTTGTCTATGGCCCATTGTGATAAAGGTGTTAAAACTTTATAAGGTGTCTGTATTTCTGTATTAATGATATTTGGGTAGATTGTAAGTATTGTTTTAGATATTTCAAGAATATTTGCTTTATCAGAAATTGTCTTTCCAGATTCATTACATAAAGTCTTTGCAATTACTTCAAATTCTGAAGCTGACAGTAATAATATTTTGGCAAATTCATTTGAGAATGCTTTTCCGTTTATCATATCACTATTACTATCCATAGAATGATCTACAAATTGTTCAGTTTGTTGAAACTGTTTTGTAAGTGAACAAAAATAATTCCAATTGTTTTTGATGTCGGTTTCTGTCATTTTTTTACCACAGCTTATCAATATAACTCTGAATATCCGCCAGCGAAACAATATTGTATTTATTTTTGATGCTGGTGTAATATTCAAAGATTAAGTTGTTGTCAATGATTCTGGTTGATGGTTCATTTTGGGCAAGGCCTTCTCGGGCTTTGAGCCAGGGGAGTTCTTTGTGGGTAAATTCTTCCAGGACTTTGCCGCTGTATTTCCCAAAATATTCTATGACAAGATTAAGGATAGCTTCTTCTTCGGATTTAAGTTGGGGAATCTGTACGACTTGTGATATGGATTCGTACTTATAGTCTTTGTATTTTTCCCATAAATTACGATATACCGGACCGTGTACCCAGGCTTCGCATTCATCGGTAAAAGCAAGCTTGTTGTAGAATATTATGAAGCAGGCCTGTGTGTAATACAGCATTTTTTGCAGCTGGAGGGGAGTAACATCTCCACATTTTGCAATTATATAGGCAGCATAAAGAAAAAGTATTGAAGATTCATTGCGGCCAAGAAGGTCGTGAGCAGCTTTGATTGTTTTTGTTAAAGTAATTTCGTTTAAAAGGTCTTTGTTTTGTTCTACCAGCTCTAAGTAGTAGTTTGGATTATTATAAACTTTTACAAGCAGATGCTGTATTGATTTATTTGGTATGCTGCCGTTTAAGTAATTGGTAAAGGTTTGTTCTCCTAGTCCTATGGCTTGAGAAAATGGTCTTTTTCCGATGTTATATTTTACAGGAAGCTCCTCCAGTTGCTTTATTGAAAGGTACCCGTTTTCTCTACGCCAGGCAGCTTGTCTTTGTGTCAGATTAAAATCGTGAAGTTCTCCTACCCAAATTTCATTTTGGCAATGCGGACAATAGGCTCTTTTTGTTAAAATAGAAGTTTCTTTTCCAAATGAATTCATTGTTTCATATTTTTCAACAATATTGCATGTTACCTCTTTGTCGCAATGTTCACAGTATTGAATAATAGTATTAGTAGATTTAGATTTCATTTTGTAATTTCCTATAAATATGCTTAAAACAACGGGATTAATTCATCCGGTTTATCTGAAGGGTGAAAAGAAAGAACAAGAGTTCCTTTTTCTTTTTTATTTGTTTTGATATAAATAATTAGAGTATCTTCTTTTGGACCTCCTTTTACCAGTTTAATGAATTTTCCGTCATACCTGAAAATAAAAAGCAGGTCGCCTTCTTTTTCTCCTTTCTGATACCAGCAGAAATTCTTATGTGTCAAAGAAAGCAGAATTGTCCTGATTTTATTCTGATCAATAATATATTCAGTACTTTCAAGAAACTTTTTATTTTTGTCATTTTCTTGAGAGATAGTGAATTTATTATTTGCTATATCAGGTTTAATCCTGGCTAAATAAGATTCTACCTCTTGGATTGTGATATCAGTACAATGTTCGCTTGTACTTGTAATTTGTTCTACAGAGCGCATAACTTATAATATAATCTATTAGTCGGATAAAAGCAAGAAAAAATGTATAAAAATATACAAAATAAATGTATAAAAAAATAGATAGTATTTAGGGGCCTGGACAACATCGTAATTGTAGACTCAGACGACGCTCTCCTTGTAGCCGCAAAAGGCAAGGTGACAATTCTTTTGAAGAGGTTTATAATGAATTTAATTTACAGGAAGGAGGTGTTACTATGGAAGGATTTATAGAGAAGTATATGAATAAAGGTCGTACTGAGGCTCAGAAAAGCATTGTTAGAAACCTTATTGAATCTAACGCAGGTACTTTGGAACAAATTGCCGAATGGGTAGAACTTCCTGTCGAAGAAGTCAAAGAAATTGCCTCTAAAGTTCCTGTGAAGGCATAACTTGACACCCCTTCAAATAAATGTTACTCTAATCTCATGACTCTA
>JAEEGL011661172.1_pt1 | contig 27689 bp, 22 predicted proteins | sample 9134231 | NCBI WGS metagenome assembly JAEEGL01 (sample SAMN16246548, study PRJNA631951) | gut metagenome | biome: gut microbiome; feature: rumen; material: fiber-attached | host: Bos | place: Iran: Karaj | collected 2018-10
CTTAATGCAAATAAATATTCGTGATCTGATGGAAAACATCGAAGAATCTTCCGTTGATCTGGAAGAAAAAGACGTCGTCTCCTCTGAAAGGATCAAGGAGTTGACGAAAATGAAAATAAATGAATACGGATTTAGAGAAAAGCGCAGTTCGAAAAAGAAGTTCATTACGGTGCTGGTAGCAGCGGCAGTTATTTCCGCAGTCGGCATCTCGACTTACGCAGCATTCAAGGGCGGCCTGGAAGGAGTTACTTTCGGTAATCCGACGGATCCGTCCGGTTCCGCTACAACTGAAAAGATCGAGATCCCCATTGGCCCTGGCGGTGAAACAGCTGAATCAGGATACTCATATCAGGATCCTCCGATGAGCCATCTGATCTCTTTGCAGGGCTATTCTGACACAAACGAATTCAAGGCTTCTAAAGAGTGGCGTGAATTTGAGGATGGCTATGACCAGGACTGGAAGATCTGTGACGCTTACGATAAGGAATGCAAGAAGACCGGAAAAGACCCTTATGAGGAGAAATACCCCGGTTACGGCATCTACTCAAAGGAGATGGCAGACAAGGTTGATGAGCTTTGTAAGAAATACAACCTTAAGCTTCGCGGAAAATTCATCGACGGTCACAGTAACCCGGAAGACCCGACCGACACATCGATCCGTGAGAATGAGCTGAAAGAAATGTTCGGCGATATCTGGGATGACAAGGTCATCGGAGTCGGATACTGCTATGAAAACGGTACTTTCTCACTCGATGCAGACTGTGACAAGGTATCGTTCCAGATCAGAAGAGTCATAAAGGGGACTTTCGATACCGTTTATCTCAACGTCGGAGACATCAGCCAGTACAAGCAGTGGACATATAAGACAAAGTGCGGAGTTGAGGTTGCCATCGCGCTGAACACTAAGGGAGGTCAGAACGGCGTAGTTCTCGCCAATACTCCCAAGGGATTTGTAGCCATTAACCTTTGCGAGAACGAGGATGAGTTTGGTAAACCCATAAAGTACACAAAGGCTATGATCGAGGAATTTGTTAACCACATCAATTTCAATAATCTGTGATCTCGAAAAAGATCAGAATCAAAAAGCTGATGAAGTCCCCGGAAAGTTAATTTCCGGGGGCTTTTATTTTCGCTTATAGAGCCTGTAGCCGACCTGCGATTTTGTGCCGAAATAATCGACATGCGTATCGGCTTCCTGGCGGATCATCTCGTAATTGTCCCAGGCGGCATCGTATCCGTAGGACGTTACGATGTAATCGAAAAAGCCTTCTTTGATCAGGTGGTGCTGCTGCTCAAGGATGTCCGGGAAATCCTTTTCCATGATGAAATAGCAATAATACCTGTTCTGCGGCAGGATCCCCGCGGCGGTGTAGAAGCCGCAGTCCATGACGTCGTAAGTGAGGACCTTGGCGTCAGGCGTCTGATTGATAACCTCGGCGTAGCGGTACTGCGTAAGATAGCTCTTGTCCTTGAAGATCAGATACATGTTTTTGTTCTGGAAAAGAGCGACAACATAGAATATCGTGAGCGCGGCGCAGATGACGGCCGCCATGAGCTTCGGGCTCTCCTTGAAAGATCTGGAAAGCGCGTTAAGGCCCTTGCAAAGAGGGATCAGTACGAGGCAGAAACTGTATGCCGTGATGTATGCGTAGTAGTAGACGACGAGCGGTCTCATGAACACGACGCCGACCGCGAAGCCGTAAGTTAAGACGAAGAAGAACAGCGTCTTTTTGAGATGCTTTTTGCCCGTGCAAAAAAGCGATGCGAGTGACAATACCATCATGATCCCGAAAACGTGATACTTCAGGCCCGTGATGAATATCGAATAAACGGGGCTGTAGAGGTACTTGATCACGGGAACTGCCGCAAGACCGGTCACCGGCCTGGTCGAATGATGGTAGGCTACGACGTTGTAAAAATAAGCTTCCCAGAGGTATTGCAGCGAATTGTTTAATGCGAAATACAAAAGGACCGGGATGGTGAGGACGATGAATCCGACGGCGAATCTCCACACGAGCGACCAGAGTTTTGCAAAGCTCTTGCGCTTGATCGTGAGGATCAGGATATAGAAGCAAAAGCCGCCCATGAAGCCGATGAACGTGTATTTGATCCAGAACAGCGCGGCCGTGATGATGCCGCAGATGATCGCCTCTTTGCCTGAAGGGAGACCGTCGCCGTTAACGATGGATCTGAGGCCTGTGTAGAACGCGACCGACAGCAGCGGGAAGCAGAATTCCTCCGCGTTGCCGCCGTAGTTGAACATCTGAAGAGTGTAAGTGATCCCCAGAAGAAGAGGAACGAATGCGACTGCATACTTCGGCGGATTGGCGAAAAGCTTGACGGTCTTCCATGAGAAGACCGCAAACACCGATGCCATGATGCATTCTACTATCCATGCACCCGCAAAAGTCTTGTCGCTGATGAGTGCCGCGAACGCGTAGATGAAATAGAGCAGAGGGCCTTTCTGCTCGTACAGATCCCTGTACGGAACGAGGCCGTGAGCGATGCCGCGCCCGAGCGTGAAAAAGCAGTTTGCGTCATTCCAGGGATTGAACGGATAGAGGGGAGAACATGTCGATACGACAGTCAAAGTTATCACTGCAGCCGAGATCAGAACGATGAGTTCCGACTTCGCAAGCTTGCTTTTGTCTGTCAGTCCGCGGCCCTGCATGATCCCTTTTTCGCCCTCCGGTAGTTGGTTTACATATTATACCATTGAGCGCCCGCGCTCATGCGCCGGGACGGGCCGGATGACTTCCGCGTGCTGCGTGCAAACGCCAAAAACTCACACTAATCCGCGGGGTTAGTGCAAGTGAATTGGTATGAGGAATAATAGACGATACTCGATGTCGTTCTGCACAACAGCCCGCTTGGCAATCTGATCATGAGCTCATGAACAATTGCGCAAACCGCCTTTCTTGCAGACGGCGCTCTTTCGCGCCACCGTTATCTTTCCGGCCTCTGCGGCCTTTCAGACATCCCTTCTTTGTTTGTTGACAGCCACATTATCCGTTTGCGCAAATTGATAAACAATCATCATTCCGTGACCCGTCTGATGCTTAAACTACAGATGTTTGCGGGTTTGTCGGCTTGCCGCAGTTATCACTCATTTGATTCACGGTATTTTCGCGTAACCTCGCGAAAACATGAAGGTCTCCGTGAATTCCGCGCCCGGTGCGCCGGTCCGAATGTCCGATGGTCCGCCGGGGCGTTTTTGTGATCTGGTTTTCGAGTTCCCGAAAATCTACACTAAAAAGGCGTTTTTACTGTAGATTTTTGTGTAAATCTTTTCGAATTACACAATTATCTACACCAAAAGGAGCAAAACACTGTAAATTTTTGTGTAAATACGGCGGATCTACACTATTTCTTACACTAAAAAGGCCATTTCACTACAGATTTCAGGGAGTTTCAAGAGATGAAAAATGACGGGTGTCATGCACTTGTTTTGCCCAATTAAAATCACGCGCGCATAATGTAGAATGAGGATGTACGGAAAGAAAAAGTCCGCACTTAAGGGGGATCTTATGAAAAAGTTAATGGCGGTCACACTGGCAGTTGCGATGATGCTTCCTATGACGGCATGTAAGCCGAAGGTTGAGCCGGGCGACGCAAACAGGTATAAAACTTACGCGAATATGACGCCCGAGCAGATCGCAGCTCAGCTTACGCTCGAGCAGAAGGCGGCGCAGATGGTGCAGCCGGCGATCTACAAGACCAGTAACGATATCATGAGGGAAAACGGCTACGGAAGCGTGCTCTCGACAGCCGGTCACACCAATGCCGAGCAGTGGAGAAAGATCGTCGACGATTTCCAGCAGGCTTCACTCGAATCCCCTTCGGGTATTCCTTTCATATACGGACAGGACGATGTCCACGGCGTAAACTACTGCGTTAACGCTGTTTATTTCCCTCACAACATAGGTATTGGCGCGGCGAACGATGAAGAGCTGACTTACAAGATGGGCCAGATCACGGCGGACGAGGCGAAGCTCTGTCACATGATGTGGAACTTTTCGCCGGTCGTCGCACAGTCGGTCGATCCCAGATGGGGAAGGACTTATGAGTCTTACGGCTCGGATCTCGAGAGAATCAAGAAGCTTTCCACCGCTTATACAAAGGGCCTCATCGATAAGGGACTCGTTGCCTGCGCGAAACACTTTTTCGCTGACGGAAATGTTGTTTACGGAACGGGCGAGAAGGGCGCCACCAAGATGCTGATCGACAGGGGCGACGCGAAGCTTACGGATGCGGAGATCAACGAACTCCTCAAGGTATATCAGGCGCAGATCGATGCGGGCGTGCAGACGATCATGATCAGCCACTCGTCGCTCAACGGCGTGAAGATGCACGAGAACAAAGAGTACATCATGAAGATCAAGAACGAGATGGGCTTCAAGGGCTTCATCGTAAGCGACTGGGGATCTGTTGAGAACATCACGGGCGATTCTTACAAAGAGAAGGTCATCAAGAGCGTCAATGCGGGTATCGACATGCTGATGGAGGCGGAGCGTTTCGAAGAGGCAAGACAGATAATAATCGAAGCGGTCAATAACAAGGAGATCTCCGAAGAGCGCGTAAATGACGCTGTTGCGAGGATCATCAAGGTCAAAAAGGATGCGGGGCTTTTCGCTGATCCGATGCTCGCCAACATAAAGACTGAGCAGACCGAGACGGGTTCTCTCGAGTATCGAAAAGTCGCCGAGCAGCTTGTCGAAAAGAGCCTCGTCCTCCTTAAGAACGACAAGAACACACTGCCTCTTAAGCAGGGCGCAAAGGTATATATCACAGGGCCTGCGGCCGATGACGGATCTGTCCAGTGCGGCGGATGGACGCTCGACTGGAACCGATCAACAACGTCTGAGATCCAGGGAGTTACAACGATCAGGGAAGCTTTCGAAAGATATGCAAAAGACTATGGGATCGAAGTCATCACGGATCCCAATGAAGCTTCAAAGGCAGACGTCGTGCTGCTTTGCGTCGGTGAGCAGCCATACGCCGAATGGAACGGCGACACTGAGGATTTGAGCCTTACAGGAGCGCTCGGCCTCCCCGGGAACAGGGATGCCATGAACGCTGCAGAGAAGCTCGGAAAGCCCATCGTCACCTGCATCGTGGCGGGCAGACACGTCATCATTGATGAGAGCGATTACAAGAAGTGGGACAGCGTTGTAATGTGCTATCTGCCGGGCTCGGAGGGCAAGGGCATCTCTGACGTCCTCTGCGGCTGCACTGATTTCTCGGGCAGGCTCCCTTCACCCTGGTATGGTTCGTTAGATCAGATCGGCACTGATAAGTGTTTTCTGAAGATGGGCTACGGCCTTACTTACGGCGACGGTTTTACCGCACGCAAGGAACCCGTGACGGTCACGGACACGGATAAGTGAGGGCCGCGGACGTCACGAGCGGAAACTGATCATATATCGTGTTTTGTTTACGGGCTGCTCAGATTATTTGAGCAGCCTGTTTTTTGTTACAATATAGTCTGTGATTACTTATATAAGGAAACAGGCAGGGCATGATCAAAGCTGTTGTTTTCGATGTGTTTGAGACGCTGGTGACGCTCTTTGAAGGGCGGACGTATTTCGGCGAGGATATCGCCGCGGACGTCGGCGCGGATCCCGTGGAATTCCGCAGGGAGTGGCACGCGATCGAGAAGGACAGGAGCACCGGTAAATACACCATCGAAGAAGGTCTGGAGTTAGTCTTAAAGAAGCTTAATCTGTACTCGGAGGAGAAGGTGCGCCTTGCCGCGTCCAAAAGGCGCGAGGGCTTGAATGATACATTTTCGAACATCCCGCCTGAGACCGTAGAACTCCTGAAAGAACTTAAAAACAGGGGACTTAAGGTCGGCCTCATCACGAACACTTTCTCGGATGAGCGCGAGATGATAAGGAACAGCATCCTGATGCCGTACATCGACGAGGCGCTGATTTCTTACGAGCAGGGACTTTACAAGCCCGATCCGGAGCTTTATAAGAAGATTATCCGGTTGTTCCATGTGGAACCTTCCGAGTGCCTTTACGTGGGCGACGGAGGATCGCGTGAGCTTTACGCCGCGAGGGATTGCGGCATGCACCCGGTCCAGTGCACTTGGTTTCACGAGCGCGCATACGAGCCGCACATCCCGTGCCCGATATTAGACGAATTCGATCACGCGGCGACGCAGATGGAAATACTGGATTATTTGGATTAAGGACACTATAGTTTGCGAGAGGATGATCTGATATGGAACACTGGAAAAAAGCGTATGAGATAGCGGACATTGTTGTATCGAACAGCCGCGTGCTGTGGATCGTTTACTTAAGCTTTTTCATTGCCGCGCTCAAGGTGCGCAAGAGCGAGAACAAGACCAGATGGAGAGTCGGCGGAGTCATGATCGGCGCCTCGGTTCCGGGCCTCTTCATCTCGATCGGAACCTTTGGTCTTTTCGCTTACACGATGATCAGATGCTACATGCTCTCGGTCTCCAGCAATTACAATCACCTGATCGATCTGCCGGAAGTTCAAAAACTTCAGAGCATGTGCAACTACATTCCGATTATGTGCGTTGAGCTGTCGATGTTCCTGTTCTTTGTTCTGGCGGTCATCGCGGCGATATGCGGGATCGTTATCATCGGGCGCCGCGCCGGCACCAAAGCGGGCGTCTGCACGCTGATCTACGGACTGTGCCTCACGGGCTTTGCGTGGTGGTTCATGAACGTGGTCTTCGTGTTTATGGGAACGTGAGGTGGCGTTATGCGAAAAGTCCTGTTGATCGCCGGTATCATAGTTATTATTGCGTGCGTAATAGCGCTGCTTTTTGGCGCTTTGCAGCTGTTCGGATACTACCATGTGCTTGACGGCTCTAAGGCCCTTTACGACAGGCTCCACCGCCGCGCGATATTGTCTTTTGTTATTGCGGGAATACTGGCGGCAGCGGCAGTCGTCTGCTTCGTCGCCCGCTCGAAAATGTAATTTCAGCCGTGACACAAGTTTGGCACAAGTGTCTTGTATGATTAAGCCACGGAGGAAGGATTAATGTCTTACAGGGTTTTGATCGTTGAAGACATGCCGGAGCTTTTGGACAACGTCTGTGATTTTTTTCGCGAGGAAGGATCAGACTTGCTCGAAGTCGTCAGCTGCTCAGACGGTGACGCTGCCATGGAGATGGTCACCAATGAGGATTTCGATCTCATGATCTTGGACATTATGCTTCCCGGAGCGTCGGGATTCGATATCTGCAGGGCAGCCCGCAGCAAGGGCGACTGCCCGATCATCCTTCTCACGGCGCTCGGCTCCGAAAGCAACATTCTTAAGGGTTACGAGCTTGGATGCGATGATTACGTCGTCAAGCCTTTCGTCATGCGTCACCTTTACGCCAAGAGCCTCGCGCTGCTCAAGCGCGCGCAGAAGAACGGGGCCGGCGATGTGCTTAAATGCGGAGCCGTCGAACTTAACAAGAGGACAATGGCAGTCACCGTAAACGGCCGCGAGATCGACATTCAGGCAAAAGAATATTCGCTTCTTTTCTACCTGCTATCGAACAAGGAATCGATCCTCACGCGCGAAAACATCTTAAACCACGTGTGGGATGACAATCTTGAAGTTAACGACAGAGTCGTTGACGGCACGATAAGGCGCCTCCGCGCATCTTTGGGCGAGGCGGCAGCGCAGGTTAAGACCGTTTTCGGGAAGGGCTACAAGCTCACGGAAGGGAAACGATAATGAAAGTGCGTAAAAGAACTATAAAGAAACCGAAGATCATCCTCTCGTATTTGGGAAGCCTGATCGTAGTCTCCGCGTTCATGGCGTGCATAGGATTGCTGCTGTACAACAACGCGGCATGGGAATACTATAACGCGGCATCGAAAGAGATAACTTATTTTGAGCAAAGCGTCAACAACACTGTTCTTGCTGCTTTGGACAAAGAGAACGTAACACCGCAGGATATTGCCAAACTTAAAGCAAGGCTTGTATTTGTTTACTCTGCAACCGGAATGCGTAGTAAAGTGTACTACAATCAGAAGCAAGTAGCTGATTCTTCGTGGAACATAATCATGCATTATGCTCCTGACGGTGATAGTGATTCTGACAGTGATACTGTTCCTGATTCGCGCCGGCTCTACTATTTTGAACTGGCGGATGAAAAGTACATGAAGTATTTTGAAACGCCTGAAGTATTGCAATACAAAGCGGTGGTACCTGCCATTACCAATATGACCGGATCTATCTACGAGGCTAAATTTAATGAGAATCCTGTGATCGAGCTCGCGATAACAGAAGCTTACATTGATATCGAAAACGCAAAGTTCATACCTGTCACGTGCCACATTTGCGATACCAAAGCAGTAGGCAGAGACGGCATTTCCGATGTTGTCGTAAAGATCCCGGTCGATAAGGACAGCCTGGAATTAAAAGGATATAAACACATAGTTTCAAACGGCGTGGATTTCTTCAGCGCAACGATCGAAGGTTATCAGGGCGAAGATAATGAAGCAGACTACACCGGCGCCAGTTTTGCATTGAACGACTACAATGTATATTTCGGGGATAAAAGCACAGAACTGGTCTACAAGTCTTTTTCGGAGGCATATAAGAGCCAGATAACGACCGGTCTTTGCATACTTGCAGGTGCGGCCGTTGCCCTGTCTTTCATTCCCGCGGCGTTCGTCTACAGCCGCCAAAAGAAGAATTACGAGATCTACGAGTACAGGCGCAAAACGACCGATGCGATGGCGCACGACCTGAAATCCCCGATGGCCGCGATCCTCTCGTATGCCGAGAATCTCGAAAACCACACTGGCGCGGACAAGCAGGAATTCTACGTTTCCAAGATCACCGAGAAGGTCTGGCAGATGAACAAGATGGTCAACAACATGCTCGACTTTTCGCGCGGCGAGAACTCTGCTGTTACTGTTAAAAAGACGGCCGTCGACATCGGCGCAGTGCTCGCTGACGCGATCGCTGAGAACGATCACGAGATCACAAAGCGCGGGCTCACGGTCTCTTACGAGAAGGCTTCCGTCACGGTCAATACAGACAAGGAATTATTCGCACAGGCCATCGGAAATCTTATCAACAACGCCGCGCTGTACGCGAAGGATGGGAGCACGATCGTTGTTACGTGCGACAGCAGCAAGATCGTGATCACCAACGTTGCCGCCACTAAAGTCGAAGACGCCGAGGCAATGAAACAGCCCTTCGCCAAAGGCGACGAGTCCCGCAAGAACTACGGTTCCGGCCTTGGCCTGGCGATCGCCGACAACAACCTCACAATGCTCGGGTACAAGCTCGACGTCAAGAGTGAGGAGGATAAGTTTGTGGCAACGGTTACGCTGTAAGTTATTGTTTAAGAGGCATATCAGTTGCTGTGTCCGGAGGAGTACTGTTCGTAAACTCTGGACACAGCATTATTTATGAATGAAGCAATGATGTTCTTCATATCCTCAACCGACGGCAGCCAGTTTTCCGTTCCGCATATCACTATCAGATCGCGATTCAGGAGTATCCCGTTGCGCATATACTCATCGATCTTCCCGTAATTCTTATCTAAATATGTTCCGTCATCGGCCATGCCCATGAACTCGACATAGAAACACCGGTCTATTACCGGGACCGGAAACGAATAGTCCGGGGTCTTTTTGCGGCCGCCCTTGAGAATGAGCAGCGGCTCATATTTGGCCTCAAGCCCGAGTTCCTTCAGTACGGCTCCTACGAGCATTTCGCTTCTTGATTTGACATTGAACCCGAAAGCGTCGACGTACCGGTTTTTATTCTCATAATTATTCGAACAGGGTGCCTGCAGTTTCCAGAAGTTATAATCGTGCGGTGAAGTGTCGCGATGCAGCTTGAGATCCGCAGGGATCGTCAGGTGGCGGCGACGAAGCTCGGCGTTGAATATTTTTCGACGCTCGGTGAGTTTATTGAATTGATCGAGCTTTTCGCGCATCGAAGCGAAGTCACGACTGTTTTCACTGACATCTTTTCTGTCTATGTGTTCCCCTGTACCGGAGTATGCACGTATGATTTTCATGCCCCGGTGATTACCCAGCATGAATCGGGGCGTGCTTTTCAAAATGCTATCCAAACGGATGCATTCGGAGATGATAAAAAGATTACTGTACAGCGAAATATCCATACCAAAATGTTACGCCGCCGGAAGGTCAGAAGATAGCGACAAAAACCGACAAAAACCGACAAAAACCGACAAAGAGGAGCTTCGCGGAAGAGCTCAGTCCCAGAGGGTGTACCAGATTCGTTTAAAAGTGGGACAGTTACTGGGATTGGCGGTTAAAAAGGGGCCATAATCCCAAATAGTGTCCCAGATTCGATTAAATTTGGGACAGTTACTGGGACTAAGAGCCACCCGATAGCATATAATGTATCCATTGACGCTGATTGGAGACTCCGCCATGAACATACACACCAAACAATTCCAGATCCTGACCGACATCGAGCTGGTCTGGAAAGTGATGACCGACGCGTATAAGCACGGGCAGAGCAGGCTGGCCGGGCCGTTCTTTGAGTATGCGGTCACGTCGCCTTGGATGGACAAGGATTACATAAGGCTCAACCGTTTCTGGTTTGACGGTGATGAGCCCGTTGCGTTCGTGTTTTACGAGTGCCCGGTATCGGATCTTTATTTCGTGATCAAGCCGGGGTATGAGTTCCTTGCAAAAGAAATGGTCGATTACGCCGAGACCGGTTATCCGAACTTCGAGAAAAAGCAGTTCAAGCTTATGGGCACGCAAGAAGCGCTGATCGAGGAGGTCACAAAGCGCGGATACAAGGCCTGTTACGAGGAGAAGGAGTGGGTTTTCGATTTCAGGAAGGGCAAGCTGGATTATAAGCTCCCGGAGGGCTATCACTTTGTCGAGTCAGAGAAGTCCGATCCGCTGAAGGTTGCGAAATGCCTTTGGGACGGATTCAACAGCGAGGAAGAAGGGCCGTTCGTCAATTGGGAGACGCCTGTGAAAAAAGGCGGAATGTCCCCGCACGAGCTGTATCAGAACGTTTACGGCGCGACGATCTCGCCCGCTCCGCATCACACGTATCACTACACGGTGATCATTGCCGATGAGAACGAAGACTATGTCTGCTTCTCCGGCATGTGGTGGGTTGCCAAGAACCGCCTTGCCTACATGGAGCCGCTTTGCACGGTACCTGCCCATCAGCACAAAGGCCTTGCGGCAGCTGCGCTTTCCAAGCACGACGCAGTGCTGCGTCCTTTGGGCGCTGAGCTCATGACCGGCGGCGGAAACGAGTTCTATAAAAAGATCGGATACACGGATCAGCAGGTGATCCTTCACTTTCACAAATAAGGGATAAGGAAATGGGACTATTCGGAAATACAAACATAATACCTGATGATGTTGCTGAGAAGGTTGCGACCAGTCTTTTCAACAAATTCAATCAGAGTCTTGAGTACCATATCGATGAGGATATCAAAAGATTTAACTTGCTCGAAGAATGGAAGATGAAGCCTTTCTGGCATTATGGCAGCGGCGATGAACATTATAAGTTCAGTGTTGATAAACAGATCACCGAAGAAATGGATTTCTACCGCACGTTCATAAAAGGCAACGGTTACATCAGCTGTGACAGATTCAACTGTATTCATACGGTCAACAGGGAGTCGTTCATTATAGTTCTGGATCTCGTCAAAAAGAAGTTTGCGGCACTGAATAAGCAGTTCATTTACACGATCTATTACGACAAGGTTTACAAGAAAGAATGTTTCAAACCGTACGCATATATTACGCTTGAGCAGAAACTCGCCACCCGCGGCGACGGCAAGGGTCACACGCCGTGGTGCAACCGTCCCAAGCCTGATTACCGCCCGTATATTTTGTGGAGAGCACCTTATCAAATTGTCCAGAACCGCCCGGACCTTCAGGTGAATGTTGAGCTTCGCGGCATTACTCTCCTGAGCGAAAAAGAATTGATGGCGTGCAAGCAGTTTATTAACTTTCAGCTGAAGGAAAGATCGTGGTGGCTCAGGGATGCGGTACCCGGCCTGTTGTATCCGAAAATAATGCAGCCGAACGAATTGGTGTATCCGACGTCCGTAGAAGCCGAATACTGCATCTCGCCTGCGGTGACCGGTGATTTCAGAGGCTTCAAGCGCGGCGACAAGGTGCTTTTCGCGGGGTACAAGTGGACTGTTATTTTCGAGAACATGATATTAATAGATGCTGCCATAGGCGTCGGTCCGTTCAACTATTTTCACTCTGACAAGAGCCTTTACGAGACCAGCAGGATAAGGGATTTTATCGAGCACTGGTTCGAGCAGCACAGGAACGACCCGATGTATCGGGCGAGCAGATAACAAGTTATAATGAATAACATCACCCGCGTAAAGGAGATTACCATGCAGATTACGAACGACATTATTTACGTAGGCGTCAATGACCACAAGATCGATCTGTTTGAGGGGCAGTACGTCGTGCCGAACGGAATGGCTTACAACTCGTACGTCATCAGGGACGAGAAGATCGCCATCATGGACACGGTCGACAAGAATTTCACGCATGAGTGGCTCGACAATCTCGAAAAGGCTTTAGACGGCAGAAAGCCCGATTACCTTGTCGTCCAGCACATGGAACCTGACCACTCCGCGAATATCGCAAACTTCGTAAAGGCTTATCCGGAGGCAAAGATCGTCGCTTCCGACAAGGCTTTTGTCATGATGAAAAACTTTTTCGGAACTGCGTTTGAAGACCGCCAGATCGTTGTCGGCGAGGGCTCGACCTTAGAGCTCGGAAAGCACGTTTTAAACTTCGTAGGCGCGCCGATGGTGCACTGGCCGGAAGTCATAATGACTTACGATTCAACGGACAAGGTTCTTTTCTCTGCTGACGGATTCGGCAAGTTCGGTGCGCTCGACGTTGAAGAGGACTGGGCGTGCGAGGCGAGAAGATACTACTTCGGTATCGTCGGCAAGTACGGCCCGCAGGTTCAGGCTGTCCTCAAGAAGGCTGCAAACCTTGATATTCAGATCATATGTCCTCTTCACGGACCTGTTCTTAAAGAGGACCTCGGTTACTACATCGGCCTGTATCAGACATGGACGACATACCAGCAGGAGACCGAGGGCATCGTGATCGCTTATACATCCGTTTACGGCAACACGAAGAACGCAGTCTTAAAGCTCGCCGAGATGCTGCAGAACAAGGGATGCCCGAAGGTCGTCGTAAACGACCTCGCAAGATGCGACATGGCTGAAGCCGTTGAGGACGCTTTCAGATACGGCAAGATCATCCTTGCGACAACGACATACAACGCGGGCATTTTCCCGTTCATGAGAGAGTTCATCCATCACCTGACCGAGCGGAATTTCCAGAACCACAAGATCGGAATTATCGAGAACGGTTCCTGGGCTCCAACTGCTGCCAAGACCATGAAGTCCATGCTCGAAAACTGCAAGAACTGCACGTTCGCAGAGAACGTGGTCCACATCAGGTCCGCGCTGAACGAAGAGAGCAACGCGCAGCTTGAAGCGCTGGCCGAAGAGTTCTGCGCTGAATACAAGGCCCGCAAATCCGAGACTGCGGACAAGAACGATCTCCGCGCTTTGTTCAACATCGGTTACGGTCTCTATGTCGTCACGTCGAACGATGGCAAGAAGGACAACGGCCTCATCGTGAACACCGTCTCGCAGGTGACCAACACGCCGAACAGGATCGCGGTCACGATCAATAAAGAAAACTATTCGCACCACGTCATCGAGCAGACCGGCAAGATGAACGTCAACTGCCTGTCGACCGACGCGCCGTTCTCTGTCTTTGAGAACTTCGGATTCCGGTCGGGAAGGTCTGTCGACAAGTTCGCGGGCATCGAGGAGATGAGGTCCGATAACGGACTTCGCTTCCTGCCGCAGTACATCAACGCGTTCTTCTCTTTGAAGGTTGAGGACTATGTCGATCTGGGCACGCACGGCATGTTCATCTGCTCCGTCGTCGAGTCGCGCGTCATCACCAAGAAGGAGACGATGACGTACACCTACTATCAGAACAACGTCAAGCCGAAGCCCGAGACAGAGGGCAAGAAGGGCTACGTCTGCAAGGTCTGCGGCTACGTCTATGAAGGCGACGAGCTGCCCGAAGACTTCGTCTGCCCGCTCTGTAAGCACGGCGCTTCCGACTTCGAGCCAATCGAGTAAATTTTGCTGCGGTCATTCCATGTCACCTTCTCATTTTCGGGCGAATCATGGAACGGTTTGTGGAATGAAAGCAAAAATGCTGCATTTCAGTACGCTTTTTCGAAAAAATGGAGACTAAAAAAGCAGCATTTCGGCGAAAAGGGTCAGTTTTTGGTGCTGGTCTGACTGAATCTGCATAAAAAACAGAGCATTTAGCGCTGAACGGCGCACTCCCGCAAAAAACGCTTGACAAATTAGCCTCTGCTAACTATATTATATGCGAGTTAGTCGAGGCTAACACAAACCCAAACCTAAACAGCACAGGCACATTACAAAGGGGGAATTACATGATGCCGCTTGTTTTCGCAGAGACCGGAAAACCGCAGATAATCAAGCACATCGGCGGCAGCCCGGAGATCAAGAGACACTTGGAGGACTTGGGATTCAACGTCGGAACCGAAGTCAGCGTTATCAGCGTGTTAGGCGAGAATCTGATCGTCAAGGTCAAGGAAAGCCGCGTTGCGGTCAGCAGCGAGCTCGCCAGAAAAATATCAATCTAACGGAGGAACTTAGCTTTGAGAACACTACGAGATGTAAAGATCGGCCAAACCGTTACGGTCGTCAAGCTTCACGGCGAGGGGGCCGTCAAGCGCAGGATCATGGACATGGGAATTACGAAGGGCACTGCCATCTATGTCCGCAAAGTCGCGCCTTTGGGCGATCCGATCGAGGTCACGGTGCGCAATTACGAGCTCTCGCTCAGAAAAGCTGATGCGGAAATGATCGAGGTCGAGTAAGAAGGATATTTTTTTCGAAAAGCGGTTAGCAAAGGCTAATCGCGAAGCGGCGGAAGCGGCGCGAAAAGCAAAGCCCACCGCACAGCACAAAGGCAAAGAAAGGAAACAATCATGAGTATAAAGATCGCCCTTGCGGGCAACCCGAACAGTGGCAAAACGACATTGTTCAACGACCTGACCGGCTCGAACCAGTTCGTCGGTAACTGGCCCGGCGTCACGGTCGAGAAGAAGGAAGGCAAGCTCAAGAAGCACGACGACGTAACGATCACGGACCTTCCGGGCATTTATTCGCTTTCACCTTATACGCTCGAGGAAGTCGTCGCACGTAATTACCTGATCGACGAGCGTCCCGATGCAATCTTAAACATCATCGACGGCACGAACCTGGAGCGTAACCTCTATCTGACGACGCAGCTCACCGAGCTCGGAATTCCGGTCGTCATCGCGGTCAACATGATCGACCTCGTCAGAAAGAACGGCGACAAGCTTAATACTGAAGAGCTCGCGAGGCAGTTCGGCTGCAAGGTCGTTGAGATCTCCGCGCTCAAGGGAACGGGAGTAAACGAAGCCGCAGAGGCTGCGATCGAGGCCGCGAAGAGCGGCAAGACAGTGCCGCTGCACAGGTTTTCGGGCCCTGTAGAGCATGCGCTTGCGCACATTGAAGAGGCAGTCGTTCACGACATGCCGGAGGAGCAGCAGAGGTGGTATGCGATCAAGATCTTCGAGCGTGACGACAAGGTGCTCGAGAAGATGAACATTGCCTCCGACAAGCTCGCGCACATCGAAAAAGACATCAAGGCGGCCGAAGAGGAGCTTGACGACGATGCCGAGAGCATCATCACAAACGAGCGCTACATCTTCATCGCGGAGGTCATCAAGGCCTGCTACAAAAAGAAGAATGCGGGCAAGATGTCCACCTCCGACAAGATCGACCGCATCGTAACCAACCGCTGGCTGGGCCTTCCGATCTTCGTGGTAATTATGTATCTCGTTTATTGGATCGCGATGGTCGCGGTCGGCGCGCCCGCAACGGATTTTACTAACGACAATATTTTCGGCGACGGCTTCCACCTTTTCGGAATGGACGGCGGGTATGCCGAGATCGCTGAGAACTATGCTGAAGCAACAGCCATCATCGACGGCTACAAGGCATACGAGGAAGAGCACGGCACGGCTCCCACGGGTGATTTCACTTATACGGTTCAGGACGACGAGACACTCGAAGTCTCCGAAGAGACAGCTTCTCTCGAAGATTACGAGAAGGCCCTCAAGACGGTTGAAGAGATCGGCGAGGAAGAGCCTGATCCGGCCGCTTACGGCACATGGGTTCCCGGCATTCCCGCACTCGTCGAGCAGGCTCTCGAAAAGGCCAACGCCGCAGACTGGCTCAAAGGCCTGATCTTAGACGGTATCGTCGCAGGCGTCGGCGCAGTCCTGGGCTTCGTTCCCCAGATGCTCGTTCTCTTCCTGATGCTCGCATTCCTTGAAGCATGCGGATACATGGCACGTATCGCATTCGTGCTCGACAGGATCTTCCGCAAGTTCGGCCTGTCCGGCAAGTCCTTCATTCCGATGCTCATCGGCGTCGGCTGCGGCGTTCCCGGCATCATGGCATCGCGCACGATCGAAAATGAGCGCGACCGGAGAATGACCATAATGACAACGACATTCATACCCTGCGGCGCGAAGATCCCCTTCATCGCCATGATCGCGGGCGCCATCTTCGGAGGCTCGCCCTGGATCTCCGTTTCCGCATATTTCATTGGCATGGCCGCCATCATCATCTCCGGCATCATGCTCAAGAAAACGAAGATGTTTGCAGGCAATCCCGCTCCGTTCGTAATGGAGCTGCCCGCATACCATATGCCCACGTTGGGCAACGTCCTCAGATCCATGTGGGAGCGCGGCTGGTCCTTCATCAAGAAGGCAGGCACGATCATCCTCCTCTCCACGATCGTCGTCTGGTTCACGAGTTTCTTCGGCTTCACCGAGGACGGCTTCAGGATGCTTGAAGAAGAGGAACTCAACCTCTCCATTCTCGCTCAGATCGGCGGCGCGATCGCATGGATCTTCGCTCCTCTCGGCTGGGGCAACTGGCAGGCAGCCGTCGCATCGATCACCGGCCTCGTCGCGAAAGAAAACATCGTCGGCACGATGGGCATCCTCTACGGCAACGGCGAACTTACAACATGGCAGACGCTCTCGCAGGCATTCACCTCCGTCTCGGGCATGTCATTCCTGGTATTCAACCTTCTGTGCGCACCCTGCTTTGCAGCCATCGGCGCGATCAAGCGCGAAATGAACAGCGCAAAGTGGACATGGTTCGCGATCGGCTACCAGTGCATTTTCGCATATGTCATCGCCCTCATGATCAACCAGATCGGCGGCCTCTTCACCGGCAGCTACAACATCGTCGCGCTGATCTTCGCCTTCGCATCGCTCGCCCTGATCATCTACATGCTCTTCTTCAAGAAGTACAAAGAAGCTGAGAAGCTGACCGTCAAGGTCTCGAAAAAAGGAGCTTAAACCATGCTGACCTTTCTTGCCGAAAACATCGGAACGATAGTGATCTCGCTCGCCCTCGCCGGCATCGTCGCGCTGATCATAATCAGCATGGTCAAGGGCAAAAAGAAAGGCAAAGGCTCATGCTCGTGCGGCTGCAGCAGCTGCGCCATGCACGGCAAGTGCCACAAATGTAATTGATTCAGTCAAAAGCCAAGATTGGATTCTCATAACAGCAGAAAGGGCCGTCACACGCGCGGCCCTTTTTGTCTTTTATTCTCATTCCACAATGCCTTCTCTTTTTCGAGCAAATTGTGGAAGGTTTTGTGGAATGAAGGCACTTTTTGGGCACGATTCCACAATGCCTTCTCTTTTTCGAGCAAAACGTGGAAGGATTTGTGGAATGACACTTCAAAGTCTCAATACCTGTCTCAAATCGAACGAAGATTGAGACAACTATTGAGACAATCGCCCACTATTCTCTGTAGGCTTCTCAATTTTGTTCCAAACTGAGAAGGTCATTGAGAATGAAAGCAAAAATGCTCTGTTTCAGGTGCGCAATTATTGATTATTGATACGGTCGCGCCGACAATGTAAAATCTTACTATCCAAACAGGGGGATCTATATTATGCGGGAAAAGGGAATGATCTTTAACTTTGCCTACATTGTGTTCGCGCTGGCATGCGTTTTGCTGGTGTTTATACCGGTTGCGACGATGACGGACAAAGACATGACGAAGTACACCATAATCAGCTACAGGCTTTCGACCGGACTGATGATCATTATCCTTGCGGTCCTCGCGTTTGTTTTCTCCTTCTTCAAGAGACAGAAGATCATCATCATGTTCACGGGCATGGGATTCGGCATTTACGGAATCTATGCATTTGTCATGACGTCCAAGTTCGAGTCGATGCTCATCAACGCAATGCGCGCCAAGCAGGCAGCCGCCGATATTGCAGCGACAGCTGAGGCGCCGGCCGCCAAGATCACTTATTCGATCTCGCCGATCCTGTACATTTTCGGAATCTGCGCGATCTTCGCATTCGGAATGGCGGCGCTTACTTATCTGACGACGAACGACGAGTAATATCGAAAATACCAGCAAAACAGCCACGTAACATTGTTACATTCAAAGCCGGGGAACCCAAAATGAACAGCCAGACGCAAAAACCGAGACGGGCAACGCTTCCTGTCGTAATGGCGGTCATTCCCGCGGCTTTTTTCGTTTTCAACATCGTGGGGATCATCCTCATGGCGCTCGCGGGCAGGACGAACGACCACCAGGAGGCCGTGCTCGTCCTCGTGGGCATCGTCTCATTGATCGGCGTGTTCGTGCTGCCGTTCATCAGCCTGATCTTCGAGATCATCGGTCTCGTTGCCGCATCGAAAAGAAGACTTACGGCACTGAAGGTCATCCTCATAATCGAGCTTGTCATCACGGTCATCGCAGGAATAATCTGCGCGGTCCTGTTTTCCGCGATACTGAGGTCGTGAGCCGCGGCAGCGACGGCTCGGCAGCGGCGGCAGCGTCAGCAACGAAGGCCGCTGCTCGGAGGCGCCGCCCCCCACAGCCGCAGGCTGTATATTTTATTATTCTTTGTTATAATCACCTTTGTTGTGTTAAAGAAGTTTTACAATTACGACGATGTGGGGGGACATATTTTGTTGAAGCTCAAGAAGACGGCCGCGCTGCTGCTCGCAGCGGTGATGGCGGCCACCATGTGCAGCTGCAATGTGGACGAGAATGAGGTCCAGCAGCAGATAACCGGCGGATATCATTTTCACTGGATGGATTCCAATCTTTTCGAAAATATCGAGCAGATGGGAAAGCAGAACATCAAAGACGATTTCGCGGCGGCGGTGACTTACGACTGGGCCAAAGAGCAGGTCGAAGACTACACCTATTCGATCTCTTCGTTCGGCGAGGCGATGAAAAAAGTCGTTCAGAACAAGAGGGCGATCCTTGATGACAAGTCGATTCAGAACAAGAACGTCGAGCTGGTAAGAAAGGCCGACGGGCTTTTCAATGACTGGGAATACAGGAACAAGATGGGCGTTGAGCCGCTCAAGAAGTATTTGGGCTACATCGATGACATCAAGACGCTGGACGACGTGTCCGCATACATGCTCGACAACGACAAGAATCCGTTTGCGATCACTTTCGTTAAGATGGATTATTCCAACAACGAGGCGCTCGAGAATTACCGCGCGATGATGATTAGCAAGCCGGACCTCCTGCTCAAATACGCAGACGAGTACGTTAACATATCGGAAGACGGATACAAGAAAAAGGACAAGATCGAGAAGCAGCTTAAGTATCTTTTCGAGAGGTGCGGGTATTCCAAGAAGGATACGGACAATGTTATCAAGGGCTGCTACAAGACGGAGTCGCAGCTCATCCATCTCGATTACACCGAGATCCCCGATTACAAGACCGTGCACCCGAGGTCGGAGATCCTCTCGCTCGCGGGCAGCTATCCTTTCGAGGCGCAGCTCAAGCACTACGGCATCACGACGTGCGACCACTTCATGGGCGAGCTGTCTTACCTCGACAAGCTCGAGACATTGTACACGCAGAACAACGTTGAGGACATGAAGGCTTATTTCAAGGCGCGCCTCGCGATCGAGTCCATCCGTTATCTCGACAAGGAAGCTTATGATTTCTACATGGATACGAACGTTGACCGTTCCAACCAGTTCGCGCAGCGCATCGACAGGGACCCCGATCTCACGTTCTTCTCCATGCTCAATTCAACGGCGCTGACCGCCGCGGTCGACCAGATGTACCTCGATTACTATTTCGATCAGAAAACATACGACGAGTGCAAGATGTTCGTCAAGCTGATCAAAGAGAAGTATCAGATCATGATCAGCGAAAACAAGAACCTGTCGGACGCGAGCAAGAAGGCCGTCCGCGAGAAGCTCGACAAGATGGGCGAGAACATCATGAAGCCGTCCAACGAGGCCGATTTCACCGGCGTGGATTTCAGGTCGAAAGAAGAAGGCGGATCGTTCCTTGAAGCTTTGTGCGCCGTCAGCAAAGCAGAGTACGAACACATCGGCGTAATGGTCGAAAAGCAGTACGCCAGGGACTTCTGGGACATCTACGACGGCACTTTATCCACCACGGTCACCAATGCTGCTTACTACTCAAGGCAGAACGCGATCTATATCAGGGCCGGCATACTCGTCGATCCGATGTATTCGCCTGATGCCCCGATCGAGCAGAAGCTCGGCTCCGTCGTTGCGGTCCTCGGCCACGAGATATCCCACGCGTTTGATTCTTACAACATTTATTTCGATGCCGACGGCAAGAAAATCGATATCGTCACCAAGGAAGAACTCAAGAAGTGGGACGACGTCGAAGACAGGATCGGCAATCACTTCTCGGGTTATTCGCCTTTTGACGGCTGCGACTCGTACAGCGGCGGCAGCCTGATCAGCGGCGAGGTAATAGCCGATGCCGAAGGCGTCAAGGCCGCGCTCATGATCGCCAAGGATTACGACAATTTCGATTACGACACGTTCTTCAGAGCCTACGCGCGTTTCTGGCGTTTCATCGTGACCAAAGAGAGCCAGACGAATCAGATCAAGGACGACCCTCATCCGCTCGAGTTCATCAGAGTCAACTACACTCTGATTCAGTTCGACGAGTTCTACGAGACATACGGCATTAAGCCGGGCGACGGAATGTACATGGATCCTGCCGAGAGGATCCTTATCTGGTGAGGTGTCATATGCAGGGATTAGTTAAAGAAGAAATATTCACAACCATAAAGAAGAAAAGATTCGTTCTGCTGACGGCGCTCCTTTTCATAGGAATCATCGCGGCTGAGATCGCCACCAAGAACAGACTGATGAACGATCTGACCTTTCTTTTCAAGATCCGCAAATACATTTTCCTGTTGTTCAATCCGCTGATGGGTTCGATCCTTTTGTTTTCCGTCCACCGCAGGAAAAACACGAGAACATCGATCCTTCAGGCTCAGGACCACGGCGTGAAAAGAGGCAGAGCGGTCCTGTCCAGAGTATGGGCAGGCACGGTAATCCTGTTCTTCAGCTACCTGATCTTAGCAGTGGTAGTCGTTCTCCTGAGCTTCATCATGGGCGCGCATCTGACAGCAGACCAGTTCGTCCAGCTGTTGCTCGAGATCATGTGCAACTGGCTCGCCGCGGTCACGACGTATATCGTCTGCCTTTTCTGGCAGTATCTTTTCGCGTTCCCGCTCATACCGATCGCCCTGTACATCACCTTCATCTTCGTAGGACCGTGGATCTTCTACGATGCCGAAAACTACGCAAACATCGCTTTCCGCATCGTCAGCTTCATCTCCGCGAAGTGCAACATGGACGTCTTCTACACGAGCCTTCTGTTCAACAACCCGCAGTGGTACTGCCTGCTTGTATTGCTTGGCCACATCGTGGCTGCGCTGTTGTTCACGATGCTCGTTTTCAAGCTTAAGAAGCTGAAGGACAAGAAGAAAAAGAAGAAGGGCAGGAAAGGCGAAGCAGAGGAGGACACAGATACAACCGCCGAAGCCGCAGCAGACGCAGCCGAGGCAACTGAATCAGCAGAAGCCGCTATAGCCGCCACAACCGATACACCCGACGAGGTAGACACCGTATGATCGCTTACATAGACCCCGCAATGGCAAACTACATCGCAATCAGGGATAAGAACGAGCCCAAGACCGAGGACGACAAGCACCTCAACGCCCAGTGGATCAAGATCTTCCTGTTCGCATTTATACTCACGGCGCTGGGAGTCGCGCTTTTCATAATGGGCCTCATAAACCACACAAGGTCCTGGGCGCGCATGTCTTTAGTCCTGACGTTCAACCTGGTTTTGGATGTTTATATCGTCAGCAAATTCATCAAGGTCAGAGTCATAATGCCGGGCCGGTTCAAGAAGGCCGTCGCGAAGATCGGAATTCAGAATATCATCGCCCAGCTCAGCGACCCGACAACGGCCATCGGCTTTTTCGTTGACGAAAACAACTACGACAATCTCCTCGTCCTCACGCAGGATTACCTGATCCAGGCCAAAGAGTTCGTCTACGCCTTAAGGGACATCAAGTCCATTACGGTCAGCAAGACCGACGTTAACGAGGAGCAGGTGAAAAAGTTCAAGAACGAGCACTTCAAGAACGTCCTGCGCCGCACCTATTCGATGGAGCTCACCCTGCAAAGCGGCGCGAAGCGAAAAGAAGTCTTCGCGATCAACACCGGCGACATGCAGGGCCTTTTCGGCTTCATCCAGCAGCGCGCCCCGCATATTTTCATAAGCTATAAGTGATCGTTATATTTCTGGCCCGAAAAGCCTGTCCGCGGCACGGCATACTATAATTTTTCGACTTTTCGAGATTTTATCGGTATATTTTTCGCGAAAATACGCGTTTTTGAGACTGACTTACTATAATTTTGGGCATACCCTTGATTTTTATAGTAAATTTCGCGTTTTTAGAGCCGTTATTCGCGAAAACTTACTATAATTTTCGCCACTTTTCGAAAAATTATAGTAAGTCCTGCATTTTTCGAGCTTATTCAGGCCGAAATTTACTATAAAAATCGGCCTTTTTCGAAATTTATCAGTATGTGAAGATTTTTGCCCGCCAAAACGGACGAATCAGTCGGCGTCGTGCAACATTTTTGCCCGCGCGGCTGTATTAATGGTATAGATCGATCTACCGGGAGGCAGGAATATGAGGAAAATCACAGCAATATTATTGGCCGCCGCGCTCGGAGGCGCTGTTCTCGTGCCCGCGGGCTGCGCGAAGCTTCCGCGCAAAGGCGACATTCAGATAGACATATCAACGGTTGCTTCAAAGGTGCGGGAAGAAGAGCCGACCAAAGAAGCACCCGCCCAAGGCGCCCCCAAAACAGAAGCAGATCCCGGCGAGCCGACGGGCCCCATATCAAATAAGCCTACCCAAACCAAAGGCGGAGTCGTCAATCACGGGCATTCGATCAGTGAGGTCCTTGAGAACCCGAGGGAGCGCGAGATCAGGCGCTCATCAGACGTCGTCCTCACCGAAGAAGAGGCGTACAAGTACCTGATAACAAGCGTCACGCTCCAGAATATGGGGCTGCATTTCGAGCTGACCGAGACATCCGATAAAGATCCGGGCGCTTACATGTGGTACAAGTTCACTGTTTACAGGGGCGACCTCAAAGTCGAGAACGCGGAGTTTTTTGTTTTAGCTTTTACTGACGGTACGATCTGCGAGGGCAGGGCCGATTTCCTGCAGGCTTCGTTCTACGATGCCGATGATGTCATCACTCCCAATGAAGCGCAAAAGATATTCGTCAAGGCCAACCCGCAGTACGATGTGCGGATGCGTTTTGTCGAAAAGTGCTACCTGTACAGCGGCGTATATCAGGAGAGATGCCCGGTGGTATATGTTTACCGCTACAGCAAAGGCAGGATCTTGGTCAACGCAAAGACCGGCGAGATGATCGGATTGTGGAAAGATCAGATCGATTAATAACAGGGAATAAGAGGGGCGCGCGTGTAGTCCGTAACGCGCCGATATACGGGGGTCCGGCCGAAGCCGGGCCCTTTTTTCACTTTTGCGCAGATTTTCGAATATAAGAGACACAACCTTGCCGGAGTGTTGAATAAGCAACAAAACGGCCCGTCATTAGTGATTGGTTTGCCCTCTTGAAGTTGCAATAATGAAGCCACAAACAAACCACACGTAATGAGGAACAGGACAGCAAGAAGAAGAAACAAGAACAAACCAACGACATGCCGGCAAGGATTTTTCGTTTTCACCGCGCAGGCATTAAATCTAGAGAGTTAAACACTCAATTTACAATCGACAAATCCCTCGGAGGCTTATAGCTATTTAGTTTTGTGTGTTTACTGTAGTGTATGTCATAGTCTCCTACCTCCCCCAAGCGGCCCGGTCATCCTCACCCGGGCCGTTCCCTTTTGTCGTAGAGGATTGATGCCGCATGTGGTATATTAACCGTATAACTGAAGAGTTTTCTTAGGGTGAAAAGGGACTCTTCCACGCCGGACCGATATTTTGAGGACACTGCCATGAAGAAACGCACCCTGCTAAAGAACGCAACCGCACTCCTTTTGGTCTTTGTTTTTCTGCTGACTTCCTGCAAACAGGAACGTCCGCCCGAAGATGACTACGATCCGTTTCACCGCAGCGCGCAAACCTCCCAGACCGATGATTTCGGCATCGGAGGCGATGAAGGCGGCAGACCCGAGAACAACGGCAACAGCAAGGCGATCGATATCCGCCCCTGCGAAGGCATCCATATCACGGCGGAGAAGAACGCCTTCTGGAAAGACACGGACATCACTTTCAAGCCTGTAGATAATTCAACGAAAAACATTAAAAAGTTCGAACAGACTCTTTATGATGACGGCATCCTTGCATTTGCCGCCTTTGAGGTCGAAGCGGGTCTTGATGACAAGGAATTCATTCCCGGACAGTACGATGTTGAATACGATCTGTCAACCCTGGACATCGATTCGAGCATGTATGAATATCTCAAGGTTTTCCGTATGGGTGATGACGGTCAGTACTATGAGCTTAGCACCAACCTTGACGGCAGCACCCTCAAATTCAGCTGCGATCAGAATTCAGTATTATTCGTAGGTCTGATCACTTTGATCTTTGCGAGCATACCGGTCGGAGAATACGTCGGCCGCAACTGGTACTATATTTCGAACTGGAAGACTGTCTTAAGATACGACGGCAAGAACAAATACGGTTCTTATTACATCGAATGGGCAAGCGAAGATATTGACAAAGATCTCCAAAAGAAACTTCAGAGAATGAAGGAGATTGAAAAAGAACATCACGCAAAGGCTGAGGAATATCGAAAAGACGTTGATATCTTCTACAGATTCCGCAGTAATTACGAGGTTGCCAAGTACTTCAGAGACTCAGTACAGGCGGACCAGGAACATAAGAAGCTCAGAGATGAGATAAGATTGCCTGAATACATAAAAAACGAGATTAAATGTATTGATAATGCATATAAATATCTTCATGACGAAGAAAAAGTCAGAATGCCGCTACACACTGTCCCTTTCAAAAACACCAACCCCAGCGGCAAGGACGGTGACACTTATGCGATCATGGATCCGAGAGCATTTTCGACATCTCTTATAGAACTGCATCCCAAAAAGATCGGTACTGACAAAGAAGGATTCTATTGTCTTCAGCTTACGGTAACTCATGAACTTCTTCATGTTTGTCAGAACCGCTACCATATTCCCTTTAATCTCACTACGGATATGACCCGTTTTGATGAAATGATCGCGCAGTGCATGGAAGCAGATGCATTGGCATACTTCAAGCGGAAAGACATTATACCTGAAGATGCCAAAGTTGAACTGACTTCAACGAATTCATGGGCAAATCTGCGTTTACCTATAAATGGTGAAGAGGACAGCCTCGGAGACAATAAATTTTTAATTGACTGCGGTTATAATCTGGGTTCTTTCTTGAGATATCTGATCAATAAGACCGGCAAGAGGCCGACTGCTCATGCCTTGTTGAGAGAAAGAAGCTTTTGGAAGAGAAGTTCCGTCTCGGGAATTCTATGCACTGTTTTCGAGATCGATGAGAGAGAGTTTGACATTCATTTCCGCAATTGGGTTGCGTCCAACCGGATGGAAATACGTGAAAATGCCTTTACTTATGCAATCCAACAATTACCGGGAACACCCAAACAGACCATCGTAAAAAAAGGAAAAAAATATCACGTCAATCTGATCCACAGTGCAAGTTATTTTCTCACACTGAGGGCTTTTGAGATGGAGAACGGCGAGCGTCAGCAAATGATCGTTGTCCCTGACAAAGAGCTCAAAGACGTTTTCCCGTCTTCAAACATCTTGCCCGCAGGAGATTATAAGAAAATAACTGCCGGAGCATATACCCGTGATTATACAAGCGTAACAAATAAAGTTAAGGGCATTTCAATCATGGAGATCCAGGGTGACAGCAGCGGCAACAAGAGCGCGAACGCAGGCTACACCATCTACGTTCTTGATAAGACTCCCAAGGTGGAAGCTTCCACCAAAAACGACAAGGTGCTGATCAAGCTGCCTGAGCCTGAGCTCATTGCAAAAGACGGCGTCTGCGACGGATACATCCTTAAGATCGTTACTGATGCTAACAAGAAGATCGAAAAGGACATAACGAAGGAAATGTACGGCAAGACGCTTGAAATGAACAAGTCGCTCTTGTTTGACAATGAGACCGATACTTCGGTCAAGATCACCGTGACCCTGAACGAGTTTTTTACATCTACCAAAGACAGAATCTTGGGCATCGAATCCGACAAGGTCAATCTGACTGTCGACAGACAGACTAAAGAGACAAAGCAGACCAAGCAGAGCAGCGAGACCACCAAGAGCGGTGAAGGCTCTCCTCTTGGCGATGCAAAGGTCATCCACTCCAACGACGGCAAGAAGGCAAACGGCTACTGGAGACTCAAAGAGATCAATATCATGAAGGGCAAAGTCCAGAATACTACTACAGGTTGGAAGACGTCTTACTCCGCTTCTGCGTATTCGCATACGTACACGGATTCCCACGCCGGCAACAAGAGCATGAAAGCCCAGTATGCCAAATTCGTCGCAACCTGTTCAAAGCTTCCGGATAAGATCATTCCGGGTGACAAGGTCATAGTGAAGCTCAATTTGAGCATGGAAGACAGGGCTACCCACCTGCTGAGCGGACATGCTTCCATGTCAGTCGGTCTTCCCAGCGAAGAACGCAACAGCCTCAAGTACAACGACGGAATCAGGTTCTTCCCGACGGAGAAAGGTGCTGAGAACACTTGCTATGAGGATACCTGCGACAACAAGCATGTGCCTTCGGTCGAAGTCTACTATGATTTCACGCAGACCGGCGAAAAGGGCAGCGAGATAGCAATCCTCTTCTACGCCTGCTCTTCCAACACCGTATTCATCTACGAGTGGGTTGAGACGTAACTGATAGCGATCAAATCTAAGTGTACCCGCACCCCGTTGCCCAAAGCAGCGGGGTGTTTTCATCTGTTAATCGTCATAACGCAGGTATATAATCTAAAAATATTGATAAGCAGACGCTTATATAAATAGGGGAGGTCACCATGAAACTGAAGCGCCTTATGGCAGGTCTTATTGCTGTTGCAATGACTGCCTCAATGATTCCCACACTGGTATTCGCAGATGAGGCCGAGAGCGGTACGAAAGAACCCGCGGCCGTAGAAGAAACCGAAGCCAAAGAGGAAGAGAAGAAGCCCGCAGCTA
>JAEEGL013165803.1_pt1 | contig 27689 bp, 28 predicted proteins | sample 9134231 | NCBI WGS metagenome assembly JAEEGL01 (sample SAMN16246548, study PRJNA631951) | gut metagenome | biome: gut microbiome; feature: rumen; material: fiber-attached | host: Bos | place: Iran: Karaj | collected 2018-10
ATATACGGCATGCCCAGTTCCTTTTCAAGCACGGAAAAAGCCTGCTGCAGCCTGTTATCCCGCATCAGGTCATCGATTTCCGAAAGGATCTCACGATAATAATCTTCCATATGTTTTCCCTTAAAAAAGAAATCGCCAGCAGGATCTGATGGCGATTTTTCATGGCGTCGTTGAAGAGACTCGAACTCTTGACCGTCCGCTTAGAAGGCGGGTGCTCTATCCAACTGAGCTACAACGACAGCGCTAATAATATATCAAAGTACAGCCTGCTTTTCAAGAACGGATTTACTTTTTGTATCGCATCAGCTGCACGTCAATTTCTTTTCCTGTCAGTTTCACGATCATGTAGGAAGCCTGCGATCCGTCCCGGTTGCGCCAGATCGATCCCGGATTCAGCAATCTCACGCCTTTCACCGTCCGATCAAACGGAACGTGCGAATGGCCGAAGAAACCGATGTCACAGCCGAAATCACGGCATTTGTCCGCCAGCATCTCAAAACGTCCGTAAAACATGTCACGGTGGCCGTGGCAGACATAAATATGATGCTCGCCGACGGTGATGATCTTGCGCATCGGAAACTGCTGCCAGCCGTCATTGTTTCCCTGCACGACGAGAAAACCGTCCATCAGATAAGTCGGCAGTTCCGCATCGCCGCAGTGGATGAAATAATCCGCGCCAAGATAGGTACGGCGCAGAAACTGCAGTCCCTCCTGCTGGCCATGGTTGTCAGACACTAATACAATCGTGATCGGTTTTTCCATATGTCCATTATAACTGTCCTGTCTTTTACGGGAAAGGCGAAAGTTGATATGACACACAGGCAGATTTAATGGTACGATAATGAAAACAGGATGGTATTTTTATGAATCTGAATCTGTATCCGTATAATTTTTATATTTTATATGCTTCCATCGCTCTGGTCGTCATCATGCTCATCGTGCTGCTCGTCAAGCTGATCAAATCGGCCAAAACCCTGCAGGCCATGCAGCCGGCGCTCGATTCCATGTCGCGCAATATGAAGCTGCTTGAAATCAAATCCGAGGTCATCAACGAATCTTCCGAAGCGAGCAAAAAGGCAATGCAGCCGTATCTGACCCTCGCGCCGATCCTGTTTGCCATCTATATGATCTATAAAAACGACGATGACCTGAAAGGCATCAAAGGCTACGAAAAAGCCGCCCGCCGCTACATGGACAGACAACGTGACGAAAAACGCATTGCCAAAGCGGTCGCCAAGGTGCTTGTCAAATAATTTCCGACAAAAAGAGGAACAGCCGTTCCTCTTTTTTTCATGTTCGTTTCATTCTTTCGGCAGGCTCAGAAGTACCTGACTTTAACCTCTTTGTCCATCTTTTTCAGGATCGCCGCCAGATTGTCGATCAGCTGCAGCTTCAGTTTGAAGCCGAGCGAGTCATCTTCCTGATGTGCCGGATTGACGGCGCAGCCGACATAGAACGTGATGTCCGTCGCCTTTTCCAGCAGTTCCGTGGCCAGCAGCGAGGCTCCGTCAATGCGGTAATTCCAGTCAAAATACGATTTGTTCTGGCCGAGCCAGTCTTCCGCGTATTCATAGACCCGGTGCAGGGTGATCATGCCCTCCGTGACCAGATCGATGCCTTCGATCCTTGAAATCGGCGGAATGCCGCTGTCATCGCCGTCCAGCGTCACGATTTCGATATCCTTCTCTGTCACTTTGGAAACGACCTTGGCCGTTGTGCCGCCGCAGACAATATGCGTTCCCTCTTCTTTCAGGAAGTCTTTCACCATGCGTTCGTCGTCTTCCCGGTTGCTGGCGGGTCCGACCATCAGGGCGGCCGCATGATGCTTGCGGATACGTACGACTGCCGCCGTCGTATCGTCACCCGGTTTGTTGTTGTACAGGATATTGCAGCGGTCGACCAGGATCGTCGCCAGAGCTTTGGCGGAAACCGCCGGCTGATACATGCCTTCCATGAATTCCATGATCTGCGGCAGCTGCCAGCCGTAATTGAGGATCTCCCCGGCACCGGCGTTGATCGTTCCGTCGCTCATCATGAACAGGCAGTCATTTTCATCCGCTTCATAGGAACAGAAGTCGATCTTGCGGCCGGAGATTTCCATCGTTTCGTAATTCGGCAGAAAAGCCATGCCGTTATGAATGATGAACGGCTTGGGATTGTCGAAGTTGAAGACGCGGATCAGTCCGTCGTCCCACATCTGGGCAATCGAGAACGTCGAATAGGCCACTCCCCTCTCCCGGCAGACCGGAAGCGTGGAAATAACCGTGTCGACACAGTCGGTCAGATGGACATTGCCGGCCAGCATTTCCGACATCATCTTGGCGGTCAGTGTCGAAAGAATGTTGGCCTTGACCCCGCTGCCCAGACCGTCGGCCAGAACCATGACGCGGGAATTGTCATTGACGTCCACGATATTGACGTTGTCGCCGCACAGCTGTTCACCGACATGATTGACTGACTGCCAGCCGCATTCGATATACAGGGCGTCATTCATTATTGATCGTCTCCTTCAGGGTGGTCAGCGCCACCTTGGTCTGGGCGGCCGTTTCACCGAGCAGCGAAGCGATTTCGTGAACGGTCATCATATTGTTGTTCAGCACTTCGTCGGCGACCATCATCGTCTTCTCGATCAGCTGCTTCTGCTTCAGGGCGCTTTCTTCGTGTTTTGTGATATCGCGCATGATGCAGATCAGGACATTGAACTTCGTATCGTGGATGACGGTATTTTCGACCCACTTGCCGTACTGTTCAAGATGCTGCTTGCGGGCGTTTACTTTGTCACCGCCCAAAGCGTCCAGATAATCAAACGGATCGAGGATCGCGGTCACCTGCTGGCCGATCAGTTCGGATGCCTTCACACCGCCGAGCAGACGGCACATCCTCTCGTTGATCAGCTGGATATGCAGATCTTCGTCGAGGACCATCAGACCGTTGGTGGAGTTGGATACGATCTTGTCGGACATGGAGGCGGCTTTTTCCATCATCAGCGGCAGACACATGTCCGGATTGGCACGGCCGCGGATGATCGCGATGGCCTTTTCACGGCAGGAGTCATAACCGCAGCTGCCGCAGTTGAGACGGTTGGCGGGATCTTCCTTGTTCATCTTGACGAGTGTCTTCTCGATGAGATCCTCACTCGGTGTCACTCTGTGGCGGTGGTCATCTTCGTAAGCACAGCCGATCTCGTCCGGCTGCACCTGATAGCAGTCAAAATCCTCTTTACCGGCAAACTGCCGCACGGCGATCGTGCCGCTGGCAATGCTCTTCTGTTTGCTGACGACGATGGGACCGTTGACACAGCTGCCGGCGCAGGCGGACATTTCGATAAAGCAGTTATGAATACGGCCGGCCTGGATATCCTCGGCCATGCGCATGAGATTCTCTACTCCGTCAACCGCCAGATATTCATAGTTCCGGCTTTTGCATTCCATCGTACGCAGCACGCCGCCGGTCGTCGGGAACAGACGGGCTTTCGACTTCTCGATCCGGACGGGTGATGCTGTTTCCTCCATCTGAATACCGGCATCGGCGAGCATCGCGTCCAGTTCTTCGAAGGTCAGAGCCGCGTCGATCAGATCAGGATGCTGGTCTGCTTCGTCCTTTTTGGCGATGCAGGGTCCGATAAATACCGTTTTCGCACCCGGTATCCGGCTTTTGATATCCTTGCCGTGGGCCAGCATCGGCGAAAGCACCGGCGCCAGCAGCGGCAGAAGATTCGGATAATACCGCTTGATCAGCGTGTTGGCGGAATGACAGCAGGTAGAAAGAATGACGTCGTGGTCTTCTTCCAGCATCTCGTCGTAGGCTTTTTTGACAATCGTGGCACCGATCGCCGTCTCCTCACAGCCCTGAAAACCCAGTTTCTTCAGAGCGCTGGTCATTGTCTCCATATCGCAGTTTTCATAATACGCGACGAAGCTTGGCGCCACGGAAGCGATCACCGGTGCACCGGAGGCGATCATCTGCTTCACGAGAGCCGCATCGCTGCGGATCTTTTTCAGATTCTGCGGACAGATATGGTAACAGGTGCCGCAGAGAATACAGTCAAGATGAATGATCGAGGCCTTGTCGTTCTCAAAGGAAATGGCCTTGACCGGACAGTAACGGATACATTTATAACAGTTCTTACAGTTGCTTGTGTTGCTGATCAGTGCGTATGACATGATTGTGCTCCCTGTGTACGGATGGCAGATAATTTGATCCGTATCTATTTCTGACTACATTTTAATTGATACGTCCCGGACTAACAATCTGAAAATGACCGCTGCCGGTCATTCCAGTACAGTATCGTGAACTTCTTCGTGGAGAGCCTGATAGACGCGGTGGGCGACGTCCTGGGGAACGACACCGGCAATTTCCTCTTCACTGGCTTCCTTCAGTCCGGTGAAGTTGCGGAAGGCTTTCAGCAGCAGCCGTTTCCGTTTCGGACCGACGCCTTCGATTTCGTCGAGGATGGATCTGGTCTGCGCCTTGGCGCGCAGCTTGCGGTGATAGGTGATCGCCGTGCGGTGCACTTCATCCTGCATTCTCGTCAGCAGGAAGAACAGACCGGAATTCTTGTCGATATCAAACACTTCACCGTCGGTGTCCATCAGGGCATTGGTATTATGATGATCGTCTTTGACCAGTCCCATGATCTTGATCGTTTCACTGAGGCCGAGGGAATCCAGGATTTCCTTCGCGGCTTCGATCTGTGTCCAGCCGCCGTCGACGAGAATGCCGTCCGGCATTCTGCCGTCTTCCTTCAGCAGCCGGAAGTAACGCCGGTAAACGACTTCCTTCATGGAATCCACGTCGCTGTTTGCGGTATGCAGTTTATAAAGACGGTATTCCTTGCGGTTCGGCTGACCGTCATCATAGACGACACAGCTGGCGACCGTGAAGGATCCGCTGATATGCGAGTTATCGAACAGTTCCACCCGGGACATGTCTCTGCCGGCCAGATCACTGAGCTGGCGGACTGCCTCATCGGTGACCGTGCTCTGTCTTTCCACCGTATTGAATTTCAGTTCCAGCTGTTTTTTCGCATTGTCGACACACATGTCGATCAGTTTTTTCTTATAGCCGCGCTGCGGCTGAAACAGCGGCATGTCGATCAGTTCAGCCAGAGCATCGAGATCGGTTCCCTGCGGAAGAACCAGTTCGCGGGCAGCCGGATGATCCTGATAGTACTGGGAAAGGAAACTGATGAACTCATCGTGGGGATCGCCATAGAGCGGCCGCAGACGGAACTCCTTGTTCAGGATAATGCCGCGGCGGACCAGAAAGCCGGTAATGGCCATATAGCCCTTTTCCGCATGCCAGGCAAAGACGTCGCGGGAACCACGGTTGTCCTTTTCGATATTCTGCCTGTCCCCTGCCACAGCGTGAATGGAATCCAGCATTTCCTTGTATTCCTGCGCTTTTTCAAACGCCAGCTCGGCACTGGCCGCATACATCTTTTCCTTCAGGTCGTTCTCAATATCACGGATGTCGCCGTTCATGAACCGGGTGACCGCATCGGTCATCTCTTCATAGACGCTGTCTTCGATGTCATAGACACACGGGGCAAGACACTGGCCCATGTGGTAATAGAGACACACCTTATCCTGCAGCCGCGTGCAGCGGCGGAACGGATAGAGACTCTGCAGCAGCTTGAGTGTCGTGCGGGCGGCCGCGGCATCCGGAAAAGGACCGAAGTATCTTGCTTTGCGGTCCTTGCGGGTATCTCTGGCAATCATCAGCCGCGGATATTTTTCCCTGGTCAGTTTGATATAAGGATAGCTGGAGTCATCGATGAACTGAATGTTGTATTTTGGCCGGTATTTCTTGATCAGATTGATTTCCAGGACCAGCGCCTCTTTTTCCGTGGCGGTGACGATGAAATCAAAGTCTTCGATACTGGCAACCATGCGGGTCGTCTTGAAATCATGTGCCCCGACAAAATACTGGTTCACGCGGGCGTGCAGATCCTTGGCTTTGCCGACGTAGATGATCTCCCCGTATTTATCCTTCATCTGATAACTGCCAGGCTGATGCGGCAGATTCAGCAGTTTTGCTTTGATATATTCTTTATCCATAGTTTATTTCAATTCGACGACCGTCGCGCCGGTGCCGCCTTCCTGCGGCATGCCGAGGCGGAATTCCTTCACCGACGGATCGTTTCTGAGTTTTTCATGCACGGCTTTGCGCAGCCGGCCGGTTCCATCACCGTGGATGATGCGGAAGTTCTTCAGACCGTGCAGTTTGGCCTGATCAAAGTAATCGGCCATCGCTTCCATCGCCTCATCGACCCGCATGCCGATCAGGTTGCACTGCGAAGGCATGCTGGCGAAGATATCGTGAGAAGCGATATGAATCGTCGCCGAAGGCTGTTTTTTCATCTTCGGAATGATATGAGTGCTGGGCCGGATCTGGTTTTTCTTCACCCGGATCTCACGGCCGTTCATCAGGATGGTCAGATCCTTGCGGCCGATCTTGATCACTTCACATACCTGGTCGTTGTCTCTGAGCTCGACGGCGTCGCCGACTTTGTATTCATATTCCCGTTCAGGGACTTCTTCCGGCTGACTGTCTTCACGCAGTCCGTCGATCTCATGTCTGAGTTCGATCATCTCATGATATTTGACATCCTGCTGGCTGCGCAGTCTGGCCAGGATCGTGTCCGCTTCTTCCCGGACGCTTTCCAGATATTCCTGCGCTTCCTTTTCATACTGCGCCTTCAGTCTGTCCTTTTCACGGGCCAGACGGTTTTCTTCCTTTTTCAGGCGGGCTTCCTTTTCTTCCGCCTGGGCGATCTTATTCTGCAGTTCTTCCTGCAGCCGGGTATTTTCGCTGACCTGTGTTTCCAGCCGTTCGATCAGCCGGTCTTCCTCGCTGCGTGACTGGTCTTTCAGAAAACGCGCGTATTTGATGATCGAAGACGGCAGGCCATAGCGCTGCGCGACTTCCAGCGCGTTGGACTGGCCGGTGGTTCCTTCCATATAACGATAGGTAGGCGCCAGTTTCTGCATGTCGAATTCAACACTGGCAACGAGAATATCATCATGCCGGCGGCCATAGGCTTTCAGTCTTCCGTAATGCGTCGTCGCCACGGTCATGCAGTGCCGCTCCCGCAGTTCGTTGAGAATGGCGATGGCCAGCGCCTCACCTTCCCGCGGGTCCGTGCCGCTGCCGACTTCGTCCAGCAGGATCAGGCTGTCAGCCGTGGCGCTTCTGCACATCTCGGCCTGTTTCTGAATATGGGCGCTGAAAGAAGAAAGTGACGACACGACGCTCTGATCGTCGCCGATATCGACAAAGATCCTGTCGAAGAACGGGATCACCGCTTCATCCGCGGTCACCGGCATGCCGGCGTAGGTCATCAGAACCGACAGGCCGATTACTTTCATACTGACGGTCTTGCCGCCGGTATTGGGACCTGTTATCAGCAAAACCCGGCAGGGATCGGCCAGATGGTACGAATTGGCGACTACCTTTTCCGGATCGATCAGCGGATGTCTTGCCCTGCTCAGTTTCAGTTCGCTTGTTTCGCTGAGAACTGCGGCGCAGGCTTCCCGCTGGTCGCCCCATTGCGCTTTGGCGAAGATCTCGTCAAGCATGGCGCAGGTTTCCAGATTGGCCAGTTCTTCCGCCGCCACTTCCCCGATCGCGTCCGTGCACATGCGCAGCACCCGCTGCACTTCTTCATCCTGACGGTTGAGCAGTTCCTGCTTGCGGTTGTTGACAGCCACAAAAGAAGCCGGTTCCACATAGGATGCCTGGCCGGAGGACGAATCACCGTGGATCATGCCGCCGAAGCTGTTCTTGTCGGAAGCGCGCACGAGCACGACAGCCCGGCCGCCCCGGTATGTGATGATCGAATCCACGACCGCGTCGCCATGGGCCTGCAGAAAACGCTGGGCCACCGAGGCGATCTCGCCGTCGATACGGCGCAGAGCGGAACGGACGGCCGCCAGTTCGGGGGTGGCGCTGTCCATGACTTCCCCATATTCGTTGATACATTTCCGAAGAAATGTTTCGCACTTCTGATGAACGCTTAATGTATTGATCAGATCGTCCAGATGGACATGGGATACCTCGCTCAGACCTTTCTGATATACAAGAATGCCTCTGACACCCTGAATGAACTGGATCTCGTTGAGAATGTCCTGGGCGGTGAGAAGTCTGCCCTTCTGGGCGTTCTGCAGAGGTTCACTGATATCGCGGATGCCGGCAAACGGCATCGTGTCGTATTTTCTCACCGCTTCGAGAGCTTCCCGGATCCATTCGTTGAGCCGGCGGATCATCAGCGGTTCAAAAGAAGGATGGGATTCGCGGATCCTTTTTTTGCCAAGTGAAAAAGCACAGAGCTGTTCCATCTGTGCGCGTATGACATGCAGTTCAAGACTGTATTCGGCGTTCATAGCCTGACCTCGTAAGTAAGATCGGGGACATAGGAAACGCGGTCGACGATCGGATCAAGACCGTTTTCCTTCATCCAGTTCTCCAGATTGATCCGCTGTTCCTCACTGATCTTCGAACCCTGCTCGTACAGATTCCGCAGTGTTTCACCATTGACGACCGGCGAAACGAACTGATGGAAGACCGTGCCGGTGATCTCATTGACCGGTTTCAGCAGGGATTCGTCCTTCAGGATGATACCGTTGGTAAAGAAAGGCGTGCCGAGGGAAATCGTGAATACGACACAGAGCAGTGCCGCTTCCACGATGCCGATGGCGCCGCCGCCGAGATCGTCGACGACGTCGATGAGCGGCACTTCGGAAAGACCTTTAGCCAGACTGTCAAGCATCACGAAGAGCAGCCGCAGCACCAGAAAGACAGCGATCAGCCAGCTGATCTGATTCAGATAAAAACTGGCAGCCTCAGCATAGGGCGTATCCTGCAGGATGGCCCATTCCTGCGGCCAGATCCGGATATACTGCGCCAGGACGGACGAGACCAGCCAGGAGCCGTAAAACGAAGCGATCGTTCCGATGAGGGATACCGCCTGACGAAGCAGTCCCTTATGCATACCCATGAAGAAAAACAGCAGAAACACTGCCGCGATAGCTATATTGGCCGGCATCAGCCAGCTGTCAGTCACTTCAAACATATCTTTCACTACCTGCTTTCCATCCTATGATACCAAATCATTTCCGCAAAGCAAAACTGATGTTAGAATAGTCCCATGAGCACCACGATCACATTGAAACTGACACCGGAACAGGAAGAAAAACTGTTCACGGCTTTCCGGGAAACACAAACCAGAGCGCCGGCATATGCCAGATGGCAGCTGCGCCCCGAAAACTGTGTCATTACCTGCTATGAATCCGGCAAGACTGTCTTTCAGGGCAAAGACGCGGCGGTTTATGCTGCCGCTTTTGATCACGCCGCAAAGGACCTTCTGCCGCAGGCCGGCAGCGACGAAGTCGGTACCGGTGATTATTTCGGCCCGGTCTGTGTCTGCGCGGCGATCGTAACCAGAGAGACCGCTTCCCTGCTGGAGGATCTTGGCATCCGCGATTCCAAGGCACTGACAGACGCCCATATCCGCACCGTCGCGCCGAAGATCAGTGAAGCGCTGCCGCACAGTCTTCTTATCCTCGATAACAGCCGTTATAACGAAGTGCATAAAAACAACAATATGAACGCGATCAAAGCCAAGATGCACAATCAGGCTTACGTCAATCTGGCCAGGCGCATGCCACTGCCGGATTTTCGCGTCATCGACCAGTTCACCCCGGAACCGCTTTACTTCCGTTATATTCAGAACGAGCCGAAGATCATCGGCGGCATTCATTTCGAAACCAAGGCGGAAGACAAATACATCGCCGTCGGTGCTGCCAGCGTGATTGCCCGCTATGCCTTCCTCCGCTCGATCGACGCCATGAACGAAAAATACGGGATGGAATTCCAGAAAGGCGCCGGCAAGGACGCGGACCGCTTCGCGGAAGCCTTCGTGCAGAAATACGGCTATGAGGAATTGTCTAAAGTTGCCAAGATGCATTTCAAAAACACGGAAAACCTTGAAAAATACCGGAAGGACTGAAATCCTTCCTTTTTCGTGTTCATGAAAATTGTTTCATTTTTGCCTGGATCCGCCCGGTTTTCATGGCCGAAAGATCCTTTTTGTTTTTCGTTCAGAAACACATAATAAGAAAACAGAAAAACTTCACAAAAGAGAAATACCTGTTTTAAAGGGTTTTCTACTTATCTGCTTCACATTTTGTCTCCGATTCGCAAACAAATGTGAATTTGAGATAACCATCTTTTCCGACGATGTTTTTGAAAATTTCTCATCATCTCTGAAACAAATTGTATTCTTTTCATTTTTACTCTTTGAAACAGCGGTTTTGTGTATTTTTTGTGAAAAACGGTTTCATTTCCTCCATTGAAGATATTTCAGACAGGCCTTGAAAAGTCTGTTTTTCTTTACATAAAAAGTGAAGAAAATGCGTAAAAATAAGGCTTTCCGGCTGTTTTTGCAAATTTTACAATGATACAGTTGAGATGCGAAAAAGAGAGGAGGTATTGGCAATGACAAATCACAACATGCTCATGACCGCCACCAAAAATCTGGCTAAACACTTCTTGCCGAACGTAATCTGCAAGGTTGAATATTCCACAAATGTCCTGAACCGCAGGCACAATTACAGGGATATGATCAAAGGCAGAGAAAACGGCATCAGCCCGATCTACAATTCGGTAGAAGCCGGATATGTGATGCCGATCCTGCACTGAGCAATAAAAATGCTGCATACGGAAGAGAATTTCCATATGCAGCTTTTTAATTGTCTTTTTTACAGTTCCGGATTCGGAATTTTCCGGATATTCAGTTCGATCGTATTCTCCAGCCGGCATAATTCGACACCGGCCGCTCTCAGCATACGCTTGGAGGCGATATTCGTATCGACACCGTTGTATTTGTCGGATTCATAGACAATGCGGCGGATGCCGGACTGAATGATCGCTTTGGCACACTCGTTGCAGGGGAACAGGGAAACATAGATCGTGCATCCCGCCACCGGCCACTTGGAATTCAGAATGGCATTCAGTTCGGCATGAACGACATAGACATATTTTGTCTCAAGCGTATCCCCTTCTCTGTCCCAGGGGAATTCATCATCGGAACATCCTTTCGGGAAACCGTTGTAGCCGACCGATACGACCCGGTGGTTTTCGTCGACGATCGCGGCGCCGACGGTTGTGTTGGGATCTTTGGAACGCAGGGCTGAAAGATGGGCCAGACCCATGAAGTATTCATCCCAGTTCAGTACATCCGCTCTTTTTTCCATGTTCAGTCCTCCATGACTTTTTTATAGATCTGATAATCTACTGTATATATCGTATCAAGATTGGCGGCGATTTTGCCGGCATGCTGCGCAAGACCGATCTCTTTTTCATACCGCAGAACCATGATATCGCTTCTGGCATAGATCTTGTCCTCATCAATAAAGGCGTTCTTTGGTAACAAATACCCCATCGCCGCGATCATCAGAAGCAGACAGAACCCGTAATGATACTTCGCCTTTTTATCCTTCAGAGGCAGCAGAATACCGGTTACCAGCAGGCCGGTGAAGAAACCGCCGGCATGAGCGGCCGCGGCTACCTGCGGCATGAAGTTGATCATCAGGTTGATCAGATAGGTGCTGATCAGCGAACTCATGATCCGCGGATCACGCCAGCTGCCGCTGTAGAAGATCAGCAGCGTATAGCCGGCCATCAGACCGTATAACCCGCCGGAAAGACCGACCGCGTAGGTCTGGTGGGACATGATAAAGAAGAAGACATTGCCGCCGATGATCGACAGCAGCAGAATCACAAAATAACGCCAGCGGCCGGTGATCTTTTCCATGAACATGCCCAGATTGCGCAGGGCCAGCATATTCATCAGAATATGCCACAGATCGATATGGACAAAACCGGCCGTCAGGAAACGCCAGAATTCACCGGCGATGATGAACGGTTTGTAATACGCGCCAAGAAAAATGGCCGCCTCTGCTTCCGAGGCAAAATTCAGAAAGCGAATGCCCGCGAAGATCAGAATACAGACGATGCCGACCGCGAACGTAACGATCGGTCTGTCTTTGCCCTGCTTCATGCCAGATCCCTTTCTTTTCTGAGAATTTCCAGAAGTTCTTCGAAATAGGCCGGCAGCGGCGCGTGGAAGTGCATGGTTTCACCGGTGCGGGGATGGACAAGCGTCAGGTCGGAAGCGTGCAGCACCTGTCCCCGGGTATCCATATAGCGGCATGGTTTGCCGTATTTTTCATCCCCCATGACCGGATGATTGATATAGCGCATATGAACACGGATCTGATGGGTGCGGCCGGTTTCCAGCGCGCATTCGACCCATGTCGCGGAATAGAAACGCTCTCTTACATGGAAATGAGTGCGGGCTTCCCGGCTGTTTTTCTCGGTGACTGTCATGCGCTGACGGTCACGCGGATCACGGCCGATCGGCGCGTCGATCAGTCCGTCGTCATGCGGAATGTTACCCATGACAATGGCCTGATATTCGCGGTGGCAGGTCTTGTCTTCCAGCTGGCGGGCAATGCTTTCATGCGCCAGATCGTTTTTACAGGCGACGATGCAGCCGGTCGTGTCCTTGTCGATGCGGTGGACAATGCCGGGCCGGATATAGCCGTTGATGCCGGAAAGATCCTTGCAGTGATACAGCAGCGCATTGACCAGCGTGCCTTCATAGACACCGGGAGCCGGATGGACGACCATTCCCTTTCCCTTATTGACGACGATGATGTCACTGTCCTCATAAAGAATATCGAGCGGTATATCCTGCGGCAGTACGTCGATTTCCCGATCTTCCGGTATATCGCATTCGATCACCTGGTCTTTTTTCAGTTTGAAAGATCCCTTGACCGGCTTGCCGTCGACCATGATGCGGCCTTCCTTCACCAGCTGCTGTACCCGGCTGCGGGAAAGATCGTGGGTATCTGCCAGATATTTGTCCAGACGGACATCCGTGTCTTCTTCAACGGTCCATTTTATCAGTGCCATAGTTCTTCTTTTCTTCCTTCAGTGATGCCAGTGCCAGCAGAAACACGCCGATACAGAGCGCGCTGTCCGCGATATTAAAGATCGGAAAGTCATATCCGAAAATATAGAAATCCAGAAAGTCCCGGACATAGCCGAAATACAGCCGGTCAAACAGATTGCCGGCGGCGCCGCCGATCATCAAAGACAGAGCAATGCGGCTGACAAGGTCCGGTTTTTTCACATACAGATAATACAGCATGAAACCGATTGCCACGGCGCTGACCAGTGACAGAAACGGGATCTGTCCGGACAGCATTGACCAGGCCATGCCGGTGTTCTGCGCATAGGTAATATGGAAAAAGCCCTTGATCAGAACGACATGATGCAGACTTTCCGTAACCTGGACGAGATGCTTGCTGAAAAGATCGAGCAGCAGTACCAGGATCATAATGACAGCTTCCATATTCCCTCCTTTACAATAAAAGAATTCTAACAGTTAATGCCGGGAATGACAAATCAGAAAAAAAGCGGCTTTATGCCGCTGTCTGCTGCTCCGCAAGATAAGCTTTCAGAGCTCTGGCGATCTGGTCCGGACAGGATGTCGGCTTCGCGCCGCAGGTAATGCCGTCCAGGGCACTGATCACTTCGTCTGCCTTGCGGCCTTTGACCAGGGCGGAGATGCCTTTCAGGTTGCCGTTGCAGCCGTTGATGACCTGCATGTTTTCAATTGTGTCACCCTCAATATCCAGAATGATGCGGGAAGAACATACACCCTTTGTCGCATATTCAAAATGTCTGCTCATTTTCTCTCACTCCTTTTCTTTACGTCCTATATCCTATCACAGAATCATGGCGTGAAACCTTCACATGACTGAAAAAGAAGAGGTTTCCCTCTTCTTCTCAATCAATAGTTCTCGCGCTTGATTTCAAAATACGCTTTGGAATGCGCGCATACCGGGCACTCTTCCGGAGCTTCCTTGGCGGTTACCGTATAACCGCAGTTGCGGCACTGCCATGTCACTTCATCCTGACGGACGAACACTTCGCCGCTGTTCAGGTTGGCCAGCAGTTTTCTGTAGCGCTCCTCATGTTCTTTTTCAATGCCGCCGACACCGCGGAACTGGGCCGCGATTTCCGGGAAGCCTTCCTCTTCAGCGATTTCAGCGAATTCCTTATACATGTCTGTCCATTCGTAGTTTTCGCCTTCGGCTGCCTGGAGCAGGTTTTCCGGTGTCGATTTGATGGCGCCGCCCTGCAGGTATTTGAACCACATCTTGGCATGTTCCTTCTCATTCAGAGCGGTGAGTGTGAACATTTCAGCGATCTGCTCATAGCCTTCTTTTTTAGCCTTGCTTGCCCAGTAGTCATATTTGTTGCGGGCCTGGCTTTCACCGGCGAAAGCAGCTGCGAGATTCTGTTCGGTTCTTGTTCCTTTTAAGTCTTTCATCACACTTATTCCTCCGTAATCATTATACCTTCCGACAGTGTCTTATGCGAGTTTTCTGAACCGTTCGGTGCCGTATTTCAGAAGCAGGAAGACCAGGATGAGATCAGCGGCGACAAAGAACGCCAGGATCCAGTAGAACTTATTCATACCGGTCATAAAGAACAGGACCATAATGCCGATGGCCAGGAACATCGGAATCATGATGCTCAGGAACGCTGACAGAGACTGTTTGATGACGACGACTTCCCTGTCAAATTCCAGTTTCGGAAAGCGCAGGTTGATCAGAAGACCCAGCATACTGATAAACAGAGCGCTGACCGCCAGCATCAGAATGCCAGTCAGATAATACAGCAGCGGCAGATGGAACGCGATGCCGAGACCAATCAGCGACAATGTGCTTGGCACCATGATCAGCATCAGGTTGATCAGGATCTTGGCCAGGAAGATCTCTTTGACATCGGCCGGAATCGACTTCAGGATCCAGAGACTCTTGCCTTCCAGAGAAATTGACACACCGGTCGTGCAGGTCATACTGCCGACACATGCGATCACCAGGATGAATGTCTGCCAGATTCTGGCAACCACGTCTCCCTGTTCCGCCATCAGCTGAATGATCATATCCTTGATGGGATTGTCTATGAAGATCACATAGACCGACATGACCATCAGAACGATCATACCGACCGAGGTGTTCATGAAGTATGTGAAGTTATTGAAATAACGCTGCCATTCCTGACGCATCAGAGCACCGAGGGAACTGGTACGTTTTGCCTTCTTCAGACGGAAGTTGGCGACATGATAGCCCTGCATCGTCTGGGCGTTTACGCGGATGATCGTACGGGAATAGATCAGGATAAAGAGAATATAGACAGCGATGCCGACGCCGAACAGCAGCAGAATATTCATCAGGCCGCCATTGATAACACCTTCCACGTACCATTTCGCACTGGGCAGGAAAGACGCGAGACCGCCGAGCCGTAAACCTTTTCCCTCACCGCTGCCGGCAGCCGAACCCATGGAAAAGGAGAAATAGTAAACCAGGATAAAGAAAGCGATGGTCATGCCATTCTGCAGCAGTTTTCCATATCGTTTACCGGCCGTCAGTTTCTGAAAGGCAATGCCGATCAGAGCAGAAAGCACCATCGGCAGAAGCGGGAACGGCAGGAAGCACAGAATGGCGCGGATATAATAGAACACATCGCCGCCGATCCGGTAGCCGTGTATCAGCATGGCCGGAATCACGAGGAAGAATGAATACAGGTACTGCATGATCGAATAGACGATGATCTTGGACGTCACGATGTCGCGCTCCGTCACCGGCAGTGACATCAGACTGTCATAGTCCTTAAAGCCGAACAGCATGCCCTGAGCACCCGAGATACCGCTCATGAAGATGATGACGGTGCCGAGAATGCTGACCATATACGGAACGACGTTGGTCTCCGTCTCCATCATGTCCGCGAAAAGCCAGCTGTAATAGAGGGACAGTCCGAACATGACCAGGCAGCTGATCGCGATGGGCGGGATTTTCGATTTCTTGCCCGAGCGGCTCTGAAAGAACAGATTCAGCAGCTGCGTCCTGGTAAGTATGAACATCCGTTTCATGATGCGATGTTCTCCGTATCGAGGAAGATCTGCTCCAGGGATTCACCGGACTGCAGGATCTCATCCGTCTTGCCGTTCATGATGATGCTGCCCTGCTTGATGATGGCGATCTCATCGCAGAGATTCTGCACCACTTCCAGAACATGAGACGAGAAGAAGACGCTGCCGCCATGGTCGCAGAGCTCACGCAGTTTGTTTTTCATAATGAAGGACGCCTTCGGATCAAGGCCGACGAACGGTTCGTCCAGCACCAGCAGGCGCGGATCATGCATGAAGGCGCTGATCAGAGCCACCTTCTGCTTCATACCGTGCGACAGCGATTTGATCTGATCACCCAGACTGTCATAGATTTCCAGTTCGCGGCCGATCGCCGTGATCTTGTCCATACGTGTATCGGGCGACATTTCAAAGATATCGGCGATAAAGTTCAGATACTGGATACCGGTCAGATTCTCATAAAGATCAGGATTGTCCGGCAGGAAAGCCGTCACGCTTTTGCACCAGATCGGATCTTCAAGGATATTTTTTCCGTCGATGTGGATCTTTCCGCTTTCGAAAGGAATGATACCGACCGCACAGCGGATCGTTGTCGTTTTGCCGGCACCGTTATGACCGATAAATCCGAAGATTTCTCCGTCGTTGACGTTAAGGGAAATGCCGTGAAGGATTTCCTTGTTGTCAAAGCTTTTGACGAGATTTTCAATTTGCAGCATATAACCTCCAGTTATTCAGGAACAGTTTTCTTTAATGATACTCGCTTTCATATAAAGAAAACAGATACAGTTTGCTTTGCTGTATCTGGGCCGTACGGAACTCCTGCAGCAAAGCCGCAGATGAGTCTCACAATTTCATGCAGACCGGATGATCATCGGGCTGACGGCCTGCCGCACTCTGTGCCTGTTACTCCCTCATTGCTTATGCATATCATACCATTTACTGACTTGCGGTCAACACCTAAGTGAATTATTTCACAAAAATATCACAGGGAACCCGTTCTCTGCCGGCAATAGTATGGGTGAGGACGCCGCATCGCTCTCCGGTACAGATCAGGTCTTTTGCCTCCTTCCCCAGCGGCATCAGTGCGGAGCGTGCGGGCGTCCATGGAAACAGATCTTTTCGATATGACAAAGTTTTACCTCCACCCTTATCTTCTGATGCCGCTTCTTGTATATATCTCCTGGCATGATATCAGAACCATGGAGATACCGGATGCCGGCTGGATCCTCATCTCGCTTTTGGCGCTGGCCAGGCGACCGTATTATATCTGGGCAATTGCCGTGTTCGCTGTTCTTTCGCTGTTTTCTGCTACCGGCCTGCTCGGTTTCGGTGACGTCAAGCTCATTGCCGCCATGGCACTTCTGATCGGTATGAGGATCCTTGCCGCTCTGCAGATTGCTTCCTCTTTGGCCCTGCTTTTTTTCCTCGTAAAAAAAGGAACCCTTTTACGGATTCCTTTCGCACCGTTTTTATGCCTCGGCTTTGCTGTCTTCCTGTTTTGCTAAAGGAAGTTCGAACCAGAACGTGCTGCCCTTACCCGGCTCGGAGTTGACACCGTAGCGGGCTTCATGCAGTTCGAGAATACTGCGGACGATGGCCAGGCCGAGGCCGCTGCCGCTGCTGTAGCGGACATGCTGTTTATCGATCTTATAATAACGGTCCCAGATGTTTTCCAGGTCTTTTTCGGCGATTCCTTCTCCGAAATCCTGAACCTGGACCTGTATACTGTCATCCATCTTCACTTCGCGGACGATGATGTGTCTGGCATCGCCGCCGTAATGGATGGCATTGGTCATGAAGTTGTTGAAGACCTGCTCCATCCGCCGCCGGTCGGCATTGACAATGCAGTGATAGGCCGGAAAGTATTCGATCCGGTAGTTTTCCGTATTGGTATAGACATCGTATTTACGCAGCTCCGTGCTGATCATTTCATGCAAATCGAAGTTTTCTTTCTGCAGTACGATTTTCCCCTCCTCGATCCTGGAAAGATCGAGCAGGTCATTGACCAGCGCCGAAAGCCGTTTGGATTCATCGATGATGATCTGCAGATTCTCATCGTTTTTTTCTTCCGGCATGTCGATCATCATTTCACCGTACCCGCTGATCATGGTCAGCGGCGTGCGCAGGTCATGCGACACATTGGCAATCAGATCACGTCTGGCCTGTTCCGCTTTATTGATGTCGACGGCTGCCTGCTGCAGTGTCTCATTGAGTTCCCTTGCTTCCTGATACCGGTCCGTCGAAGCATCATACGCATACCTGCCTTCCGGCAGATTTTTTGCTTCCTTGCTGATTGCCCTCAGCGGCCGGGCAATCTGAACGTCCATCAGGAACGTCAGCAGAACAATTGCCAGGATCAGTATGATGCCGATATAAAGCAGCTGTCTGTTCAGCGTGCGGGATGCGTCGTTGACCCGTGAAAAGCCGGTATTGACAATGACTGCCACATATTCGCCGTCTTCATTCTGAATCATGCGGGTATATGTGATATTCCGCATGCCATTGTTTTCCTTCTTGCCGAAGCTGTCCGTTTTGCCGTTCATGAACGGTGTTTCGCTCGTGAGATACGTGCCGTCCTCACTGGCTGCCGCCGCATCGATCAGCTGCGTCAGTTCAAGCGGATTCATACGGTAAAGAACACAGCCGTAATTCATTGATTCCGGCGGCATGAAGATATCCTCATCCGTTTCGATGATGCGGACACAGGTGTCGTTTTCCATCTGATACTGGAAGAGGATTTCCTCACTGATTTCCTCACCCTGCTGCAGAATCGCGACGATGCTGTCAGAGACGCTTTTCACCGTCGAGATCTTGTTGTCCTCATACATCGGTTCCAAAAGGAACTCCTCAAAGACAAACAGAACACCGATGATGAAGACCGCGAACAGCAGCAATGTGCGGGCGATTTTCCATCTTAAGCTAATCGGCTTTTTCAAAGCGGTACCCTACCCCTCTGAGCGTGACGATATAGGATGCGTAGTCTTTCAGATTGCGACGCAGCAGTTTGATATGCGTATCAAGGGTGCGGTCGTCACCGAAGAAGTCATACCCCCATACGGTCGAAAGCAGCTGCTCTCTGGTCAGCGCGATGCCCGCGTTTCTGACCAGATATACCAGCAGTTCGTATTCCTTCGGAGAAAGCTGGATCCGTTCGCCGTCGATCGTGACGGTACGGGCACTGTAATCGATCACAAGTCCCTTGAGAACAAACTGATCACCGGATGCGGCCGCTCTTTTCGTCCGTTTGAGGATGGCGTGGATCCGCATCATCAGTTCCTTGCTGGAGAACGGTTTGACGACATAGTCGTCGACCCCGACGTCAAAACCATGGATACGGTCGTATTCCTCACCGAGGGCCGACAGCATGATGCACGGCAGATCGGGATGTGTCTTTCTGATTTCCTTGACCGCGGAAAAACCATCCAGTTCCGGCATCATGATATCCATGATCACCAGATCAAAATGCTCCCGTTCACATTTTTCCACCGCTTCCATGCCGTTTTCGGCTTCTTCTGTCTCGAAACCTTCGTGTCTGGCATATTTCACGATCAGTTCACGGATCTTCGCTTCGTCATCAGTAATCAGTATCCTGGTCATTGTCGTTCTCCTTTGCAGTATCAGTCTGACAGGCTAATGTGAACTCTCTGTGAAGAAATCAGAGATTTTCGATGAAATCGACCGCTTCTTTGATCTGCGGAACCTCAATATCCTCGATCGTGCCGGCATCGCTTGCTTCGGCAATCGCCGGATCGAGCGGAATGCGGGCCAGAACCGGCAGATTGAACTTGTCAGCCGTCGCGTCGATGTGGGACTTGCCGAAGACATACATTTTTTCGTGGCACTTCGGGCATTCAACGTAAGACATGTTCTCGATCAGACCGAGAACTTTAACATTCATGGTATTAGCCATGTTAATGGCCTTCTCAACGATCATGGATACCAGTTCCTGCGGGCTGGTCACGACAATGATGCCGTCCAGCTTGAAAGACTGGAACAGTGTCAGCGGCACGTCGCTGGTTCCCGGCGGCATGTCGACAAACATCACGTCGACGTTATTCCAGTACACTTCCTGGTAGAACTGTTTCAGAATATTGGCGACCATCGGACCGCGCCATAAAACCGGCGTATCGTCATTTTCCAGCAGCATGTTCGTGCTGATCAGCTGAATGCCGCTCTTGGTATAGGCCGGAATGATCAGTTCGCCGTCGCCGTAAGCCTTTTCTTTGATACCGAACGCCTTGCCCTGGCTCGGACCGGTAATATCACCGTCCAGGACAGCTGTCCTTCTGCCTCTTCTCTGCATTTCGGCGGCCAGCATCGATGTCACGAAAGACTTGCCGACACCGCCTTTACCGGAAACGACACCGATAATGCGGCGGATCGAAGAACGGGAATCCGGTTCGATCAGAAGGCTCTGGGGATTCTGGCGGGCCCCGCAGTTTTCTACAGAACAGCCTTCACACTGATGGCTGCAGTTTTCACTGTTAATATTTTCACTCATTTTCATCACCTCCACATAATCATACACTTTATTCAAAAAAACGTCTTTTGATTTTATCTGATGCATGTTTGTGCTATCATGGTTCAGTCAAAAAACAGAAGGAGATACTGAATTATGGCAGGTTATGTCGTAGTAGGTTCACAATGGGGCGACGAAGGCAAAGGCAAAGTTGTCGACCTTCTTGCTTCACACGTCGATATGGTCGTGCGCTTCCAGGGCGGCAACAATGCCGGACACACGGTCGTCGTCGACGGAAAGAAAACCATCCTGCATCTGCTGCCGTCCGGCATCCTCAGCAGAAGCGCCTTATGCATCATCGGTCCCGGCGTCGTCATCAATCCGTTCGTGCTTCTCGAAGAGATCGACACACTCGAGAAAGGCGGTCTGAAGTGTGACCATGTCCGCATCAGTGACCGCGCCCATCTGCTGATGCCCTATCACGTGCGGCTTGACGAACTGATGGAACAGCGGGCCGGCGATCTGAAACTCGGCACCACCAAGAACGGCATCGGCCCCTGCTACGCCGACAAATACACCCGCATCGGCATCCGTGTCTGCGATCTGCGCGACTGGGATGTCTTCACGGAGAAACTGCAGAATACCCTGCGGCTGAAAAACGAGGAGATCGTGAAAATCTACAACGGCGAACCGTTTGACTTTCAGGAAATGCTCGCTTCCTTCAAGGCTATCCGGGAAAGACTGCTGCCGATGATCATCGACGCGACCGACAAAGTCAACAAAGCCCTGGCGGCCGATCAGATGGTTCTGTTCGAAGGCGCCCAGGCCAACATGCTGGATATCAATTACGGCACCTATCCGTACGTCACCTCTTCTTCACCCACTTCCGCCGGTGTCTGTACCGGCATCGGCATCTCGCCGCGCCGTCTCGACCGGATCATCGGTGTCGTCAAAGCCTATTCCACCCGGGTCGGCGAAGGACCCTTTGTCACGGAATTACTGAACGAAACCGGCGACTCCCTGCGCGAGAAAGGATTTGAATACGGCGCCACCACCGGCCGGCCAAGACGCTGCGGCTGGCTGGATCTGCCGGTCGTGCGGCAGGCTGTGCTGATCAACGGTCTGACCGATATCGCCCTGACCAAGATTGACGTGCTCAGCGGTTATGACAAGCTGCCTGTCTGTGTCGGCTACCGGATCAACGGCAAAGTTTATGACACCGTTCCCGCTTCCCTGAAGGACTATGCGGCGGCCGAGCCGGTTTATGAGGTCTTTGACGGCTGGCAGGAAGACATCTCCGATATCCGCCGGTTTGAAGATCTGCCTCTGAACTGTCAGAAGTATATCCGCTTTATCGAAGAATACTGCGGGACCGATATCGCGATGGTTTCCGTTTCAGCCGAACGGGAAGGCAATATCATTCTGAAGGAACTGTTATAATAGTGACGGAATACCGTCACTTTTTTTACAGGAGCGAAAGATATGATCAACGGAATACAGATTGAAATCTGCTGCGGCAGCTATGACGACGTCCTGAGGGCATGCACGATCCCGGAAGTCGACAGAATCGAACTGAACTGCGCCCTCGAACTGGGCGGCCTGACGCCTTCTGGCGCACTCATGCAAGCTGCCCGCAAAGCCACGGACAAAAAGATCATTGCCATGGTGCGGCCCCGGCCGGCCGGCTTCTGTTATACGGAAACGGAAAAGGAAATGATGTTCGCGGATGCGGAAGTCTTTCTGAAGAACGGAGCCGACGGCATTGTCTTCGGTTTTCTCAAGGAAGACGGAACAGTTGATGAAACAGATACCCGCCGCATGACCGAACTGATTCATTCGTATCAGAAAAAAGCAGTTTTTCATAAGGCGTTCGATGCCGCCCGTGATCCCTTCGCGGCCATTGAAACCCTGCTTGCCTGTCAGATCGACCGGATCCTGACCAGCGGCAAAGAAGCCTCCGTTTTACCAGGTATCCCGCTGCTGAAGATCCTGCAGGAAAAATACGGCAGCCGTATTGAGATCCTGCCGGGCGGCGGCGTCAATGCGGCCAATGCTTTGCAGACGGTAAAGGAAACCGGTATCCGCCAGCTTCATATGTCGGCGAAATCATCCCGCCACGATCTGGAAGATTACTTTGCTGTCGACGGAGATAAGATCCGGGCCGTCATACAGACACTTGCGGAATAAGAAAAATACAGGCAGCCATTGGCTGCCTGTACTGCTGATACGAAGTTCATCTCTTTTCTGATACGGTCTGAGGAAACACTATTCTTCCAGCGGCGCGTCCTGATCAATGACACGGATGACTTTCGCCGGCACGCCGGCTGCCAGAACATTGTCTTCCAGGTCATGCGTGACCACGGCTCCGGCCGCGATCACACAGCCGTTTCCGATCGTCACACCCGGCAGGATACTGACGTTGGCGCCGATCCAGCAATTGGCACCGATTTTCACTGGTGAAGCTTTCTCGAGACCCATATTGCGGTATTTGTATTGCAGCGGATGGGAAGCAGTGTAGATGCCGCAGAACGGACCGATAAAGGTATGGTCACCGATCGTGATGTCGGCACAGTCCATCAGATAGCAGTTGGAATTGATAAATACATAAGAACCGAGATGGATGTTCGTGCCGTAGTCACAGGAGAACGGCGGAACCAGATCCAGATGGTCATTTACCCGGCCGAACAGTTTCTGCAGCAGTTCCTGACGGCCCTCCTGATTTGTCGGCGGCACGGCACTGAGCTCGATGCATAATGACTGCGCTCTTTGCCGCAGGGCAATCAGTTCTTCATTATAGTTGGCGTCATACCAGCTGCCCGCCATCATTTTTTCTTTTTCACTCATCATAATTCAAACTTGTGGAAGACCGGCTTCATATGGTCAAACGTGCAGAACTCCGCAAAACCGAGTTCTTCATGGAGGATCTTGACGGCATCATGCATATGATCCGCAAGGAAACGGGTGGTGTGGGCGTCGGATCCGATCGTCAGGATCTTTCCGCCGAGGTCTTTATACAGACGCCAGATGTCGCGGCTCGGCTGAATGTCGTCGAGTCCGTAATGCCAGGAAGACGTGTTCAGTTCAATGCCCTTGCCGTCACGAATCGCCAGTTTAAGGATCTCGGCAACCTGATCACGGTAGTTTTCAAACGGATAGCGGCCGGCCGGATCGTAACGGACCAGAAGATCCAGATGAGCCAGCACGCTGTAATCCTTGAATTCCTTCATGACATCATAGATTTCCTGATAATACTTTTCGTTGTATTCCTTCTGGCTTCTGCCGCGCTGGAAATCCTGGGTCCAGAATTCCTGGTTGTCCACCTGATGCATGGAAAGCAGGACAAAGTCCAGCTGATCCTGATATCTGGCATACAGTTTCCGGTACTGATCGAGAGTAATCGTCTGAATGCCGAATTCCAGACCTTTTTTGATGACGATCTTGCCTTTATAGGTCTCGCGCATGCGGTCGATCTTGGCAAAGTATTCAGGATAGTTGACATTGGCACAGGGATCCATCTCGTCAACGGAAGTGCCGATGCCGTCACCGCCGCGCCATGCGATGTCCCCTTCGTCCCAGTCTTTTTTGATACCGTAGTCGACATGATCGGTAAAGCAGATCTCATCCAGGCCCAGTTCGATGGCCCGTCTGATCTGCGCGTCCATTGTTTCCCTGGAATCGTCCGAGAATTCACAGTGAATATGATAATCCGCAAGCATTCTTATCTCCCTTCCTGAATCTTTTATCTACAGTTGTACAAGCGTGTTCATGCCGATAGCGAACAGACCCTTGTCAATCAGCTGAGGAAAATCACTCAGCTTCATCGTTTCACATTTCAGCTGCTCCGGCAGTCTGAGCCGGGCGGAGAAATCCGGATCGCCGATGATCACGTCGCTGTACCAGCCGATCATTTCCGGATTCAGTACAGCGCATAGAGCTTCGATCTGCGCCTTCATAAGCGACACCGGATCGTTTGCTTCTTTGATCGGCATATGTTTGATTTCACCGGCCGCGTGACGGCTGCCGTGATACAGTGAGCCGTTGATCATGATGCCGCAGCCGGTCAGTGACATTTCCGGCTGATAGATCAGCGCCAGATTCCGGATTCCCGGATGGTCGCTGGCAAAGCCGATACAGGCTGTGTTGACATCGTTTTCGATCACATACGGCACATCGAATTCCTGATCGATCAGGCTGCCGAGATCGATGCCTTCCAGAGCCGCGACGTCGCATGTCTCAATGCGTCCTTCTGACTCCGTGCCGGGAATCGAAATGGCCAGAACAGAAACGAGCGGATCTTCCTTGAGAAGGATCCGGATCATGTTCATCAGAAACCCGCTGTCGCATAACGTGTCACCGGCTCTTTCCGAGAGCACGCATTCGCCGTTCAGCCGCATGGCGGTGATTTCAACGTCATGGTTCCAACGGCCGTACAGGATCTTGACGATACCGATGTGGCAGCTGTCCGGATTCAGGATATACTGTTTCGATTTCCGGCCTGCTTTGGATGCCGCCTTACCGCTTTGCAGGATCTCCTTTTTTTCGAGAAGATACTTCAGAACATTGGTCATTCCGGCCAGCGACAGTCCCGTCTTCCGGCTCAGCTGATTCTTTGTCCATGTCCCGCCTGTATAGAAACAGGCCCGCACATCCCGGATATTTTCCATTTTCAGATCACTGATTCCTGCCATAAACCCTCTTTCGTCATTTCGTCACGTTCTGTCGTATCATACATTTTCCCAAAAGTTCTGTCAACCAGTTTTCGACAGATTTTGTCGAAATATAGATAAGCCCGGAAATCCGGGCTTAAAGCTCTTCGCCATTGGAATGGATCACATTCTGATACCAGTAAAAGGAATCTTTGCGGAAACGGCGGAGTGAACCCCTGCCCTGATCGTCCATTTCCACATAAATGAATCCATAACGTTTTGACATTTCTCCGGTTCCGGCGGAAATCAGGTCAATACAGCCCCATGGCGTATAGCCGATCAGGTCCACACCGTCCAGTTCTATCGCCTTCTTCATTTCAGCGATATGGGCCCGCAGATAGGCAATGCGGTAATCGTCATGAATCGCTTTGATATCTCCTTCAAAATCATATTCCGGCGTATCGATGCCGCCGTAGCCGTTTTCAACGATCCACAGCGGTTTCTGATAGCGGTCATACAGCTCGTTCAGAACCGAGCGCAGACCGACCGGATCGATCTGCCAGCCCCATTCGTTCTTTTTCAGATACGGATTCTCTACGGCATGACTCTGATCACCGGTCATCATCACGTTGATGCCTGCCTTGGAAACAACAGAGAAATAATAACTGAACCCTATGAAATCAACCGTTCCTTCTTTCAGAATGCGCTCATCTTCTTCCGCCTGCTCGATATGGATCTGCAGCCGTTCCAGTTCTTTCTTTTTATAAGACGGATAGTAACCGCGGCACTGTACGTCACAGTACCACTGCATATTATGCATGCAGTGCAGATGATTCAGATAGGTATCCGGACTGCAGTCAAACGGATACATTGCGCCGTATGCCACCATCATGCCGATACGGTTGCGGCTGTCTTTCTGATGGCCTTCCCTGACCGTCAGAGCGGAGGCGACAAACACGTGATGCAGAGCCTGGTAGAATTCTTCCGGCTCATCCGTCAGGATACCGAGCTTGTTCCAGTCAAGCATGCAGTTGATCTCGTTGAACGTGATCCAGTAATGAACCAGACCGGAAAAGTTCTCAAAACAGGTACGGGCGTAATTGACAAAATAACCGACTGTGTCACGGCTGACCCAGCCGCCTTTTTCGTTGGCCAGATACAGCGGCAGATCAAAATGATTCAGCGTCACCAGCGGTTCGATATCATACTTGCGCAGTTCGATGAATACGTCCCGGTAAAACCGGATGCCTTCCTCATTGACCGTCTCTTCGTCGCCTTTCGGGAACAGTCTTGTCCAGCTGATCGACATGCGGAAACAGCGGAAGCCCATTTCCGCAAACAGAGCGATATCTTCCTTGTAATGATGATAGAAATCCACCGCCTGATGGGAAGGATAATACTCCCCTTCCACGACAATACCTTTCGAACCGATTCCCATCGGTTCAAAACGGGTGGCTTCTTTCAGATTGCCGTCCCGATCCAGATACGTGACGGTTCTTTTCTTTGATCGGGAGCCGGCTTTGCGGACGTCCTGGGTGGAGAGGCCTCTGCCGCCCTGATCGTATCCGCCTTCATATTGATTGGCAGCGGTCGCGCCGCCCCACAGAAAGTCTTTTGGAAATGCCATGATTCTTTACCGTTTCATCAGCGAAGCAAGCAGTTCGGCGGAATAGTCACGTCCGAACGCATCGGAATTCAATGCCATATCGTAGGTTTCCAGGCAGCCCCATTCATTTTTGCTGTGGCCGCGCTTCCAGTTTTTGCGGATCATATCCTCTTCATTGATGCCGGCAATGACCGCGCTGTCATCTTTGACATTTTCGTAGAGCGGTGAAGTTCTCGCCCTGACGATCTTCGCCTTCATGTCAGTCGCATACGTCATGGCACTGACGCATGTGTAGCCCTTGGCCAGTACTTCTTCCTTACTGATGCGGTCATGGATCAGACATCTGCCTTTGCTTAAGGCAATATCCACGGCTTCGTCAAAGATTTTTGACAGTCTGACAAATTCCTCGTCAGCCTGCAGTTCTTCCACCGTGAAGGAACGGCTGCGCAGTTTCTGTTCATAGCGGTCGACGTCGTCTTTGCTGACACCGTACTGCGGCACCAGTTCCAGCAGCAGCACCGCGTCATAATACGTATAACCGCTGATCTGACATGCTTTAAAACCGATCATGCGGCCCATCGAACAATAGGCGCTGTCCAGAACGACACAGTCCGGCAGCTCATAAACAGCATTGAATTCACTTATGCCCCTGATGTCTTTCATTTTGCGGATATCTTCAGCCATACAATATTTCTCCTTTACCAGATATTGATCGTTTCGGTGAATTCTGTTTTGCCTTCCGGCGAAGAAGCTTTCATCGTCAGCCGGTACGGAACGGCACTGCGGCCTTTATATTCCGGTACGCAGGAATAACTTTTGATGCGGCCTTCCCGCAGCAGATCTTCAATGACGTCGTCATACTGGTCTTTGATGGCGGCGATCCCGACCGGCACAAAAACGCAGTTGCCGAGATCCTCGGCACCGCCGAAACGAAGACCGACAAGATACAGCGGCTCCAGTTCCCCGCGCATG
>JAEEGL015377101.1_pt1 | contig 27689 bp, 26 predicted proteins | sample 9134231 | NCBI WGS metagenome assembly JAEEGL01 (sample SAMN16246548, study PRJNA631951) | gut metagenome | biome: gut microbiome; feature: rumen; material: fiber-attached | host: Bos | place: Iran: Karaj | collected 2018-10
TCATTATTGTTTTTTGACCGGCAATCGGATATAATGCAGTTATCCGGAAAGGCGGTAGCTTATGAAGATCATCATAGTTGGAATAGGAAAAGTCGGTATGACGGTGGCCGAGGAGCTCACTGCCGAGAAGCATGACGTTACTGTCGTCGATACCAACGAAGCGGCGCTCAGCGCCGCGGTCAGGTCGTTCGACGTGCTCGGAGTCAAGGGCAACGGAGCTTCGCACAAGGTGCTTTCCGAGGCCGGCGTGGAAGAGTGCGATCTTTTGATCGCGATAACGGACAGCGACGAGGTCAACCTGCTCTGCTGCCTTTTGGCAAACAAAATGGGGGCGGGCAGCACCATAGCGCGCGTCAGGAGCCCCGAATACAACGAAGAGCTGCATCTTCTGAAGGAGGGCATGGGCCTTTCGATGGCAGTCAATCCAGACCGCGACGCCGCGGCCGAGATATACAGGCTGCTCATGTACCCCTCGGCTGTCAGCATGGACAGCTTTTACGGCGGACGCATCAGGCTCGCGAGCTTTATCGCGGACAAGAACTGCAGCCTGTGCCGCCGCGAGATCAGGCATTCGTTCGCCGGGATAAAGTCTAAGGCGCTGGCCTGCGCGGTGGAGCGCGGCAACGAGGTGTTCATCCCGACCGGCTCATTCGTTATTGAAGAAAACGACGTGGTGGCCGTTCTCGCCCAGGAGAGCGAGATGTCCGGATTTTTCGAGGAGATAGGCCTTCCGTCCGTAGATATCCACAACGTCATGCTCGTTGGCGGCGGAAGGATCGCCTATTATCTTGCCGGAGCGCTCGACAGGCTAAAAATGGACACCGTTATAATAGAGAAAAAGCCCGAGACCGCCGAGAAACTCAGTCAGGCCATTCCGCGCGCTCACGTCATCTGCGGCGACGGCACCGACAGGGCGCTGCTGCTCGAGGAGGGGTTGAGAGATACCGACGCCATCTGCTCGCTCACCGGCATCGACGAGGAAAACTTATTCCTTTCGGTTTTTGCCCATCAAACCGTGCAGGACATAAAGACTGTCGCCAAGGTCAACCGGATGGATTTTCAGGAGATAGTCCGCTCACTGGATATAGGCAGCGTGGTCTATCCCAAATACGCCACGGCCTCGCGCATCCTGCAGCACGTCAGAGGCCGCATGAACAGCATGGGCGGCAACGTAGAGACCCTTTACAAGATAATAAACAACAAGGCCGAAGCGATATCCTTCAAGGTCGGCTCCGACAGCGCTCTTATCGGCCGCCCCATAGGCGAGCTCAAGCTGCGCAATAATCTTCTCATCGGCGGCATAGAGAGAAACGGGCGCGCCTTTATCCCTCACGGCAAGGACGATCTGAGAGTCGGGGATTCGGTCATAGTGGTCACCACCGTTCCCGGCCTTACCGACCTCGACGACATCAAGGGCTGAAGCATGAACAGAAGGATGATCGTTCGCGTTCTTGCGATGATGATGATTATGGAGGCGTTGCTTCTGCTGCTGCCTCTGTGTGTCGGCCTTTATTATAAAGAAAACGTCATGCCTTTCGCCGTGACGTCGGTAGCGCTCGCAGTTTGCGGCGCGGCGCTGTTTTTCATATTCAAGCCCAGATACCAGCACATATACGCCAGGGAGGGATTCATAATAGTCACCCTGAGTTGGGTGGTGCTGTCCCTTTTCGGTGCTGTGCCTTTTACACTCAGTGGAGACATCCCCAATTACCTTAACGCTGTTTTTGAGACTGTGTCCGGATTTACCACTACGGGCGCCAGCATACTGCAGAACGTGGAAGTTCTGACGCGCTCTGGTTTGTTCTGGCGCAGCTTTACCCACTGGATAGGCGGTATGGGCGTTCTCGTGTTTATAATGGCTGTGCTGCCCCTTTCCAAGGGCGGCGGAGACATTTTCCTTATGCGCGCTGAAAGCCCGGGGCCCGACGTCGGCAAACTCGTTCCCAAGTCCCGCCGTACGGCAAGGATACTTTACGGCCTTTACATAGGACTGACCGCGCTGGAACTTTTGTTGCTGCTTTTAGGCAATATGCCTCTTTTTGATAGCCTTACCGTCACTTTCGGTACAGCCGGTACCGGTGGTTTCGGTATAAGCAATGCCAGTATCGGAAAATACAGTGTGTACTGTCAGACAGTCGTGTCGGTTTTTATGACTCTGTTCGGGATAAACTTCAGCCTTTATTATCTCATTCTGGCCGGAAGGATCAAGGATGCGCTCAAAAGTGAGGAGCTCAGGGTGTACCTCGGCATTATGTTCTCAGCGGCCATCGCCGTTACGATCAACGTGCGCAGTATGTTCCCCAGTCTGTATTCCACCTTTCATCATTCCTTTTTCCAGGTTAGCTCGGTCATGACCACCACGGGCTTTTCGACCACAGACTTTAACATGTGGCCTGATTTCAGCCGATCTATTCTTCTGATGATCATGTGCGTCGGAGCCTGTGCCGGAAGCACCGGCGGCGGGATTAAAATCCAACGTCTCATTATTCTTTTTAAGGGCGCCAAAAAAGAAATAAAAAAGGTAGCGCGTCCCCGCAGCGTCAGCGTAGTCATATCTGACGGCAAAAAGATAGACGACGTCGTACTGAGAAGCACGTATGCCTATTTTATAATTTACGTAATGATGGTGATAGTTTCCTTTGTTATAGTGCTTCTTGACGGTGAAGATATGCTCAGCAGCTTTTCCGGCGTTATAGCAACTATAAACAATATAGGCCCCGGCTTCGGCATCTGCGGCGCCGCGGGCAATTATTCCTCCTTCGGCGCCGTCTCGAAGCTGGTCTTCATCGCCGACATGCTCATGGGCAGGCTGGAGCTCTTCCCGATAGTCATAACCATTACCTCGTTTGCCCGCCGCAGAAGGAAAAAAGCGTAAAAAAACCCGACTGCCTTCGCAGTCGGGATTCATATCAATATCCGGATCAGATAGCGCGTTCAACCTTGCCCGAACGCAGACAACGGGTACAGACGTTGATATGGGTAGGAGTACCGTTAACGATCGCCTTGACGCGTTTGACGTTGGGGCTCCAAGTACGATTGCTTCTGCGGTGAGAATGGGAGACCTTTATTCCGAAAGTTACGCCCTTCCCACAGATGTCACATTTTGCCATTTCTGCACCTCCTTACTGTGTTGGGTTCATAGCGACGCAAATAATAATAGCATAAAGAATTCCAATAAGCAAGTGGTTTTTTAAAAAATCTTGAGCTTTTCCCGTTTTCCGTCCGCGCGGGCCGGACTTGTGGACAACGCGGGCGTATTGTGATAGTATAAACGCGATAATAATTCGAGGCAGGTGACAGCATGCCCAGAGATAATCCGATATATATCCATCAGATCGTCGCGGAGTATCATCTCAAGGCGATCTACGCGCCGGAGGATCTGCTCGAGCGAAGGATCTATTCCGCCAATATAAACCGACCCGCGCTCCAGCTCACCGGGTTTTTCGAGCACTTTTCGTCCAACCGCATCCAGGTGATCGGCATGGTCGAGAATCTTTATCTTGAGCGCATGACCCCATCAGCCCGCAAAACGGCGTGCTCAAACCTTCTGGCGACCGGCATACCCATGGTCATATACTGCCGCAGCATCGAGCCCTGCCAGGAAATGATCGACGCCGCGCGTGAGCATAACGTGCCGGTGTTCCAGAGCGATGAGACGACCGCCTCCTTCGTGGCGTCGCTCGGCTCCTTCCTCAACCTCAACATGGGCGCAAGGACCACCGTCCACGGCGTTCTGGTGGAGGTCTACGGCGAAGGCGTGCTGCTCGTGGGCGACAGCGGAGTGGGAAAGAGCGAGACGGCCATCGAGCTCGTAAAACGCGGACACCGCCTGGTCGCGGACGACGCGGTGGAGGTCAAAAAAGCCTCCGAAAAGACCCTCGTGGGCACGTCGCCCGAGCTCACCCGCTACTTCATGGAGATACGCGGTATCGGCATAATCGACGTGCGCCGCCTTTTCGGCATGGGCGCGGTCAAGGTGGCTGAAAAGATCGATCTTGTCATCCAGCTGCAGACCTGGGACGAAAAGAAGGCGTACGACAGGCTGGGCATCGAGGACGAGACCTATGAGATCCTAGGAACGCCGGTCTCCTCGGTCACCATACCGGTAAAGGCCGGCCGGAACCTCGCCGTAGTCATAGAGATCGCCGCCATGAACCACAGGAACAAGAAGATGGGTTACAACGCGGCGCAGGAGCTTTCGGACAAGCTTTATTCCTCTCTTCTCACCAAGCAGGAAAAAGAAAAAGAGTGATCGCCGCAGGACCCGGCAAAATAAAAACCGTGCATCGATCGATGCACGGTTCGTTTTTTACGCTTCAGCCGAGGGCTTCTGGGGACGGCGGTCTCTGTTCTTTTTTGGAGACGCCTTGTTCGATCTCTGCTGCGGCATGCCGGCGGGAGCCACGATCACCTTTCTGTTGGGATCGGAGCCCACCGAGTAGGTGGTAACGGCGGGATTGCCCTGAAGCCTGGAGTGGATTATCCTTCTCTCCTGGGCGTTCATGGCTTCAAGAGCGATGCTCTTCTGATATTTGAGCGCCTTGGCGGCCGTCTTGTCGGCCAGGTTCTTGAGAGTGTTCTCTCTCTTCTGACGGTAATTCTCGGTGTCTACGAGGATATGCCACCTGTCGTCCTCGTCCTCGCGATTGGCGATTATCGAGGTCAGGTACTGGATGGCGTCGAGGGTGTCGCCTCTGCGGCCGATAACGGCGTTCATGTGTTCGCCGGAAAGCTCTATGCGAATGAGCTTGTTTTCCTGGTCTTCGGACACGTCGACGTTCGCGGTCACGCCCATCCTGACGAGCAGCCCTTCGATGAAATCACGGGCGGTGTCGGCGGGGGAGCATGAATAGGTCACGCTGACGACGGCGGGCTCCTTGCCTATGCCCAGAAAACCGGATTTGGGCTTGGATATGACCTCTACCGAGACGTCGTCTCTGGTCACGCCGAGCTGGATGAGGGCCTTGTTGATGGCGCCTTCTATCGTGTCGGCTTTACTTTCTATTTTCTTGATCAAAATAAGTACATCCTTCCGAAACGGTTGCCGCGTCGTCCGCGTTACAACTTTTCACTCTCTGATTTTTTCTTTTCAGATTTGATGAACAGGTCGGTGAGCAGCCACTCCTGCAGGCAGGTGATGAGGTTGTTGACGATCCAGTAAAGACCCAGTCCCGCGGGCAGGATGAAGGCGAAATAAGCCGACATCAGGGGGGAGAGCAGCAGCATGAACTTGCCGCCCTTCTGGGGCTCGGTGCTGCCGATCATGCGCTGCTGCATCTTCTGCATGAAAAGGGACAGAAGAAGGGCCGTAAGGCCGGAGAGCAGGGGGATGAGCCACAGGATCGAGAAGCTCTTGATAGAGGGCGTCGCGGACAGGTTTATCCCGAGGAAATTGAAGTCCATGGGGATGAGCTTGGAGCACACCGAGGAAACGCTCGAGAAATGCTCGGTCGCGGCGTTGGCCACGCTTATCTGTGAAGACAGCGTGCGGGCAGAGTCGAAGGAGACGCCGAGGCCTTCGAGGGCCTCTCTGACGGCGGTTATCTCGGTGGCGGTCATATGCATGATGTAGGTAAGGGGCTGCTGGATCACGTAATAAAGGCCTATGAGCACGGGGAAGGTTAGGAACATGGTCCCGCATCCCGCCATGGGCGAGACGCCTTCCTTGTCGTAAAGCTCCTGGACGGCCTGGTTGTACCGATCTCTGTCGTTCGCGTATTTTTTCTGGATCGCCTTAAGCTTAGGCTGCAGCGCCAGGGTCTTGGCGGATGATTTCTTCTGCTTGTAATTAAGGGGCAGAAGGATCAATTTCGTGAGTATGGTGAAGATGATTATGGCAACGCCGTAGTTGCCGACGAGGTCGTAGATGAACCTCATCACGTAACCGAAGGGAACGGCTACGATGTTGAAAACACTTTGAAGTAGATTGCCCATTGCTTCTCCTTTTAGGTCTTCTTCGGAGGAACCGGATCGTATCCTCCCTTGAATAGCGGATTGCATCTGAGTATGCGTTTAACGGCAAGGAAGCTTCCCTTCAATGCGCCGTGTACGTTTATGGCTTCGATGGCATACTCCGAGCAGGTCGGGCGGAAGCGGCACCGGGGGCCGCCCTTGTAAGGGGATATGTTTTTTCTGTAAAACTCTATCAGTTTTATCAACAGCTTTTTCATTCAAGCATACCCAATCGACCGAAGCAGTCTGCGAGTTCTCTGCGCAGATCTGAAAAATCGGCGTGGAGGCAGCCCCTGCGGGCTACCAAAACGATATCCATGCCCGAGCGTATGGAAGACTCCTGCAGCCGGTAAGCTTCTTTCAGGCGGCGGCGCATGCGATTGCGCTCCACCGCGCAGCCGAGCTTGGTGGAAGTGGTGATACCCAGTCGGTTGCAGGTCTTCAGGCGGTTTTTGAGCATATAGACCGCCACGTATCTACCGGCAGTGTTTCGCCCTTTTGCATACAGGGCGCGGAAACGGTAGTTTTCCTTGAGAGAGCAGGTCTTTTCCACTTTTTCCTCCGCTCAGAAAAGTTCAGACCGCGGGACGCGGTCTGTCGATGATGCCTCAGAAGGCCGACAGGCCATGAGGCCGTTCATTGGGATAATCAGCGGAGAGATGCAGATCAGTGGGTAAGACGTGCGCGGCCCTTCGCGCGGCGGCGGGCAAGCACTTTGCGGCCGTTGCGGGTTCTCATTCTTTTCATGAAGCCGTGTTCTTTGCTGCGCTGACGTTTTTTAGGATTATAAGTCAGTCCCATCGAGCTCATTTCTTTACACCTCCTGATATGTGATCGCAGTTGCGTCTGAATTGATCGATCCGGCAATCACGCAAATTACATTATATAATCCTTATTTTATGAGTGTCAAGTTTTTTTGATCAAAAAAGCCTTAAATCAGAACAGTTTCTTGCGCAGAAGGTCGAGCGCGGCGGAGGCCGCGTAATTGCGTAGCCCGGCGCGGGTGCGTTTCATGGAGCGGGTGAACACTTCCTCGCCGTCGTCGCAGGAGATCGCGGCGTAGAAAAGACCTGCGGGCTTGCCCTCCATCGCCGAGGGTCCGGCGTTGCCGGTGACGCCCAGACCGTAATCGGCGCCGCAGAGCTTTCTTGCCCCCCTCGCCATCTCTATGGCGGTCTCGGGGCTTATGACGCCGTACGTGCGGACGGTCTCGGGGTCCACTCCGAGATACTTGAGCTTCATGTCGGTGGCGTAGGTGACTATGCCTCCGTCGAAGCAGGCCGAGGCTCCGGGCACGTCGGTTATCCTTTTTGCGAGCAGTCCTCCCGTGCAGGATTCGGCGGTCGCCACTTTCCTGTGCAGCTCGGTCAGCCGCTGCACGCAGACCTGCTCCAGAGAGGAAACGTCCACCCCGTAGACCACGTCGCCCAGTATCTGCTTTATCTGCTCCACCACAGGTCTGCACAGCTCGAGCGCCTGCTGCTCTGTCGCCGCTCTCGCGGTGACTCTGACCTCGCATTCGCCGTCCTTGGCGTAGGGCGCCGCGGTCGGGTTTTCGAGGGTGTCCATAAGGAAGGACAGCTTGCTCTCCATGGCGCTTTCGCCCATGCCGAACACCTTGATGAAGCACGAGCGGATCACTCCGTCGGTCAGCGCCTCGAGATAGGGCTTGGCGCGGCAGGTGAACATGGGGCGGCACTCCGAGGGAGGGCCGGGCAGCATTATCAGATGGCCGCCGTCGCCCCAGGTGAAGGCGCAGCCGGGCGCGGTGCCCCAGTCGTTTTCAAGGACGGTGCATCCCTCGGGAAGGTCGGCCTGCTTGAGATTGTTGGGCGTCATGCCAGGGCCCATGCGGGCCTTCAGTCTTTCGAGCTGCACGGGGTCGGTGTAGAGCGGCCTTCCGAAGGCGGCGGCTATGGTCTCCTTGGTCAGATCGTCCGCCGTGGGGCCGAGGCCGCCCGTGGTTATGATGAGCTGAGCCCTCTGCGACGCGATCGCAAGGGCTTTTTTCAGTCTTTCGGGGTTGTCTCCGCACACGGTATGGTAATACACCGTGATGCCCAGCTCGGCAAGGCCCTGAGAAATGAACTGAGCGTCGGTGTTCGCTATCTCTCCGAGCAGCAGCTCGGTACCTACCGATACTATTTCACAGACCATATCACGCCTCCGCGTCAAGAATTATCCTTTCGCAGCCGTTGATCGCGTCCTCGATCAGGGCGTCGACGTCCAGCCTGCTCTCCTGCTCCAGCACCTTGTCCTCGCGGGGCCTGGTTTGAGGATGCCTGGGGGTGAACACCGTACAGCAGTCCTCGTAGGGGAGCGAGGAGATGTCGAAGGTGTCTATCGACCTTGCGACGGTTATTATCTCTTCCTTGTCCATGCCGATGAGCGGCTTGAACACGGGAAGGCAGGAGCATTTTTCGGTGACCGCCATGGCCTCCATGGTCTGGCTCGCCACCTGCGCCAGACTTTCGCCCGTTATCACGGCGCCGCAGTTCTGGGCGGCGGCTATCTTCGAAGCCGCGCGCATCATGAACCGCCTGAGTATTATCGTGTAATAATCCTCGTCCACGACGCTGAGCATCTTCTGCTGGATGTCGGTGAACGAAACGCAGAAAAGAGCGGTGCGACCCACGTAGCGGCACAGTCTGCGGCCGAGGGAGATCACCTTCTGCTTCGCTTCCTCCGAGGTGTACGGATAGCTGTGGAAATGTATGAATATGGGGCTTATGCCTCTTTTTGCCATCATGTGGCCGGCGACCGGCGAATCTATGCCTCCCGAGAGCAGCAGCGCCGCTCTTCCCGAGGTGCCCAGCGGCAGTCCGCCCGCTCCCTTGACCGTGAGGCATCCTATGAAGGCGTATTTATCGCGTATCTCCACCCTTACGGTCTGCTCCTGACCCTCCATTTTTGCGGTAAGGCCGGGGACGGCGCAGAGCAGGGCCTCTCCGGTCATGGCGCATATCTCGGGCGAGGAGTAGGGGAAGCGCTTGTCCGATCTGCGGGCGACGACCTTGAAGGTGCCGGGATGCAGATGATCCTTGAGATATTCGGGCGCCAGCGCAAGGATGGCGTCCATGTCCTTTTCACAGACCGCGGCGCGCATGACGGCGTTGATGCCAAAGACGTGCTGCATGGCGTCGAAGACACGGTCTATATCCGTCCCGTCCTCGGGCTCCACCGTGATGGTGGACTGCCTGGAGGATACGGCGCACGGGCCGATGGGAGCCAGCTTGCGCTTTACGTCGCTCATAAGGGCGTCCTCGAAGCGGCCCCTGTTGAGACCCTTCAATACTATTTCGCCCTGCTTGAGCAAGATCACTTCTTTCATATCTTCACCTGAAAAAACGCAGATTGTCGCTTATGGCGCGTGAAAGCTCGCAAAGCTCGGCCTCAGTGGTCGAGCAGCTGAAACTTATCCTGAGCGCCGAGCGCGCGATCTCGGGTCTGAGGCCCAGCGCCTTTATGACGTGCGACGCCTTTCCTCTCGCGCAGGCGGAGCCCGCGGAAAGGAAGATGCCCTTGTCCGAAAGCAGCCTTACCCACACCTCGGACGCGCCCTTTCCGGGCGAAAAGCTGAATATATACGGCGAGCCGTCGTCGGGGGATATCGCGGTCCAGTCCGGACACGCTTGGTCCATCATGCGTCTGAACGCAGATATGAGCTCGGGCGCGTCGTGCCTGTGCGCTGCCGCCGCGCCGAAGGAGGCAATCGCGGGAACGGCTTCGGTGCCGCTTCGCAGACCGTTTTCCTGGCCGCCGCCGAACACCCTCGGCGATATGTCGAGGCCCTTTCTCACGTAAAGCCCGCCGACTCCCTTGAGCGCGCCGATCTTGTGGCCGGACACGCTGAGACAGTCTATCCCGTCGAGAGGAAAGTCAAGACGGGCGTAGGACTGCACGGCGTCGCAGTGTACCAGAAGGTTGGGGCTTTTTTTCCTGCAGAGCGCGGCGATCGCCGATACGTCGTTCACGGCGCCCGTCTCGTTGTTTACCGAGGACAGGGTCAAAAGCACGGTGTCCTCGCGGCAGAGGGACAGCAGCTTTTCGATATCCGCCTGTCCTCCCGGGCCGGGCGGCGCGAGGGATATCTCCCAGCCCTGCCTTTTGAGCTCGTCAAGAGAGCGCAGCGTGGCGTCGTGCTCGACGGACAGCGATATCGCGTGTTTTCCGAACCGCCTGCCCTTTGCCGCCAGCGCGAAAAGAGCGGTATTTATGCTTTCGGTGCCTCCCGAGGTGAAGAAAAACCTGTCGGCGGGGCACCCTGCGGCCTTCGCGCACTGCGTTCTTGCATTTTCTACCAGCTCGCGCGCCTGCTTTGCTCCGCTGTACGAGGCAGAAGGGTTGAACCAGACGCGGCTCATCGCCTCGTTAGCGGCCTGCACGGCGTCGTCGATCGGCTTTTGGGTCGCCGCGTTGTCGAGATAAATCATTTCTGCGCTTTGGCCCAGCTGTCCTTAAGGGTGACCGTGCGGTTGAAGACCAGCTTTCCGGGCTGAGAATTCTTGTCCGGACAGAAATAGCCCGTCCTCATGAACTGGAAGGACTGACCGGCTTTTGCGTCCTCGAGCGATCTTTCGAGCTTGCAGCCGGACAGCACCTTGAGAGAATCGGGGTTGAGGCACTGCATGAAATCCTTGCCCGAACCGTCGGGATCGGGATCGCTGAACAGGTTGTCGTAAAGCCTGACCTCGGCGTCGATGCAGTCGCGGGCGTTGACCCAGTGGATGGTGCCCTTTATCTTGCGCCCGTCCGCGGGATTGCCGCCGCGGGATTCGGGGTCGATCTCACAGAAGACCTCGGTCACGACGCCGTTTTCATCCTTGGCGCAGCCGGTGCAGCGGGCGATATAGGAGCCCTTGAGCCTGACCTCTCCGCCGGGGAACATGCGGAAATATTTCTTCGGGGGATCTTCCATGAAGTCCTCCCGCTCGATGTAAAGATCTTTGGAAAAGCTGACTGTGCGCGAGCCGTCCTCTTCTCTTTCGGGGTTGTTCTCGACCTCAAAATACTCGGTCTTGTCCTCGGGATAGTTGGTGACGGTGAGCTTGATCGGATCGAGCACGGCCATGACCCTGCGGGCCGTGGAGTTGAGGTCGTCCCTGATGCAGTGCTCAAGGAAGGCGTAATCCACTGTGCTGTCCACCTTGCTGACGCCGACCTGGTCGATGAAGGTGCGTATGGACCCGGGAGTATAGCCGCGGCGGCGCAGGCCGCACAGAGTGGGCATCCTCGGGTCGTCCCACCCGTCCACCACCTTGCCCTCGACGAGAGCTCTCAGCTTGCGCTTGGACATGACCGTATAGGTCATGGAAAGGCGGGAAAACTCTATCTGGCGCGGATGGCTGGGAACGGAGACGTTGTTTATGACCCAATTGTAGAGCGGTCTGTGGTCCTCATATTCGAGTGAGCACAGCGAGTGGGTGATGCCCTCGAGGGCGTCCTGGATGGGATGGGCGAAGTCGTACATCGGGAAGATGCACCAGCGGTTGCCCTGACGGTGGTGATGGATGTAGCGGATGCGGTAGATGACAGGGTCGCGCATGTTGAAGTTGCCCGAGGCCAGGTCTATCCTGGCGCGCAGGGTGTATTTCCCCTCGGGGAACTCGCCGTTTTTCATGCGCTCGAAAAGCTCGAGGTTCTCCTCGATCGGGCGGTCTCTCCACGGGCTGACGGCGGGGTGCTGGGTGTCGCCGCGGTATGAGGAGAATTCCTCGGGCGTCAGTTCGCACACGTAGGCCAGCCCCTTTTTGATCAGCTCTACGGCGTATTCGTAATCCTTTTCAAAATAATCCGAGCCGTAAAACAGTCTGTCGCCCCAGTCGAAGCCCAGCCACTTGATGTCTTCCTGGATGGCGTCGACGTATTCGGCGTCTTCCTTGGCGGGGTTGGTGTCGTCCATGCGCAGGTTGCAAAGGCCCCCGTACTTGAGCGCGGTGCCGAAGTCGATGACCAGCGCCTTGCAGTGGCCTATGTGCAGGTATCCGTTGGGCTCGGGCGGAAAACGGGTGTGGACGGTCATTCCTTCGAACTGCCCGCCCTTGGCTATATCCTCGTCTATAAAGTCGTGTATGAAATTCTGAGACATGACTTCCATTTTATTTCCTCCTCAGCCAATGGCTTTTTCGATGCGGCGGCGGCACTCGTCCTCGCCCAGAAGGGTCATTATCGCGTGAAGATCGGGGGTGTTTCTGCGGCCGGTCACCGCTACCCTTATCGCCTCGCTCACGTCGCCGACGTGGCCCTTGTACTTTTCGGGCTCGGCCTTGTAGGCCTTGACGTCCGGGCAGTAGCCCAGGGCGGGGCAGATGGAGCGGATGGTCTCGAACCATGCGGTCTTGTCTTGGGAAAGATCCATGTGCTCAAGATACTCCTTCAGTATCTCCGGCCTTTCGGATACGACGTCGGGGGCGGTGAAGAAGTACGAAACGTAATCCTTGACCTCGTCCCATTTGGCGATATCCTTGCGCGGGTTGTTTCCGCCGCGGTCCACGGCGAAAACTGCCTTTGAGAAATCGGCGTCCGCAGTGAGCATGGCGTAAAGCTCTTCGTCATACTGCTCCGCCCACGCGCAGGCCAGCTCGTACACCTGCTCCGCGCTCATGCGGGAGATCAGGTTGGACGAAACGCTGTTGAGCTTCTGCACGTCGAACAGCGCGCCCGACTGGCTCATCTTTTTGAAGCTGAACGGGAACTGCTGCCAGGGAGCCTGCTTGTTGGCCCTGCGCCAGTCCTCGAAGTTTGAGTTCGCGATGGTCAAAAGATATTCCATGACCGCATCGCGCGGATATCCCTTTTCCAAAAACCAGGATACCGCGGCCTCGGGGTCCTTGCGCTTTGACAACTTGCGCTTGGAGCCGCCGTCGTTTTTCATTATGGGCGAGACGTGGACGAACTTCATGGGTTTGAGCTCGAGCACCTTGAAGAGCTGCATATGCACGGGCACCGAGCTTATCCACTCTTCGCCCCTTATCACGTGGGTCGTGCCCATGAGGGTGTCGTCCACCACGTGAGCGAAATGATAGGTGGGCACTCCGTCGCGCTTGAGCAGGACTATGTCGTGGATGTTCTCCTCGAGCTCCATATCGCCGCGCAGGACGTCGCGGAACTTGAAGCGGTTGCCGGGGACGCCGGGGGAGCGCAGTCTGAGCACCCACGGCTTACCCTGCTCGAGGTTTTGAGCGATCTGCTCAAAGGTCAGATTCCTGCAGGCGGCGTACTGTCCGTAGTATCCGGGAAGGACGTTCTGCTTCTCCTGCTGCTCGCGCAGCGCGGCTATCTCTTCCTCGGTGCAGAAGCAAGGGTAGGCAAGGCCCTTTTCGACCAGCGAGCGCGCGAAGCTGTGATAGATGGGCACGCGCTTGCTCTGGGTATAGGGACCGTAATCGCCGATCTCGTTTTCGGGATCGAGCGCTCCTTCGTCGAAGGAGATGCCGAAGCCCTTGAGGCCTTTGACGATGGTGGTGACCCCGTCCTCCTTCTCGCGCTTTTTGTCGGTATCCTCGATGCGCAAAAAGGCGACGCCTCCCGAAAGGTGAGCGGCGCGCTCTCCTATCATCGAGGTGAACAGGTTTCCTATATGAATGAAGCCGGTCGGGCTCGGGGCAAAGCGCGATACTATCGCGCCCTCCTTCAGCTCTCTTTTCGGATATATCTCGGTAAGGTATTGTTGCGGCGTGATCTCAACGTCGGGGAACAAAAGTTCGGCAAGCTTCAGATTGTCCATAACGCACCTCTTTTCATAACAAGAAATTATATCATGTCCCGCGTCAAAGAACAATAAAAAAATAGAAACGGCGCGGTTAAACCGGCTTTCGGTACAAATAATAAGCTCAAAGGGGGTCTCATATGGGTATGACCGGGCGAACGCTGGATGAAAACGCCCGCACGCTCAGGCGGATAATGAAGGGGGATTCCACCCTGAAGGAGCGAAGACTGATCTGCCGCGGGACAGAGTGCGCCGTATTTTTCTGCGACGGGCTCGCGTCGGCCGAAAGGGTGGCCGAAGATGTCGTAAGGCCGCTTTTGAAAATGCGCGGCGCGGGCAGGACGGACGCCGCCGTCCTCGAAAAAAGAGGGATGTTTTCCGGCGAGGTCAAAAGGACGGGCGAGACTTCGGAGCTTGCGCGCGGGCTTATGGATGGCGACGCGGTGCTTTTGTGCGCGGGCTGCGGCGAGGGACTCATACTCGGCGTCAAGGGTTATTCCCGGCGCGCGCCCTCAGAGCCCGACCCCGAAAAGGTGTCAAAGGGTCCCCGGGAGGGCTTCTGCGAGGTGCTTCAGGAAAACCTCGCCATGATAAGGAGGCGTCTGCGCACCGATAAGCTGTGTTTTGAAAGCCTTTCTTTGGGTTCGGTGAGCCGCACCCCGGTTTGTCTTTGCTGGATAGAGGGCACGGCGGACGAAAGAGTGCTCGGCGAACTCCGACGCAGACTGGAAAAGGTGAGCTTCGACGGGGTGCTCGACACCGACTGCATATCCGAGCAGATAAGGGACGCCCGATATTCGCCCTTCCGCACGGTGGGGACGACCGAGCGGCCGGACGTCGTCGCAGGCACTTCCCAAAAGCTCTCGTCGCTCCTGCGCCTCAGCGTTCCGGCGTTCGCGGCTGTGTGCGTTTTGACCGTTACGCTCGGCTTCGTTCTGAAAAAGAAAAGACCGGCGTGACCCTGCGGGCCGCTCCGGTCTTTATTTTTCTGAGCTTACTTGTAAAGCTCCTCGATATCCTCGGGCATTTCGTGCAGTCTGTTGCCGCTGGGGGTGACGATGCAGGGAATACCTACGCCGCCGCGCTGGCGGATGGCGACATACTCGGGGGCGTTGTCGCGGATCTTGAGGAACTGCTTGAGGTTGCCGAGGGAGGCGAGGATGTCGACGAACTCGAAGTCGGTGATGTTTTTCTCCTCGAGCTGGGCCTTAAGCTTCTGGCAGCCGGGGCATTCTTTGCTTCCGAAGACGGTGAATTTAGCCATGTTATATTCCTTTCTGGGCGTTTGCCCTTTCAAATTTGAAATCATCATATCACAAAAACGGAAAAAAACAAAGCTATTTTTCCTCGAAGATCACTCCGAACCCGGCGTTGGGATCGCATTCCATATATTCGCTGACGTCGATCACGGAGGAGTATTTCTCCTCGGCCGCCTTCATCGCGCCGTCCGCGTCCTGACGGGTAGTGACCACTTCGTATTCTCCCAGGCCGGTGTTTGCCGCGACGATATAGAAGGCCGCGTTTTTGGGATATTCCTCGGGCAGCAGTGGCAAAACGCCTGTGACTACATCGAAGTCTTTTGCGGAGCCGCTGCCGGTCGAATCAGCCTTTTCGGCGTTCAGCGAAGCCGATATCCAGCTCTCTCCCCGATAGTAGGACTCCGCGTTGTTCATCGCGCTGTTCTTGCCGCCCATGAGTCCGTGACCGGCCGCAAATCCTCCTATCGCTATGCAAACGGCGGCCGCGACTCCCGCCGCGATAAGGCCCTTGTGTTTTGCGCTCAGACGATCTCTCAGCTTTATGCGGTCCATGATCCTGCGGTGAAGATCCTCCGGCGCCTCGTCGTTGAGACTGCGCAGGGAAAACGCCACGTCCCTTTTCTGCTCGAGCAGTTCCAAAAGCTCGGGGTCGCGGCTTATCTCGCTCAAAAACGGCGAGACCTCCTCAACGGGCATCTCTCCGTCGATATATTCGTCTATAAGCTGGGCAAGTCTTTCGTTTTTACTGTCCAAATCTATCCCCTCTTCAATGGTTTAGACCTTAAAAATCGGAAGATGTTCCGTCGGCTAAAAGATATTCTCTGATTTCCGACCTTGCTCTGTTTATGCGTGATTTCACCGTGCCCATCTCAAGTCCGAGAGCGTCGGCGATCTCCTGATAGCTGAGGCCCGCGACGTCGCGCATGAGGATTATCTTTCTGTGATCCTCGTTCAGCTTGAGAAGGGCCTGGCTCAGCATCTGCCTGGTCTCGGCCGCCGAATAGTCGTCCCGCTTTTCCGCGATATCTGGCAGATCGCCCGTCTCCGACAGTGTCTCCTTCTTTTTGTTCACGAAGTCGGTGCACACGTTCACCGTTATCCGGTACAGCCATGTGGAAAAAGCGCTGCGGAAATCAAAGCGCGGCAAAAAACGCCAGACGCGCAGAAAGACGTCCTGGCTTATGTCCAAAGCGTCGTCGTGACTGCCGGTATAGCGCAGAGCCAGGTGATATACCTTCGACTCGTACGCGGTGACCAGCTGCTCGAATGCCGCTTTGCTGCCGGCTTTGGCTTTTTCAACGATCAGCTTTTCTTCCAAGGTTTCAAACGCGCTCCTTCTTCGGTCATGATCTTTATGAGCTCGTAAAGCTCGTCGAGGGTTTTGATGCAGGCCGCCCTGCGCTTGTATGCCGCGGCCGATCTGAATCTTGAAAGGTACCAAAGGGCCTGCTGGCGCCCCTCGGCGCAGCCCCTTGCCTCGCCCTTGTGGGCGCACATGCTCTCTATATGGCGGCGCATGACGTCCAGCATCTCCGCTTCTTCCGGCGCCTCGTCCTGCCTGAAAATAAAGGGATTGCCCAAAGCGCCTCGGGCGGCCATGACGCGATCGGCGCCCGTCTGCGCCAGTATGTCGCGGGCGTCCTGTCTGGTCCATACGTCGCCGCTGGCCGCGACCGGGACGGACAGCGCCTGCTTTGTCTGCTTCACGCACTCTCTGTCTGACGGTCCGGAATACATCTGCGCTCTTGTGCGCCCGTGCACCGCGACGGCGTCCGCGCCCGCCTTCTGCATGGCAAGGCCGAACGTCGCGGCGACGTTCTCGTCTTCGTAAAACCCGCGGCGGAATTTGACGCTGACCGGACAGCTTACCGCGGCCTTGACCGCCTCGACTATCCTCGCGGCGGCGTCCGGATCTCGCATAAGCGCCGAGCCCTCGCCGTTTTTGACTATTTTGGGCACCGGGCAGCCCATGTTTATGTCTATCCCGTCGGCGCCGGATATCTCCAGCGCGAGGCGGGCGCCCTTTGCCATAACGTCCGGCTCCGAGCCGAATATCTGGGCAAAGCACGGTCTGTGCGCGTCCTCGACGGTCAAAAGCTCTCTGGTCTTCAGGTCGTTATAGCAAAGGGCCTTGGCGCTTACCATCTCGGTGAAGGTGCCGGCGGCCCCCATCTCGGCGCAGATCGTCCTGAAGGCGGCGTCGGTGGAGCCCGCCATGGGCGCGAGCAGCAGTCTTCCGTTCAGCTCTCCCATATCAGATAATCCCCCAGCACCCTTTGGGCAAGCTCTGTGAGCGCGTCCGGGTCCATGACGACGTCGGGTTCCTCCTCGCTGATGCCGTGAGCGTCCGCGAGCTCTTTTGTATATTGGGAAAGATAATACACCCTGTGGCCCGTCCTCGGGGCCTCGTACTGGGTGACGATGGGTATTATGCCGCCCTCTATCGATTTTAGCTCGAGAGACGGCGAAAAAGTTATTGTGAGCTCGAGTATGCCGCCGAGCATCGCGGCGAGCCTGGTCTGACCGGAAACGTAATTCCCGAGCGAGTACGCGCAGAAGCACCGATGCCCGTTCGCGGACTCGAGCCATTCCGCCGGCTGGAGCACGTGGGGATGGGTGCCGATTATCACGTCCGCGCCCTCGTCGCACAAAAGCTGGGCGAGCTTTCTCTGCCGGGAGGAGGGATCGTGGCTGTATTCGACACCCCAGTGCATGGAGACCACCAGAAGATCACATTTGGGTCTTATCGAGCGGGCGTCCGCGCGTATCCTGCCCTCTTCTATCTGATTGATCATCCACGGCTTGTCCGAGGGAAGGGAAAAGCCGTTGAAATCGTAGGTGTAAGACAAAAACCCTATCCTTACGCCGTTCACCTCGATTATGGTCTCTTCGTCGGCTTCGGCCTGGCTCGCCGCGCCGCCTATGGTTACGAGATCTCTTTGTCTAAGCGCGTCGAGGCAGGAAAGGAAGCCCTTTTCGCCCTGATCCAGCGAATGGTTGGTCGCCACGTTCACGACGTCGAAGCCCGCCCATTTCAAAGCGTCCGCGACCTCAAAGGGCGCGGCGAAGCGTGGGTAGTTCTCCACCTTGCCGGTGAGCATGACCTCCTGATTGACGAAGGCCAGATCGAACGAGCGGATAAGGGGGGCGACGGTCTCGAAAAGGCGCGTAAAATCGTATCCCGCGTCGGTCTTGCATGAGCGGGACACCGATGAATGCAGCAATATATCTCCCACTCCGCCGAGGGTTATCGTGACGTCGGGCTCGGGCGGCGCGGCAGTCGTTGTGGTTTGTGTCTCGGACGTCGTCGTGGTCTGCGTTTTCAAGGTCGTGCTCGTGGTTTCGGGCATTACCTGTGCAGTCGTCGAGGTCGTGATCTCAGAGGGCGCCGGCGTTTGCGCGCAGCCGGCGAGGACCAGCAGACACAAAACCAGCGCGGCAAGCCTTTTCATGGGCAAACCTCCAATCATTTCATATAGAGTATAGCCGCAAGGGCGTTATTCTGCAACAACAAAACAATTACAAAAATCGGCGGGCACGGCGGGATTATGGATATATGCCTGTCATTATTTGAGCAAACGGTATTTACCCAAAGACGGCTTTATGTTATAATTCTGATGACTTCAAAACAAGACGAAGGTCTTAAAAAGGAGATGTGTAAATTGAAGAAGATCATCAAGCCCGAAACCATGTATGAGTTTAAGATGGTCGGCAATCCCCGCTATTCGCCCGACGGCAAGTACCTGTCGTTCACGGTCAGCCAAATGAGCGAAGAGCGCGACGGATACGACTGCGACATCTGGCTTTACGGCAAGAACGGCCCCAGAAGGCTGACGTCCCGCCACGATGCGAACGGCATGGTGTGGACCCCCGAGAACACCATCATTTTCTCCGCGATGCGCGAGCAGAAATACAAACAGATGCTTAAAAACGGCGAGAACGTCTCCTGTTTCTATGAGATCTCTCCCGAGGGCGGCGAAGCCAGGCTCGCCTTCACGCTTCCGTTCAGAGCGGGCGGACTCAAGCCGCTGGGCGGCGGACTTTACGCCTTTACCGCGCGCACCGATCTCGGCACCAACGACAACCCCGCTTACGATCAGTTCACCGAGCTTCCGTTCTGGTCCAACGCCTACGCCTCGGTGGTCAACGGCAAGCGCAACGTGGTCTATATCTACGACCGCGCGAACGATAAGTGCACGAGAGTCTCTCCCGAGGACTGGCAGTCCAGCTTCTGCGAGTTCAAGGACGGCAAGGTGCTCTACATAGGCGGTCCTCACGGCGACAACCGCACTCCTCACACCGGCCTTTATGAGTTCGACATCGCCACGGGCGAGACCAAAGAGCTCATCCCCTGGAACAAATACGAGATGCGTCAGGCCATGCATTTCGGCAGCAGGATACTGTTCATCGGAACGCTCGGCACCCACGAGGGCGGAGAGAAGTTCTGGTATTACGATCCCGCCACCGGTCTTGACGGCATGTTCCTCGATTACGAGTACACCAAGGGCTCGGGCGGCGCGGCCACCGATATCTACTGGGGCGGCGGCCAGGGCATGAAGCTCACCGATAAGGGCCTTTATTTTCTCACCATCATCGACGAGCATTCCCACCTGAGGATAATGGACTTCGACGGCAATCTCACCGAGGTGCCCATGCGCACCGACATGATCGCCTGCTTCGACCTTTGCGGCGACCATATCGCCTCCATCCAGTACCTGGGCAACACCCCCGCCGAGCTTTTCGTCGATATGGAAAAGGTCACCGACTTCAACAAGGAGCTCGTCGCTGAATACGATCTGCGCGATCCCGAAGAGGTCTTCTTCACCGCGTCCGACGGATATGAGATCCGCGGCTGGGTGCTCCCTCCTCCGGGCTACGATCCGAGCAAGAAATACCCCGCCCTGCTCGACGTCCACGGCGGTCCGCGCGGCGCTTACACCCGCGTGCTCGACCACGAGCGTCAGGTGTTCGCGGCGGCCGGATACATAGTCCTTTACTGCAATCCCCGCGGCTCCGAGGGCAGGGGAGACGAATTCGCCGACATCTGGGGCAAATACTTCACCGTCGACTACGACAACCTCATGGAGTTCACCGACGAGTGCATCCGCCGTTATCCCGCCATAGACGTAGACCGTCTGGGCGTCACCGGCGGCTCCTACGGCGGAGTCATGACCAACTGGATCATCACTCACACCGACCGATTCAAGGCCGCCGTCGCTCAGCGCTCGATAGCCAGCTGGATAGTGTTCGAGCATACCTCGGACATCGGCCCCGGCTTCAACCTGACCTCCCACCTCGCCACCACCCGCGACAACGCCGAGTATCTGTGGGATATATCCCCGCTCAAATACGCCGCGAACTGCGTCACGCCCACCATGTTCATCCACAGCGACTGCGACTTCTGCTGCTGGTATGCCGACGCCGTGAGCATGTTCACCGCTCTCAAAATGAAGGGCGTGGATTCCAAGGTAGTTCTCTATCACGGCGAGAACCACAGCATGTCCCACGCCGGCCGTCCGCACAACAGGGTCACCCGCTTCTACGAGATAACCGGCTGGCTGGACAAATATCTGCAGAAATAAGAATAAAGGAGATATACGATGAGAAAGTTCGTACCGGAAACTCTTTATGAGATAAAAATGGTGGGCGGCCCGAAGTTCTCGCCCAACGGTGAGTATATCGGCTTTACCGTCACCACCGCCAACGCCGATACCAACGGCTACGATTCCAATATCTGGATAATGAACAAGAACGGCGAGCATCATGCCGTCACCTTCTCGAATGACGCGGGAGATTTTATCTGGACCCCGGAAAACACCATGATCTTCCAGGCCATGAGAGAAGAGAAATACAAAAAGATGGCCGCCGACGGCGAGGATATCAGCTGCTTCTATGAGCTCGATCCCCGCGGCGGCGAGGCAAAGCTCGCTTTCACCCTCCCGCTCAGAGCGGGCGGACTGCAGAGTCTGGGCGGCGACCTTTACGCCTTCTCCGCCCGCATAGACCTCAACCGTCCTTGCGTCGATGGCCTTGATCCCGACGCCCGCCGCAAGGCCCTTCTCGATCACAAAAACCCCGCCTACGAGGTGTTCGACGAGCTCCCGTTCTGGTCCAACGGCGCCAAGGCCGTCACCAACAAGCTGCGCAGCGTGGTCTATATCTACAACCGCAAGACGGGCGAATACAAGCCCATTGCGCCCAAGGAATGGAACTCCTCCTTCCAGGACTGCAAGAACGGCAAGATCCTGTATCTGGGCGGCCCGCTGGTCGACTTCAGGTTCCCCCAGTACGGCGTGTTCACCTACGACATAGCCACGGGCGAGACGGTAAAATACACCGAGCAGAGCGATTACAGCATCTATTTTGCCCGCTTCTTCGGCGACGATAAGATAATCATGAGCGCCTGCACCGGCTGCAACTATTCCCGCGAGGACCGCGTCAGGTTCTACGCCATCGACCTCAACACCAAGCGCTCCTGGCTGTTCAACGATTACGACCGTCCCATCGGCTCGACCGCTGCGGCGTCCAACCTGCGCTTCGGCGGAAGCTACCGCTTCAAGCACACCGACGAGGGCTTTTTGTTCCTCAGCATCGAGGGCGAGGCCACTGTCATGCGCCTTCTCAAGTTTGACGGCACCATCGAGGACCGTCCGCTGCCCGAGGGCATCATAGCCGACTTCGATCTGCACGACGGCACCTTCGTTTTCGGCAACCTTAAGGGCGCGGCGCCCACCGAGATCTACATCGGCGACAAGCAGGCCACCCACTTCAACGACGAGCTGATGAAGGAGGTCTATTTCATCGAGGCCATCCCTCACAAGTTCATCGCCTCCGACGGATATGAGATCCACGGCTTCTGCGTGCCACCTGCCGGCTACGAGCCGGGCAAGAAATATCCCGCCATCCTCGACATCCACGGCGGTCCGAGAGCGGTATACAGCCCGGTGGTCGACCATGAGATCATGACCTGGGCCAGCGAAGGCTACTTCGTCATCTTCTGCAATCCCCGCGGCTCCGACGGACGCGGCGACGAATTCGCCGATATCTTCCACAAATATTTCACCGTCGACTATCAGAACATAATGGACTTCGTCGACGAGATGATCAAGGTATATCCCGACATCGACGTCGATCACATGGGCGTCACCGGCGGCTCTTACGGCGGAGTCATGACCAACTGGGTCATCACTCACACCGACCGCTTCAAGGCGGCCTGCGCCCAGCGCTCCATATGCAACTGGATCGCCTTCGAGCACACCTCGGAGATCGGCCCCGGCTTCAACCTGTTCACCCATGAGGCCACCACTGCCGACGATTACGATTATCTGTGGGAGATCTCGCCGCTCAAGCACGCCGACAACTGCAAGACTCCCACGCTGTTCATCCACGGCGACCGCGACTATATGTGCTGGGAAGTCGACGCGATGAGCATGTTCACCGCCCTCAAGCTGCGCGGCGTTCCCTCCAAGGTCTGCCGCTTCCACGGCGAGAATCACAACCTGTCCCGTTCGTCCGGACGTCCCCGCAACCGCATCTCGAGGCTGCACGAGATAACCGACTGGATGAACAAATACGTAAAATAAAGCTTTATCGGTCTCTCCGCCCTCAGGGGCGGAGAGACGCCTTAACAAGGAGGATATCTTTGAAAATAACCCCCGAGAGCATATACGATTTCAAAAGCGTCGGCGCTCCTTCGTTCTCTCCCGACGGCAGCCGCCTGTGCTTCAGCGTGGGTTCGTGCAGCAGAGAGAAAAACGGATACGTCTGCGACGTATGGGAGTTGACAAACGGCGGTCCGCGTCAGCTCACCTTTTCGGGCGACGCCTTCGGATTCGTGTGGACTTCGGAAAACACGATCCTGTTTCCCGCCTTGAGGGAGGAGCCCTATATCTCGAGAGCCGCATCCGGCGAAGCTCTTACCTGCTATTATGAGCTCGACCCCGCGGGCGGTGAGGCGAGCCTCGCTTTCACGCTGCCCTTCAGGGCCTCCGGCCTTCAATGCGTCGGAAAGGACAGATACGTCTTTTCGGCCCGCATCGAGCTCGAGCCCCAGCCCGAGGGCTACGACGTCTTCGACGAGGTGCCGTTCTGGAGAAACGGTCTTTACATAATCAATAAAAAGCGCGACGTGCTTTATCTTTACGACCGCGCAAAGGACGAATGCGTCCGCATCTCCGATCCCGAAAGGCACGCATATTTCCAGTGCGTGTCGGACGGCCTTATCTGCTATACGGGCGGCCCGGTCAGGGACGACCGCGTGCACCTCAGCGGAGTGTATCTTTACGATACTGCGACGGGCGAAACGCGCACCGTGCTCGACTGGGCGGAAAACGTCGCCGTCAGCGCGGTCCGCTTCATGAAAGATGATCTCGTCCTCATCGCGGCGTACGATTCGCCCATGTATACCGGCGACAACTCCCGCTTTTATCTGTGGGATCACGTCACCGGCAGGATCCGGCTTTTCAACAATTATGAGTTCATGAAGGAGGCGGGCGGCGCCGCGACCGACGTCAACCAGACCCCCGGCCGCCGCAGCAAATCCACCCCCGAGGGGCTGTACTTCTTCAGCTATATCGTCGACCGGCCCGCGCTCAAGCTGCTCAGGCCCGACGGCGTCATAGAGGACGTCGTATCGCCCGAAAACAGGTATTTTACCGGCTTCGATCTTTCGGGCGGCAAGCTGGTGACCGCCGCGTTCACTGAGACCGCTCCCGCCGAGCTTTACGTCAACGGCGAGCGCGCGACCTTCTTCAACGACCGGGTGATGAGCGGCCTCGAGGTCAGCGTACCCGAGCCCGTGTACTTCACCGCGTCCGACGGCTACCGCATATCCGGCTGGGTCATGAAGCCCTGCGGTTACGAGCCGGGCAAAAAATACCCCGGCATACTCAACATGCACGGCGGCCCGCGCGGCGCGTCCAACGCCGTATTCGATCATTCCGAGCAGGTCTACGCCGCGGCGGGATATTTCGTCTTTTTCTGCAACCATCGCGGCTCTGACGGCAGGGGAGACGCCTTCGCCAACGTGCGCGGGCTGATGGGCGACGTCGATTACAAGAACCTGATGGAGTTCACCGATTTCGTGCTCGACAGCTATCCCGATATCGACCGTGATAGGCTGGGCGTTGCCGGCGGTTCCTACGGCGGCTTCATGTGCAACTGGATAATCGGCCATACCGACCGCTTCAAGGCCGCCTGCTCGCAGAGATCGGTATCCAACTGGATAACTTTCGAGCATACCTGCGACATAGGGCCGGGCTACACCAACGGATATTTCGCGGCCAACACCGCGGAAAACGCCGAATATCTATGGGACCGCTCTCCGCTCAAATACGCGCCCAACGTGGTGACGCCCACTCTTTTCATCTATTCCGACCGCGACGTGGACTGCTGGATGCCCGAGACCGTGCAGATGTTCACCGCCCTTCAGATGAAGGGCGTAGAGTCCAAGGTATGCGTGTTCCACGGCGAGAACCACGGCCTTTCCCGTTCGGGAAAACCCGAAAACCGCATCTCCAGACTCAGGGAGATCGTCGGCTGGTTCGATAAATATCTTAAATAAAGGACGGTGCTTTTATGGCAAGAGTCTTACCCGAAGACATTTATAAAATAAAGGAGCTTTACTCGCCCGTGTTCTCGCCCGACGGCAAAAAGGCCGTCTTTTCGGTCATGCAGGCGGACAGGGACAAAAACGGTTACGATATGAGTCTGTGGCTGTGGCGCGAGGACGGGGGAGTGAGCAGACTAACCCGCGGCGGCAGCGACGGCGGCGCCTTTTGGGAGGACGACGATCATATCGTCTTTTCGTCCGGACGCAGCCCCAAGCTCGCGCGCTATTTCCGCATCGACGTGCGCGGCGGCGAGGCCGAGCCCATCCCCGGCATGAAGGGCGGCGGATTTTATAAAAAATTCGGCGATGGGCGCAGCTTCTACGTAAAGACAGAAAGAGCGGAGCCTCTTGAAAAAAAGTGGGAGCTCGGCTCCGAGCCCGGCAAGGACTACGACGTCTTCGAGGAGACCCCGTTCTGGTTCGACGAGCGCGGCGTGATCAACAGACTCAGGTCGAGTCTTACCGTCTGCGGTACGGACGGTGCCGAGCGCAAGCTCACGCCCAAGTTCTTCAACGTCGGCATGGTGGCCTATTCGCCCGATGAAAAGTTCATCGCGTACAGCGGCGCGGAATACGAGGACGTCGTCAACTTCTTCACCAAGGTCTATATCTACGACGTCGAAAAGGACGAGAGCCGCCTGCTCTTCGGCCCCGAAGGGCTTTCCTGCCCCTACGTCTACTGGTGCGGCGACAGGATAGTCTCCTACGCCTGGGAGCATCTCGACTCCCATTCAAATATGCGCCCGTTCTCGATCGACCCCGCGACGGGCGAGTATACCGAGATGGAGTTCGGCGACGCCAACATGATGCTCAAATATAAAAACGGCATGCTTTACGGCGCCAAGAACTACTGGTACATGAGGCCGGTGACCTCCTACGATATGACCGGCAGGGAGCACCCCATCGCCCAGCCGGAGGGCGCGGTCTCGGGCTTCGACGTAAGAGACGACGGCGCCGTCATCATGTGCGAGGCGGTCGGCTGCGGCCTTCCCGAGCTTTACCTTCTGACGCCCGACGGCAGACATACGAGGCTTTCCGATTTCAACTCCGGGTATCTTGCGAGCGTCGAGTATTTCGAGCCCGAATACCGCACCTTCAAGGACCGCGACGGCGTCACCCTCGAGTGCCACGTCATAAAGCCCGCGGGCTACGTCCCTGGCAAAAAATACCCCGGCATCCTTTATATGCACGGCGGCCCCAAGGGCACCTACACCCGCGCCTTCACCCACGATATGCAGGCGCAGGCCGCCCGCGGATACTTCGTCTTCTACACCAATCCCCGCGGCTCTGACGGGCGCGGTCAGGACTTTGCCGACGTCACCGATATCATGGGCACCATCGATATGAACGATTTCATGGACTTCACCGATTTCGTTCTTTCCGAGTATCCCGATATCGACCCCGAACGCCTGGGCGTGACCGGCGGCTCCTACGGCGGCTTTATGACCAACTGGCTCATAGGTCACACCGACAGGTTCAAGGCGGCGGCCTCCCAGCGCTCGATCGCGAACTATATGACCAAGCTTCTGTGCTGCGACAACGGCATTTCCTTCGACATCTGGCAGGTCAGCTCCAAAAACGGTTTTGCGGACGACAGGAAGATATGGGACAATTCGCCCCTCAAATACGCGCCCAACGCGGTGACGCCCACCCTTTTCATCCAGTCCTCGGAGGACTACCGCTGCTGGATAGCCGAGGGCGTTCAGATGTATACCGCCCTGATGATGAAGGGCGTGCCCTGCCGCATGTGCGTGTTCAAGGGCGAGAGCCACGGTCTGGTCAGAAACGGAAAGCCGGAAAACCGCATAGCGGTCATCAACGAGATTGCGGCCTGGATGGATAAATATCTCGGCTGAACGCAAAAAAATAAAAGGCCCGCTGCCGTCGCAGCGGGCCTTCATCATTCATTCGTCGAGCTCAAGCCTCATAAGTACCAGCTCCTGCCAGCCCGAAAGGCGGGAGAAAAAGCCGCGCGGGTTGCGGCCGTATTCTACAAAGCCCTCGCTTTTGTAAAGCTCGATCGCCCGGAGGTTTTCGGCGACCGCGTCCAGCTCGAGCTGGGCGTAGCCCGCCTTTTTGGCGCATTCTATGCACGATCTCGTCAGCGCGCGGCCGATACCCAGGCCCCAAAACTCTTTGTCCACGTTTATCCCGAATTCCGCCCTGCGGCGTACCTTGTCGAAATCGCCGACGCGGTTTATCCCCGCAAGGCCTGCAATGCGTCCGTCCGCCTCGGCAATGAGCTCGATCTCGTTTTCGCTCTCGGCCTTTTGCCCGAGATACTCGGCTTCCTGCTCTGCGGTGAATTTTATCTCTTCGGGGTAGGAAAGAAGACAGTCGGTCTGCGCGTGGGCGAGTATGAAGCTCTCAAGGGCGGCGGCGCCGTCCTGCGCCGTCCCGTTTCTTATGACGCAGGACCTTCCGTCCTTCATCGTTATCGTCTTTCTGTATTCCATGGTTTTTGCTCTCCGTATCTCATCTGAGGATGAAGACCGTCCTTTCGGTCCCGTCGTCAATGATGGTTTCGCCCAGCCGTATAAAGCCGTGCTTTTCAAAAAGGTGCAGCATGGGCGCGTTGTCGCGGTGGGTGTCCGCCATCACCGCGGGCCGCAGCGTTTTTGCAAAGCCGACCGCCGCGGCGAATATGCCGCCCGCCGTGCCGTCCGATGCCAGCTTGTGTATTACCGCAAATCTTCCGTCCTCCGGGATCATGCCCCCGTACGCGGGCTCACGATCTAAAACGCAGGCGAAAGCGCCGCATATCATCCCGCAGCGCTCCGCGACGTAAAGCTCTCCCTTTTCGATATGCTCCTCAAGCGCGCTCTCGGGCGGATAGCTGTCCTTCCACTGGGTCGGATTCCCGCTCTTTTTCATGAACGCCCTCGCGTGTTCGTATACAGGCCTCAGCGCCGCAAGATCACTCTTTTCGGCCTTCCTTATCTCAAACATCCGATCACCATGCCTTTACAGGCCTATGATATATTTCATCCCGGAAAAAAGCAACAGAAAAAGGACCGCAGAAGGAGGCGCTTCGTAAGGAAGTACCTCCTTCTCTTTTGATAGCAGGGTAATTGACCGAGTGGGTCAGTAATGGTACAATGATTAAAAAACGGGATTTGTGAGGGCAGCACTATATGAGAAAAATCGTTTTGAAAACAGA
>JAEEGL013195467.1_pt1 | contig 27685 bp, 6 predicted proteins | sample 9134231 | NCBI WGS metagenome assembly JAEEGL01 (sample SAMN16246548, study PRJNA631951) | gut metagenome | biome: gut microbiome; feature: rumen; material: fiber-attached | host: Bos | place: Iran: Karaj | collected 2018-10
AAGGATTGGTGCTAAGTACAAATAAATTATTATTAATCAAATACATAAGTGTATGAAGAAAAATTTACTTTCTGTGGTGTTGTTATTGATTTTTTCGATAACCGCCAATTCAGCAGTGCAGTATTCATTGAGAGAAAGTTTTGAGGGCAGTGCTCTTCCTGAGGGTTGGACTCAGGAATATGTATCCGGTCAGCAGGACTGGGTAGTAGAGCAGGGCGCCGATTTGCTTTATCCCAAAGGTGCTGCCGAAGGTGCCGGTCGTGTGGCTATCCGCAGTGTTTCCGATCATTCGGTTAACTATACGACAAAGTTGGTGACACCTGTAATGAATGTCAAAGACTTGTATCTTCCGATGCTTGTATTCTCTCACGCACAACAGCAGTGGACAGGTGATGTTGATGTCCTGACTATCTACTATCGTACCGGTGAGAATCGCGAGTGGGTACCTCTTGACAGTTTTGTAACCAAAATCCCGAACTGGAAAGAGGATACCGTTATGCTGGTTGCTCCGAACGAAACTTACCAACTCGCTTTTGAAGCACGTAGCAATATGGGACGTGGCATCGTGTTGGACAATGTTCGTGTTCGTGCCACCTCGGTATGCGACACTCCTGAGAATTTTCAGGTCGACGGTTTGACAACCACATCTGCCACCATTCGTTGGCAAGGACCTCTGGATGCCAATCTGTTTGAGATCCTGATCAATGGTTCTGAGATTGAAAATCTCGCAGCTATTGACGAAGACAACCTTATCAAACGTGCGTTTGTTGATCCTACTGAAAGCGGTATGGTATTTAGCACAGGTGATATCTTGTCTCGTAACACCCCTTATTATGTTTATATCCGTTCGATATGCGAAGGTGGTGAAACAAGTGGTTGGTTGGCAGGTCAGTTCCGTACAACTAACACTGCTCCGATACCTTATTCCATTTCGTTTAACAGAGATTATGTGAATGGTACAATTTATCATGCAGATTATTGGACTCACGGAACAAGTATAACAAAGGATAATGGCGAAATGGAATTCATGCCGTTTGTAAATTCCAACACGGATGTAAGTAGTCGCGGTAATTATTCTTACAACAAGACCTCATGTTTGGTATTCTCCGGTGCAAGAAATGTTTCTACTGCAATTCCTGCTGGTCAGTATGTATGGGGTGCTACTCCGGAACTGGTTGTTGACAATGTAAAGAATCTGCAGGTCACTTTCTGGGGAACAGCATATGAGTATGTTAATGCAGATAAATTTGCTTCAGGTTTGATAGTGGGTGTGATGACTGACCCAGCCGACTGGAGTACATTTACAGCAGTTGATACAGTATATGCTACTGTTTCCAAAGGTTTCGATCGATATACCGTATATCTGGATAAATACAATGGAAACGGCAAATATGTTGCTTTCGCAAGCAACTTCATTGAAAAGGACAATATCTTCTATCTGGATGAAGTAGAGATCAAAGAAAGTCCTGCACTTCATGCTATCAGCAAGGTGGAAGTTAGCGATGCTCAAGCCGGTTCTGTAGTTGTGAATGCACAAATGAACGGCAATACCAAGTTTAATGTTATTGTTGCTCGCGACTCTGCAGATGCCGCAGGTATTCCAATACTTGATCCCAGTACATTGCCTGCTGATTATATCGTCACCAATGTACAAAAGAATGCTTCCGATCTGCCATGTCAGATTGATGTTCCTCAGAATGGTGGTTTCGTTCAAATTTATTTGCAACCTACAGATGGAACCAATAAAGGTGATTACACTTTGCCGGTTAAGCAACTTATGCCGATGTGGCAGGCTACTGACGAAGCAACTTACGGATTTGAGGCTGATGAAAAGAGTTGGGAATTCCGGGCAATGTATAACTTTGCCACTCCGATTACGGCTACTTACAACTATCCGTATTCGTTGATTACATGGTATACCACATTGCCATATTATCCTGATAAAGACAATTATGAATATCCGGTTCGCTATGGTGTAAGTCCGTTCACTGGAACTTCTTATACCAATTATCATAGTGGCAAGGGCTATCTGTCGCTCAAGAAATCGCAACGTACTATGGGTGACGGTACTGTTGGTAGACCTAATGGTCAATATGCAGCATTCCCCAAAGTGGAGAATCTTGCTGAGTATATCATGAAATTCTATATCAAGTCGTATAGCAAAACCATGGGCAACTCCCGTGTTGCTGCCGGTGTAATGAGCGATCCGTTCGACTATAAGACTTTCGATACTCTTGCCATATTCGATGGTGTTCAAGAATACTATTCAAAATCTATAGAGTTCAGTGATTATGTTGCTAAGGGTGGTAAAGGTAGATATCCTGCTATCATGGCAGTTGATGCTGACGTCAAGATAAGTGGTGGTTCCGGATCTGGAGGTAGTATCATCGGTGGAAGCTATAAAGATACAACATTATCGCAGACTTATATTGATGATGTGACTATCCGCAAGATTGGTGGTTGCATGGAGCCGGCAAATGTTAATCTTGCTATTACCGACACTTCGCTTGTTATTACATGGAAAGTATTGGGAACTGCTTCCAAATGGGTTTTGAATGTGTATACAGATGCCAAGGCAACCAACTTGTTGGCAACACAAACTATCACAGGAGAACCCAAAGCTGAGATCAAGGGTCTGTCTCCGCATACCACTTATTATTACACTTTGGTGGTTGAGTGCGATGGCGTTCTCTCAGAAGCAGAAATACATGAGTTTACTACCAACTGCGTAGAAGCAGAAGCAATACCTTTCGTTGATAGTTTCGAAGGATATATCACTGGTAGTAGTAATCCAGCTTCATTGCCTCCATGTTATGCTATCAATCAACTCAGATACTCATACGAATCTTCTACATCGTATTATCCGTATGTTTACGCGTCGTCTTCTTATGCACACAAAGGAAACAATTCGTTGTATTTCGGTTATACGAGTTCGTTGTCGACAAGCAAGGACTTGTATATGATATTGCCTCCGATGGCTGACGATCTGAACAAACTTCAAATGTCGATATATGTTAGACCATCATCCACTACGTATGGTGGAGATACCCTATGGGTTGGTGTGGTAGCAGACCAATCAGGATTGGCATCTTTTGATACTATTGCTCCACTTGTAGTACCTTCGGTCGCTGCTTATGAAGAGCGTGTGATCAGTTTTGCATCTTATGCCGGTCAGAATAAGCATATTGCAATAGTTCAACCTAAGAAACTGAAAGGTCATATTTATTATATTGACGACATTAAAGTATCGTATCTCTCCAATTGCGGTGTGAAAGTTCAGAATGTAACATGCAAAGTAAGTGATGACGATGTAGTTATTTCATGGACTCCGCAAGCTGTGGATGGTTATGAATATATCATATCCAAAACCTCTGTTGAGGATATGGAAGAACTCAGTGAAAGCGATATCATCGTGCGTCGTCAAACTACTACCGCTCTTGGTGATACTGTAACCAACGCACAAGGTGGATTCGACTCCAACACCACTTATTATGTATATGTTCGCACATATTGTAGTGCTACCAATATTGGTGAGTGGTCAAATGTTACAAGTTTCAAGACCAACTGCTTGCCTCAAACTCCGGAGGCATTCGGTGTGGAGACATTCGATAGCGCTGAGAGATTCAGCTGCTGGACAGCGGATATCAACAAGCTTATAGGCAATCCGTCGCTTACAACTCCGAGAAACACCAATGGCTATTTGTATCTTTACAATGCTAAGCAGACAGCTACCAGTGCCGGAGAAACATACGCCATTTTGCCTACTTTGAATGTAGATAGCATTAAAGATGTGGAAGTTAGCTTTGATTTCCATGGTGGAACTTCCGGTTCTTCTCGTTTGGAAGTAGGTGTCTCCGGCGATGATTTCTCAAGTTATATGTCACTGAAGAGTCTGCATGGTGGTATGGTTGCCCTAACAACTGCTGCTGGCAATTTTGGCTTTGCTGAAGGTCAACGCGTAACGGTTCGTCTGGATAACTATATTGGTGATGCTGACGGTAACTTTGGGAAGCGAATCACATTGTTGGGTAAAGGTAACGCAGATAGTGTAAACTATGTATATATCGACAATCTGAGTGTCCGTTATATAGATGCTTTGCGTTGTCCTTTGTATGTAACTATTCCTGACAGTACTATCGAAGTAGGTAGCGCAGTAGTCAACTGGGATGCCCAGGATGGTGCTGTAAGTTACGAAATCAAATATGCTGATGCTGCAATCAATCCTGATACGGATGAGGCAAAAGATTCAACAGTGACTACAGTTAATGTTAAGACTGTTGCTTCGGCAACTACAAGCGTAACACTTACAGAACTCCCCGGCTTGACGTACTTCTATGTATATGTTCGCACGGTTAATGCTGGTGGCGAGAAGAGTATATGGTCGAACTGCCGTGTATTCCGCTCAAGTTGTCCTTCAGCATGGGATCTGCCATATAGCGAAGACTTCGACAAATACAACAGTGGCGCTGCCAACTTGCCGGATTGCTGGGATCGTTATTGGTCAAACAATACAACCACATATCCATATGTATATTCATCTGCCAAAAATGGTACAACAGGTAACGGACTGTATGCGGCTAGTACTATAAAGAACGGACCTACTTATGCTATCCTGCCCAAGATGAACATCGACAGCGTCAATAAGTTGATGATCACCTTAGATTACAAGTCGAATGCTAAAACAGCTACTCAAAGCTCAAGTGGCGGTCCTAACCGTTATTTGGCAATTGGTGTGGCTAATAACATTGAGACACAGGAAGCTCTGGAAGCTTCGGTAGTTTGGGTTGATACTATCATCAGTTCTGATAATACTAACTTCGCAACATACACTGGGGCATTTAATAACTACACTGGCAATGGTGAATACATAATCCTTTGCAGTTACGGTGGCTGCGATGCTAATAGTACAACCAGCACTACAGTTGGTGGTGTATATGTCGATAATCTCATTATTGAGAGAATACCGACCTGCTTCCCCGCTTCAGTAGATTTCGTAGGTTCTTCTTCAAGTTCGTTGACAGTTGATATAACTGATAATTTCTCGCAGACAGCATGGGATTTGGCATTCGTACCCGCAGGTGGTGATGTGGCTTCTGTTACTCCTGTCACAGTAAATGCTACTGATACTATAAAAGGTGGGTATTTCCTGATAGAAGGTCTTCCTCACAGCACTCAATATGATGTATATATTCGTGCCAATTGCGGTGGAGGAGATGTATCGAAATGGTCGAAACCTGTAAGTATGAGTACTAACTACAAGGTTTTGCCGGATAAGGCATTCTGGGACTTTGAATATACCGAAGATGAGCGTGCCAACTATCTGGTTATGTCTCCTAAGGCTACTAGCAGATCTTATCTGACCGACCCGATGTTTATTGAGGGCAATCCGAACAGTGCTGCTACATATTCATATTATCCATACTTGTATCCGACTTCTGTTCCTACTTCGGCTACAGCTGCGATTTATGGTTACAAGAGTGATTTCTCAATGAGATTGTATTCTACATCTAGTTATCCGACGCAGTGGTTTGCTTTGCCTGAAATCGATGCTAATCTTGATACATTGCAGATTCGCTTCGATGCTACTTCAGCATATATAAGCAACCGTTCTACGAAAGCGATAACAAATACTTATGCTAAGGGTACTTATCCTCATGCAATGAAAATAGGTGTGATGAGCGATCCGAATGATTTCTCTACATTCACTCAGTTGTCGGAGTTCGTATTCCCCGAAGTAACCGCTACCAACGACACGTTGATAGGCGATTCGATGGCTTTCTGGAATCACTATACGCTCAACCTCTTCGGAGCTGAGGCTAAGGGTAAATATATTGCTTTTGTTACTGATTACAACACTACCAGCTATGCTTATATAGACAATATCAAGGTAGAGCCTGCACAAGGTTGCGGTGCTCCTGCCGGTCTGTCGGTAGTTGACTCTACGTTGACAGATGCGTCTGCAGATGTGGTATGGGTAAGCAACAAACTGAAATGGAATCTGCAACTCTATGAGGGAGATAACGATACAGTAGCAATTCTTGATACTATTATCACGGTTCCTGCTCTTACTTACGAGACCAAGTTGCATATCGACAATCTCGAAGGCAATACTTCTTACACAATCAAGGTTCAAACAATATGCGGCGATGAGGAAACCAGCGAATGGTCGGTTTATACCTTCAAGACTCCGTGTACTCCTATGAATGATGCGGAGGCAGAAGTTGAGATCGACTTCAATGAGAACCTGTATGCAGCCGGTAGTTCAACCACTTATGTTCTCCCAACTTGCTGGGAATTGAATACCGGTGGTACTTATAGTGCAACTTATCAAACTTATGCTATTCCTGGTACTACTACCTACAATTATGGTCGTGGCGAGGAAACAACTGATAGAGCATTGCGTTTCTACACTACAACTTCATATTACGACAATTATGTAGTATTGCCTGAAACTGAGTTTGCTCTCGACACTATGATGCTTCACTTCTGGGGTCGTGCAGTTTATTGCTATCAGATGACTTACTCCACAGTAGCTTCAAGAGGTAGAGTTTATTCCGCTAATGGCAATTATCTGAAGAAATTGGTAATCGGTATAATGACCGATCCTGATGACTTCTCAACATTTGTTCCAAAGGATACTATCACTTATGATATTACTCTTGCAACTACAGATTATATGCAGGACGATCCTGAAGGAGAAAACTATTGGCGCGAATACACTATTCCATTGAAGAAATATACCGAGGGTGGAAGACTCGTAATTCTTGCTCCGAAGCCGACCGCTACAAGCTACTTCTTCGTGGATGACTTGTCTGTTATCAACGAGAACTATTGCTTCCCACCAAGCAATGTCCTGGTTCGCGAGAGTACTTCCAATAGTGTAATTATTGAATGGAAGGGTAACAAGCAGGCAGAAGTACAAGTGTCTACAACTGCTGACTTTGCTGATGGTACAGTAGTAGCCGACAAGGTGGTTGATGCACAGCAAGCTACTATAGATGGCTTGCAGGATGGTACAACTTATTACGCACGTGTTCGCCACGTCTGCTCATCAGACGAGGTAAGTCGTTGGGTAAACTCTTCAAGCTTCAACACAACTTATGCTTTACGTTTCTTCGAAAACTTCAATGCTGCCAAGACTTATCCGAAAGACTGGTCAAGATACAACAAACGAATGATGATCGTTTGCGATTCAACCAAGAACATGATAGGTTCTGAGATTGCTGAAAGTACATCCGGTTGGCAGCGCCTGCCTTCAAATGTAGGTATGGACGCAGGTCATCTCTATAGCAATATATACGGAACAGGTTGCTACAAATGGATTGTAACACCTCAGATCGACTTGACTAATGTAACAGCTGATGACAATGTCGCACTTACATTCAAGATGACCGTAACTGATGGTGTTGCACATGCCGGTGATCCCGCTGATATGATTACTGGTGAGGATGACGCTTTCGTTATTGCTATTTCTACCGATAATAAGGCTACATGGAAGAGCGAAGATCTGACAGTTTGGGCAAATCGTCCGTTTGCAGCACATTATAATGCTCAAACAAAGGATACTGTGTTTGTAGATCCTGATTATGTTTACAACGAGCTTCCTGTTGTCTATGGAGGTAAATTGATCAAAGTCGATCTGTCGAAGTACGCTGGTCAGACTATCAACATTGCTTTCTATGGTGAGTCTACAGTAAAGAATGCTGATAATGATCTTCACATTGATGATGTTCAAGTGAACACTTATACTCTTAATGAGTATGAAGCTACCACTTGCCGCTGGTGTGATTATGAGGATGAATATTTCACTCTCGATGCTGATGAACTGATATATGATACAACTACGGTTTATGAAGCATATACACCAAGCACGGAGTTTGGCAAGGATCACCTGAATCGCATGTATCTGACCGTTAATCCTGATAGTTGGAATGTGATGGATAGTGTTGTTATTTGTGAAGGTGATGATTACACACTTGACAACTTCAATCTCCATAACGTTTCTAAATCCGGTGTATTCAAACAGAAACTTTCCAATGCATATACTTGCGATAGTATCGTTGTTTTGAACTTGACGGTTAATCCGAAATTATATACCGATACATTCAAAACCATATGTCAAGGTGTATACGAAGAGTTCAATGGTGTCAAGTATTATGAAACAGGAAACTATGTTGATACAATTCCGTCAGTGGTTACTGGATGTGATAGTATTGTTACATTGCACCTGACTGTTACAGAAGCGCTTCAGGATGAATCTACCTTATTCCTGTGCGAAGGAACAAGTCTTGAATTGAATGATACTACAATCACAACAGGTGGTACTTATGTATTCAAGTTGAGTAATGAATTCGGTTGCGACTCGATAGTTACTTATGAGGTTGTTGAGAAACAGAAAGAAGAGACATTCTTCCGTGCTGCTATTTGCAGTGGTGAGACCTACAGCGTTGATCCGTTTAGAGGCTTGAGCGTTGAGGGTGATTATCCAATCACATTGTTGACTCAATATGGTTGCGATTCTTTGGTAACTCTCCACTTGCTTGTAGCAAAAGATGGTACTATGGAAGATTCTATCAAACTGGAAGAACTTCCATACGTTCTTAACGGACAGGAAATCTTTGGTACTGATACACCTGAGGGTGTCATTACAACAACTGTCAACCTCGGTTGCGGTGATGTGACATTGATTCTTACTGTAGGTACACCTACTGCTTTGAACAATGTATATGTCAACAACTTGGCATTGGCTCCCAATCCAGTACATGTTGGTGAGAACGTACAAGTATTGTCGCACTTCACTAAGGCACAAATGCAGCAGATGGTTGTAGAGGTTTACAACGGAACTGGTGCACTCGTCAACCGTACGATGCCTAAGGCAACTCCTGTAGTGATCGAATCCTTGCCGGCAGCCGGTGTATATATGGTTCGTATCACAACTGGCGATGATACTTATCAGTCCAAACTGATAGTGAAATAATCTCTGTGCTTCGGCACAAACTCGGACAGCCCGATTGGTTTCGGGCTGTCTGTCTAATAAGGGGTGTTATGTGGAAAAGCTTTTGGCGATTTTGCCACATAGATATTGGGGATGATGTAGTATTGATATGGAATCGTAGCATGGTTTGTACCACATGCTTGTAGTATTGTTACTTTTCTGCTATGAGAAAGATAAGCATAGTATTAGGCATATTATTGGTTGTAATGCCACTGTCAGCAGAGCGACGCAGTTTGGCTGATGCAATTGGTATTGCTATGCGTCAGCAGCATCATATTTCTGTCGTGCAAAAACGTATGATGCCCCAAGAGCGGAATGCAACTGTCGTGGCAGAATCTGATGCATGGATTGCTGTGAACATTGGAAGTGGATTTGTGCTTGTGGGAGCAGACTGTCGTATGCCGGAAGTGCTTGGATGGAGCGACAATGGTGAGTTTGATCCGGATTCGTTGAACGACAATCTGCGCTATTGGCTTGATAGCTATGATCAGGAGATGAAATCCGACCTGAATTACTCAATTCTGGAGATCGAGCAAGGCAGTGTCTCTGCTCTCGATGATAAAATGTTTCCATTGGAGATTGAACCTCTCTGTGTAACACAATGGAATCAGAACGACCCATACAATCTGCTTTGTCCTATCTATACCGGTACTAAACGTGCTGCTACGGGTTGTGTTGCAACTGCAATGGCGCAAGTGATGGCGTGTCATAAGTATCCCCAGACAGGTGTCGGTTCGCATTCTTATCAATGGGCTCGAGCTGCAGGTGATACAATCACTCTTTCTGCAAGTTTTGATTCGATTACCTACGATTGGAGTCTTCTGACTGGTCCTACTTCCGTAAGTAACTACATACCTTATAAAGGTCAAGTCTCCGCTTTGATGTATCAATGCGGTGTTTCGGTCAATATGAAGTATGGATCATCAAGTAGTGCAAACACAACAACTGCTGCTCGCTCTTTGGTGCAGTATTTCGGATACGATAGTTGCATTCAGAATATCAAGGCGGATATTCTTCCTGCCGATAGCGTGTCCTTCATCCTGCATATGGAACTTGCAGAGGGCAGACCGGTCATATTGTCAGGAACTTCAGAGCAAGGCACACGACATGCTTTCATACTCGATGGATACAATCGAGACGGATATTACCATGTCAATTGGGGGTGGGGTGGTAGTTCGGATGGATACTATCGGTTGTCCGCCCTTTCTCCCTCCGGAAGTCAAGGTAGTGGAAGCGGAGGAAAAACATATGGCAAGAACCACACAATAATAGTCGGTATCAAACCTTCTGCCGACAACATCCTGCCTCCTCCTCATATGGGAATCGATAGCATTACTGTCGATCAGGATTCTTTCCCGAAAACCGTGTCGGCATTGTTCGGTTTTATGCAACTGCCTGTTGATATTAATGTGAACATGGTGCGTGTGCAAAATTTCGGATTGTATGATTTCAGCGGTGAATATGGACTGGCGCTTATGGACATAGAGCAGAATCGAATTTTGAACATACTCGATAGTCGAAATTTGACATTGCGTAGCGGTTATTTCCGAACGGGAACTAACAAGAATCTTCGCGAAGTGTTCACTTTCAAATCTAATCAGGTAGAGGAAGGCTTCTATCGTCTCGCGCATGTTTATAAGGAATCTGAAGCAACCGCTTGGCGCATATCATATGCCATCTATTCTCCTTCGTTCCTTTATCTGACTGTGCGACCTGATTCGGTATTTTTGTCATATGATATGCCTGAAATACCTGTAGATACTACTATCACGCCTACTGCTCAGGAGAATATCCGATCCGGATTGAGGGTTTATCCATCAGTACTCTCCGCAGGAGAGATATTTGAGATTGATGGAAATCAGGATGGTGAAAAACTCGCAGTTCGAATGTATGACATTTCTGGAAGAGTGGTTCTTAGTCGTGATGATTCTTCTTTGCCGCTTCGCGAGAAGAGTCCTTCTGTTCCGGGAGTGTATATTCTCAAAGTTTTATCTGCAAAACAAACCGAAGATACCAAAATCATAGTTCGTTAGCCTTTTTTTGAAGCCATCTTCTTGCTCTCGGTATGCTATCTCTGTAATACCATTCTGCCTACTCATGGCATTTCCCTCACTCGGAAACCCTACAATAATGTATGTACAACAATTCATACTTTTTTTATGTTGGATGATTATAATAATAGATTAAATCCTATTATGTCTTTTGTATTTATTTTGGGGGCATTTTCGTAATTTTTGTCTTTTGCGCATTTTGCCTGACAATAGCATGTTTTTCTGTCATTTTTTGAATATTTATTCCATTTCGGGTGACAAAATGCAACCTAAATCGTACTTTTTGTATTTTTTTATTTGATATTTCAATAATATTGATTAACTTTGTCGCCGAATATAGCCATAATCTATGCCATACAGGAGGACATGGATTATTTTTGTTTTTTTAGTTGATTCTAATTTGAAATAATCTGGACGCAAGTCCAAATGAATATAAACCCAAAAGATTGTGCTTATGAAGAAGATTTTTCTCCTCATCTCGGTAATGTTTTGCATGTTGCCGATGTTGAAAGCTCAGCAAGTAGTATTGCAAGAGAGCTTTGAGACCGGAAGCATACCTGCTGCATGGCAGCAAGAGTATGTCGAAGGTGAGCAGTCGTGGCAAGTAGAAGAACTTGCCGATTATGCTTATCCGTCAGGTAAGATTCCTGATGCTAAATTGAATGGTGGAGGTACGCATCGTGCGTATCTGAGAAACACCACAGGTCAAACTTTAGGGTACAAGACAAAGCTTGTCTCTCCGGCTATGGATCTTACCGGAGTGTATCGTCCTATTCTGTGCTTCTATCATGCTCAGGACAAATGGACTGCTGATGTCGATACCCTAAGAGTGTACTATCGTACGGACCCGGAAGAAGATTGGCTTCTCCTGTCTGATGTTCAAACTGGCAAAAAGGCTGAATTTGCTCAAGCCATGCCCAGATGGACAGCAGAGCAGTATGAACTCCCTAACTTCAACCACAAATCGTATCAGATCGCATTTGAAGGTTCTGATAACATGGGTCGTGGTATAGTTCTCGACTCTATTGTGGTGCGTTCTTATCCAGAGTGTACATTGCCCTATGACATCACTCTTACTGGTGTTGCCAATGGTCAAGCCACTATTGGTTGGCATGCAAGTTGGGATGCCGATCAGTTCCATATCATTCTGACCACCGTTCAGGTGGAAGGCAGCGATCCTGCTTTGGCAGATCCGAGCGTGATTGTTCTTGATACTCTGATGGATTACGATGGTATCTTCAGTCTGACAGCTACCGGACTCAAAGAAAACACTCAATATTGGGTATATCTGCAGTCGATTTGTGCTGGTCAAACAAGCGAATGGAGTCAACCGCAGACATTCACCATGGCTTTCCGCGAGGAGATTCCTTATACTGAGACCTTCGCTATGACTGACATGAGTTTCAATCCCAATGATCCCAAGACAATGCAACTTGAGTCATGGACTTGGGGTGGGGCAACGCCTCCGGTTGTCGGACTCTCTGTAACAAGTCAGTATTATGGCATCTATTCTCGTGTTTCAGATCCTGCTGTATTGTTCAATGGAAGCTATTCTGAGTCTCCTGTTTACGGTAGATTCCGTTCTGCTATTCCTGCACATACTCTTGCTTGGATAGCAACTCCTGAACTTACGGGCGAAGATTTGAAAGACTGCCAGGTACGTTTCTGGGCAACTATGGCTCAGCGTCACTCTCGCAAGCAGGCAAACTCTATCATTGTTGCTGCTGGTACAGATGCTAACGATTATACCACTTTTATGCCTCTCGATACTATCACTATCGAAACTAAAGATTCTATTGAAGAATATATTGTTTCTTTGGAGAAGTATACAGGAAATGGCAAGTTTGTCGCTTTCATCAGCAATTTCGACAAACCCAACCAGTTCTATATCGACGAGGTGACAATCGAAAAACGCCCGGCGATGGCTAAGCCCGACTATCATTCTTTCCATTTCGTTCCCGCTACTACCAGTGTGGAAATGACGTGGGCAGCTCCTAGTGCTGGCGTTCAATCCTACAACATCCTTGTTGCCAAGAGCATCAAGATTAAAAATGGTCAACCGGTTTACACCGACAAGATTATAGAGACTTCTTCTACAACTCCTTCTGCTACTTTAAGCGGATTGCAACCTTGGACTAAGAATGGTTATTTTGTATCTATTCAGGCTGCATATGGAAATGGCGTTTCAGAGTGGTCGGAACCCAGAAAGTTCTTTACTTCTGCTGCAATGACATTGCCGATGCACTTCGGTTTTGAGGATTCTGAGGGATATTATAACATCGGCGATGTGGCTGAGTATCTCTATCCGAACAACATTATGGTGTATTCTACTGATGCTGATTGGCCACGCAATACAGCAGCTACTGCCTCTGCTCCTGCTAAAGAAGGTGAGAAAACACTCTATATGAGTATGCAGGCAGGTAAGAATGTTTGGGTTGTATTCCCGATGGTGGCTGATGTCGCTCATTCGCAGATCAATTTCTATCTATCCTCGCAAACAGCAGTCAACAAACCTCGTTGTATGGTGGAAGTTGGTGTCATGACCGAACCTTCCGATATCAACACATTCGTGAAAACAGCTGAGTTTAAGGCTGGTGAGAAATGGACTCGTTGCTATAACAACTTCATCGATTATAAGGGCGCAGGTAAGTTTATCGCCATCAGATGGATGGAGCCGGAGGGTCAAAACTTCTCTACCAACTATATTGATGATGTTACTATTGCCAACCTCGTTGAATGCCCAATCCCTTCAGGTTTAAGCTATACTGCTACCGATACTACTGCAGTTATCTCCTGGAACAAGGGTATTGCTGATACATGGAATGTAAAGGTCAACAGCACTCCGTTTGAAGATGTAGATCTCACTCCTGAAACTACAGTAGTTGGTGATATGTTCAATGGTCAGGTCACCCAACCGAGTGCAACTGTTCAGGGACTCACTTATGCCACTTCATATTATGTATATGTTCAGGCAGTTTGCGATGGTGGACTCACCGAATGGACTTCTGCTTATGTTATTCGCACCGATTGTCCTGCTTTCATCAATATCCCATATGCTGAGAATTTCAATGGAGCACGTGAGGGTGGCGTTAATTCCAGTCTGCATCCTTCTTGCTGGATCTGGGGAGGTAGCGAATATCAATACCTCGATGGAGCTTACGATTCCGACAATCAAGGTCCTAACAAGGGCTGCTTGAATATCCGCACCAATAGTCTGACTGAGATTGGATGGGCTGCTATGCCTGCATTCAACATTCCGGTTAAGGATATCATGGTTGAATTTGACTATCGCAGTGCTGCTGTGGTTAATAGTGCATTGTATATAGGTGTTATGACCGATCCTAATGACTTCTCTACTTTCGAGGTTGTGGATAGTATTATCCCGCAAGTGGCAAATACATGGTTTAAGGATCAAATTGTCAAATTCTTCGATTATAATGGCAACGGGCAGTATATTGCCTTCACTTGCGGCAATCTTCGCGGTGGTTCATACATGCAGGGATATATTGATAATGTTCGTGTTATTTCTGTTGAATGTCAAGCACCTGATATCTTTGTAAATAGTGTTGCTTCAACTGAGCTTAAGTTCAGTTGGAAAGGCAAACTTGCTGCAGGTTCTGATGGATGGCAATATGTAGTTGCTACTCGTGAACTTACGACTGAAGAACTCACAGATCCAAATACAATTCCTCCCGAAGTGCTTACAACTAAGGTCGTGACAACTGCTGATAGTGCAGTCGTAACCGGTTTGCAGAAACAGACGATGTACTACATCTATGTTCACGCATTGTGTGGCGATGCTGAATGGAGTACAATTTCAGTAATGACAGAATGTGCTACTATTCCCGCAAAGAGCTTGTATATCGAAGATTTTGAGTCGGTTGGACCTACTGTAACTACAACACTTGTTGCTACAAACAACGTGTCTAGATATACCAACGCAAAAGTTCCTGAATGTTGGACAGTTGGTACTTTCCTTAATGCAGATGCAGGGTATGATGTAAATCCTTCTGCCGCAACAAGTCAGACTATACGTATGTATTATCCGTATATCGTAACCAATGGTAGAAATAGTTATAATGCTTCAAACTATAATGATAAAGGTACGGCCCTTTCATCAAACCACTATTCAAATTCGGGAGTCAACTCTTTGTATATGAGATGTACATATAACGCCAATGTGGCAAGCAACCATTCACCCACTTGGGCAGCTATGCCTAAGGTTGATGCCAATACGGATGAAGATTTCCGTGCAATAGTGGTGAAAGGTAGTTTCCAAATGGCAAACAATTCATCATATCGCCTGATTGTTGGTGTGATGGAAGACCCCACAGACCTCAACACATTCACCGTGCTTGACTCAATTGGTCCTGGCTTAGGTACAGGAGTCGGTAAGGATGTACACTTCGAGGTGCCTCTGGAGAATTATACAGGTAATGGTAGATATATCGCTTTCCGTACACCTTATGGAGTAAATGGCGTACAGATCTACCTCGATGATATAATAATAGATGGTACAGGTTGCTATTCACCTCAGTCTACACTTTCGCGTATAACCGACAATAGCGTTCGTCTGACCGCTGGTCTGCAGGGAGAGAGCGATTGGATATACTTCTTGACAGATAAGGCTGTTTCCGACGACAAGTTGGCTTCTCAAGGAGGTAGTCCTGTCGTAGAAGTGATTGAAGGCGCAACTGTGTTGAGCGCTGACCATAGCATTCGCGTAATTGATTCCGACACTCTGCCTTATTCATATCGATTCAAAACTCTGGCAGGTCTTCAGGCTAGTACCAAGTATTATTTGTCAGTGGCTGCAGCATGCGATTTGCAGAATGGTTTGATTTCGCAATGGTCGCATTATGAATTCAATACTTTGTGCTCACCTGTTACTGACTTTGCAGAAGACTTCGAGAGTTATACTACAACTGGTCAGGGTAGTCCGGTTGGTTGTTGGATCGTTGGAAATACCAATTCTTCTTCGGATACATATATTCCTTATGTAAATACAAACTCTTCTTATACAATTGATGGAAGCAAGTATTTGTATTTCTACACTACACCATCAAATCAAGCTGCATATGCGATATCGCCGATACTTGATGTTGAGGACATTCGTACAAAACAACTTCTGTTCTATGCAAGCTCTGGTACTGGAACTAATACTGCTCATCAACTGAAAGTGGGTCTTGTAACTGACCCGCTTGACCTCTCTACCATCGTTATCATAGATACGTTTACTGTGGCAGCAAAGGCCGGCAAGTATCTCGTTCCGTTCTCCAAATATGAAGGCGACCTCAACGGCAATATGGGTAAGCATATTATATTCTATTCGGAATGTACTATGAATAACTATATTGGTATCGACAATATTCAGTTGCAGGATATTCCGCCATGCGCTATACCCGGCAAACTGACTGTTGAAGCTGTCGACCATCAGTCGGCTTCACTCAGTTGGGTAGGTAATAATGAGAAATACCGTGTGGTTGTAACATCCAAGCAAGTGGCAGATACTGTGTTGAACAAGGGAGGACAAATTGCTAACCTTGTCATCGATACTATAGTTCCTGATGCACACTGCTTGATTTCCGGTCTTAAACATACTACTTACTACTATTTCCATGTGGCAGGTATATGTGGCTCTTACACTACCGATTTCGACTTCGCAGGAAAACAGTTCCTCACAGAATGCCCGCCAATAATGCCGTTACCGTATTTCACCGATTTCGAAGGTATGCCAAATGGAAAACGTCCATTCTGCTGGCTCGGAAACTTTACAGATATGACGATTTCATTCCCGTACGTATATAATGCATCCAATTCTGCTTATAGTGGAACCAATGTTATTTCTACGAGTGATGCTTCTTACGCTGGTAATGCAATTCTTGTAAGCCCGTTGCTTGATGTAGATGATCTTGGTAAAGTGCAGATTTCGTTCTATGCGCGTGCTACGAAAGGCGGAAACTTGCATGTTGGTATTGTTCCCGAAGAGATTGTTGCTCAAGGCGAATCGAATGATCTTAACGATAATTTTGTTACTCTTGCTACAATCACACCTGGGTCTGCTTATCGTAAATATACTATCTATTTCGATGAGTTTGATCCTGCATTGCTGGCAGGAATCAAGCACATAGCTATCAAAACGGATAATTCAAGCTACGGATTCTATATTGATGACATGGACATTCGCTTGATTCCTACTTGCAAAGCACCGGAAGGTGATGATGTATGGGCAGAGAAGAGCACATTGCATACTATAGATTTGCACTTCCTTCCTGCTAGCGAAACCGATAATCTATGGGAGGTGGCATCATGGGATTCGGAGGCAGCAAATCCTGATACGATTTATCAGATTGTAGATACATTCGACTGTGTAATCACCAATCTGCCTTCATCTGTAATCTACAACATATCAGTTCGTACTGTTTGCAGCGCTACAGATAAGTCCGATTGGAGCAAACCTATTAAGATGAATACACAGTATGAGGTTGATACCTACAAGTGGACATTCTCTGGTGCAGAACATACTATACTTGTTGAAGGTACTACGAGTACGTATCTGCATCCATCGCTTATTGGTGGCAGCAATGCTGCATCATCACCCAAGACTTATGTTCAACGTAAATTGAACGAAGGAAATTCAACCAATGGCACATATGTATGGGCCGCAGAAACTGCTTATACATATCAGGATCAGGAGCATACTGATGGTGTTCTTCAACTGAAAACATCTAAGAGTACCAACAATCCGGACTCCACTTATGTGATTCTCCCGGTTATCAACAACTCCGATCAGAAGCAGATTTCGTTCGATGTACGTACCGGATATGCGTTTGCCCCGGATCATCCGGATGGAGGTACATACGACTATCATAGCCAGATGTATCATTCATATTCTCCTGAAGTGATAGTAGGTACGTTTGATGAAGGAGCAGGGCTTGAGAGCTTCGAGAAGATTTATGGTTTCGTTGGAACACATTATAACAACATCAACGAGAGCTTCGCTAATCCAAGAGAAGGTGATTTTGCGTTGCCATCCAACCACTTCTTGTTCGATCGCATTACTGTTCCGCTCACATCGCTCGAAGGCAAACGTCTGGTAATACTGTCGGTGTTCTCACATTTAAAGAGTGCGGAAAAGAATGAGAATTATGCATGCATCGACAACCTGACAATAGAACCCAAGACTCAAGTTGCTACTCCGCTAATTAAGTCAGTCAGCGTTACCGATAATACAATCTCGCTGAATTGGGATGCTAACGGCTGTACAGCATGGGATGTACTTGTGTTCGACTCCGCAGCTTACTTCGCCGATACTTTGGGTGGTCATCTTGCTAAGAAAGTTGAGAATATCACTACCAATAGTGTAGTAATTGATGGCCTCTCTGAAAGAACTACCTATTATCTTTATCTTGCTCAGGCAGGTAATATCAAATCCGGTTTGGTATCTCCGCGTAAAGAAGTTCGCACTGCATGCGCTCCTCCTGCAACTTTGCCTGTTGTTTACGACTTTGAGGATGACTTTGTCACGATTAGTAATAATCCTTACCTGAGTGAGTGTTGGGAATATGGCGTCGGTACACAGATGCTTACTGCTGGTGATAATACTCCTGCCAGCTCCCTCCCGCGTTTGTATGCGAATACATCATCTATTCAATATTCTCGTAGCGGTAGCAGGGCTTTGCGAATATATACAACTACTGGCGCAGCTTACCAACCTGCTTATGTTGTAATGCCATATCAGAATCTGGAAAATCCGGATAATAATGAGTTGGTATTCTATATGCGTTTGGCTTATCATAATCCATCAAGCAATAAGATAACAAATGTAACTAATACGAGCACTAATATTGATAACATAATTATCGGTATGGTGGATGATCCTGCAAATGCTGTGGAAACATTTACTCCGATTGATACAGTTTATTATCAATATACATCGGCTGTACTGACTACTTCCAAACTCACAACCGATGATCCGAATGGTGATAGTTGGTGGCAGAAATGTGTTGTTCCGTTGAAGAGTGTTCCTGGTAAGTTCATTGCATTCTATCAGCCTGGTAGCACTGCTAAGAGCGCAACCCAGTATTTCGATGATATGACTATCCAGACTCGTCAGACGGCTGTTGCTCCTACCAACCTTAAAGCTGTAACGGCTGCTACTTCGGTTGATTTGTCGTGGTATGCAAAACAAACGGGTGCAGGATTCCGACTCCAGTTTAGCGCAACTAACGACTTTACAACACCATTGCTTGATACTGTTGTTAATAATGTTAATCCCACTATTGCAGGTCTCACTCCTGACAGTCATTATTTCTGGAGAGTTCAGCAAACTGGCACTCCTTATGGTGACTCCGAGTTTACTCCGGTTCATGACTTCTGGACAGAATGTATTCCTGTAGAGGGTGGATTGAATACCAGCTTCGAACTCGAAGATTCGGAGAATTATCGCACCACAACAACTACACTCTTGAAGAATCAATGCTGGATATATGATAATGATGGTACCACCAAGACTATCAATGCATCATACTATCCGAGCAACATGCCTTCTACTTCAACCGTAAGTTATGCTCTAACAGGGTCTTATGGTTTGAAACTCTATGCTACTAGTACAACTGTACTCGACTATGTGGTTACACCGCGTATTGAGAATATCGATATGGATTCAATGCAGATCTCGCTCTGGATGACTCCGTGTCCTCATGGTGTCAGTGGTACATATCTCAATCAGGTTTCAACTGCATGGGCTGCAGCTAATGCTGCTCAAGTGGAAATCGGAACATGTACCGATCCTGACGATTTGAGTACATACGTTGCCCTCGATACATTGAAGTATAACCGTTATATGGTTAGCGAACTGGTAGTGAAAGCAGAAGCTACCCAAGCTAATGACTTCACCTTCCAGAAGTTCATTGTTCCGATGGCAGGCGCTGTAGGACCATACGTATTCCTTCGTGCTATATTCGACAAGAAACCTAATCCCGGACAGACTGCTGCAACAAACCAGACTACGATTTATATCGACGATTTCGCAGTTGAGCCTTTGCAAGCTTGTGCTACACCTCAAGATCTCGCGGCTGAAGACATTAAAGATGTTAGCACTACGCTTACTTGGTCTGCAGCTGACGATGCTCAGGATTACATCATTCAGGTTTCTACCGAATACCTGTTCGAAGACGAAAGTCAGATGGTATTTGAAGATACTGTTTCCGGAACTTCAACAAGTGTATTCGTAACAGGTCTGTCTGCAAGTTCAACCTACTATGCACGTCTCAAGTTGAGATGCATTGAGAATGGTTATGGAGTATGGGGTCAGACTATAGTATTCAAAACCATTAATGCTCCTCTCTATCATGATTCATTTACTGAGTCTAATCAGTTGGCAGAAGGTTGGACGTTTGCTACAGGTCTTGCGAAGGACGTATTTGCCGGAAGAAACTTCAGAGTACAATCCGCATTACCAGGACATGATAATGGTTGGTATTATGCCAACAAGAACGAAGGTTTGAGCGGTGAGCATTATGCTGTTCGTACAAGGAATTCTATCACACCAAGATGGTGGATGATAACTCCTACTTTGATGCTTAATGAGACCGACAATGCTATCCTTTCGTTCAAACTGAACTATATCTGGTACAACACCAACTGGGCAACCGATCCGTTTACTTATTCTATCGATAGTAATAAAGCCGGTGCAGCAGGTATTACGGGTGTTGACGACCAGTTCATGGTTATCGTATCCGAAGATGGAGGCAAAACATGGACTCGTGAGAATGCTATCATCTGGAACAATGAGACTTCTGATGATTCAAGTAGTGAGAACTACTATTATGGAGTAGGTGATTACTCACTTAATGGCATCCGCTTCTCGGAGGGCAACGTAGCAACCGACGATATGATTCGCCTCGACTTGAGCAAATATCAGGGTAAAGCAATTCGTGTTGCATTCTATGTAGAGTCTCAGAAAGCCAATACTGACAATGCTATTCATATAGATGATGTTCACATTAATTATGTAACAAATCTGTTTGAAGAGAACAATATTTGCCAGTATGAAGACTACTACAGTACTTTCGTTAATAATGATGGTACTCCGTTGTTTGAGATAAATGGTGACAATGTTGAAGTTGGAACGATTGAGATAGCATCCTATGACATGAGTGTGAAACCCAATGCCAACGATACTGTTCGCTCACTCAAACTGTATGTATCTGGAGCTCCTCATGTTGAGTTGCCTTCCGATACTATTTGCGAGGGTGAGACATTCTCGGGTTACGACTTCAAACCTATCAGCAAGAGCGGCTTGTACAAGAAGAAAACAGTTTCTCAAGTAACCGGTTGCGACTCTATCTGCTCGTTCTATCTATATGTAACAGAAAGAGTTTATGCTAATGCTGAAGATACTATCTGCCGTGGTCAGACCTACAACTTCAATGGCAAATTGCTGAATCGTTCTGGTCTCTATGTTGATACTATCACATCGTTCGTTACCGGTTGCGACTCGGTTATCAACTTCATGCTCTTCGTTCGCGAACCTGAAGGAATTACCGAGAAGGTTGATATCTGCCATGGCTCTACCTATCAGTTCGGTGATACCATTCTTGCTACATCTGGTGTATATACACGCTCGCTGACAAGTAGCACCGGATGCGATTCACTCGTAACTCTGGATCTGACTGTATTGCCTGAACTTTCGGATACTATCTATGACTACTTCTGCCCGGGAAGCACCTACAATCAGCATGGCTTTGAGGTAACAAAAGCAGGCATCTATCGTCAGAATTCTACTAGTGCTATCGGATGCGATTCGCTGACAGTACTTATACTTGAGTATTACTCTACAGATACTACTCACGTCGAGTTTACTATCAAGACTTCCGATCTGCCTTATACGTATGAGTCGCTGACTTATGGTGTCAATACCATGCCGGGCACGTATGTTGATACAATCAATGTTCATGGCGATGGATGTGATGCTGTAGTAATACATACTCTGCATGTTGAACTCCCGGATGGCGTGGATGATATCAATGGTCCTGAACTCCGTTTCGCTCCCAGCATCATCAACATTGGTGAGACTGTTAGCATTGTCGGCAAGTTCTCTGCACAACAGATGAAGGGTATGACTCTGGAAATCTTCGATATGACTGGAAAACGCGTAAGCACGTTGTATCCGACCATACAACCTGTCGTAATCGGAGGATTCTACCAGACCGGTATCTATAATATCCGAATCGTTGCTGGTGATGATACAACTTACAACGGACGAGTAATCGTTAAGTAACTACTATCCAATAGTAATATCGCAGAGGCGGTTGGGCATTTTGCTCAACCGCTTTTGTTCTCGAGGAGACTTTCACGGACACTTCCTTTTTCGCATCTTCATGTCCGCGAGATTTATGCGGAGAAAAAGGTTATTCTTGATTGTCAGCGAGATAGATCGATCTGTGAATGAGAGAATTTGTGAGAATTTGCAATTATTCCCAATTGGGAAAATACTTAACAAAGAACTTCGGGGAATATCGGGGAACTTCCCGCACCCCTAACCCCGAATCCCTCATACATGATCATCGCGAATTTAAAACGACAGCAAGGCGAAAATTACATGAAACCAGAAACCTCTCCATAGGCACCATAAGCCGAGTGTTAGCCATCTTTTTGTCCTGCGTTTACCATGCATAAATGTTCAATTTTGCATCGTAATTGCGCAGATTGTTAAAAATATAGGCAATTTTGTGCTATTTGTTTGCTAGTTTCAAAGATTTTATGTAATTTTGCAAATTGAGTTATTTTAGGCGTATTTTATGTTATAAAATAATGGTATCAAAACGTTTGGGAATATTGCTCATTTCTGTTGTATCTGTGTTGGCATTGCAAGCACAGACTTTCCACTCTTTCTATCTGGCGGCAGGAGGCAATTTCTCAATGTTGATGGATAATCAGAAGCTTACCGTGCCTAAAATCGGTGGTGGTGGAAACTTAGGATTTGGTTATGATTTGCAATATGGCAAGTTTTTGTTTGAAGTCGGTGTTGAGGCTGGTTTCTCCAGAATGTGTAGTAAAGTGAGCAATTTCAAGCGCGATTATAATGCCATAGATACCGAAGGAGATGAGTTTACTTGGCATCATTCTTTCTATAGTCGTTTGGATGAAGCAGATCTTGTGAGCGTCAATGTTCCCGTGATGTTCGGTGGGTTGTTTGAGCAAGTCTATTTCCTCGTAGGTCCAAAGTTGTCGATTAATGCATGGGGAAGAACTCGTGAACGTTCTTTGGTTGATGCCACTGCTACTTACAAAGGACTCATAGGCGAGTTTAAGGATATGGCAAATCACAGTCTATATAATGGTCGGCAGTTGTCAGATTCATGGAAAAGTTATTCTCCTGCTATTAATCTGCGTCTTGCTGGGGAGATAGGATTGCCGTTGAATTATTATATTTCTAACGAACCAGGCGATGATGAGTTGAGCAAAAAAGGTATAAATCTGCGTTTGGGTTTGTTCTTTGAAGCCGGAGTGCTTAACTTGAGAGGAAAAGATGTAGATGGCGAGTTGGTTAATTATGAGAATGTTACTACTTCGCCTGGAGTTGATTTCAAGGAAACTTATGTGTTTCGTTCATCTGAGTCGAAAGATGCATATGTCACAGATTTTCTTGCGGGTGTGCGTCTGACGGTTTTGTTCCGCTTGCCCGAGAAAAAGATATGTGTTGTTTGTGGAGATTACTATAATTATTGATTCTATTGTTTCTGATGAAAAGCTTTTTGTATAAGTTGGTTGTGGTGCTTGCCATGGTTTGTATATCGCCGTTAGGTGATATGACTTTGTGCGCAGCTCCTGCTCAGATGACGCAGGCACAAAAAGCTAAACAGAAACGTGAGAAAGCAAAACAAAAACGTCAAAAGGAGTTAGCCAGAAAACGGGAGCAACGTCAGAAAGAGCAGGCTCGTGCCGCTGCCAGAAAAGAGAAAGAAACAGCTAGAAAGAAAGAGCAGATTGCTAAAAAAGAGGATAGAGATGCTAATGCAGATTACAGAGCTCGAGTAGAACAGGTAAAGAAATATAATGCAAGAGCCAATGCATACAACCATCGCGATATTCATCACTCCCTTGGTGTATGGGGATATGCAGGATATAGTTCTTTGTTCCAGAATGTAACCAACGACGATTTTTCTGCCAAGTCGCTTGGCGGTTTCGGAGGTGGAGTCGGATTGGGTTATCAGTTGCAATACAAACACTTGCTCTTTAACACAGGTCTGGAATATGAACACTACAACTCGCTCACCAGATTCTCTTCTGCCAATAGCGGTAGTTTTTCGAAGACTTTCCCGATGATGCCGTATCCGAGCATGTCGTATACATACAATTTCGATAAGTTTGCCGATAAATCTGCCGTAGGATATCTGCAGTTGCCTGTTTTGTTCGGAGGAGAGTGGGGAAGATATTACTTCCTCGCAGGTCCTAAGGTAGGATTCAATGTCCTTGGAAAATCGTCAACATCTGCATTTATGACTACCACAATTGTTGATGATGAATTGATTGAACCTCTCACAGAAATGGAAAACCATACTCTTGTGAATAATCGTTTCGAGCAGGGAGCAAAAGAAAAGATGTCGTATGGGCTTGATCTCACTTTGGCAGCGGAATTCGGTATTTATCTCGACGAGTGGATTCATAAGAAACCCCAAAAAGGACAGAAAAAAGAAGATAAGTCATTTTGGGATAATCTTCGCTACCGAATCGGAATATTTGCTGATTATGGTGTCCTGAATATCCAGAATAGCAAGAATGCAGTCGCTGGTAGAGAGTTGCCTGTATTGTTTAACGATCCAAAGCAACCGCTCGATGTGTCAATGGTGCCAATGCTTAGTATTGAGAGAGCACAGAGTGTAAAGGTTAATCCTTTCATCGTGGGTGTAAAACTGGCAATCTTCTACGAACTCCCTCGCAAGCAGAAGAAGATGTTACCCATGCCTGCAGAGCCGTTACCACGACTGGCAGCAAAGGTTGAAAATGCTGAAACTGGTGCTGGTATTGGTGGCGCAATGCTATCGATGCTTCATATCGAAAGAGATAGAGTTCAAAGCAAAACTACAGGCAAGAGTGGTCTCATTATTGGCAAACAGCGTCGTGGAACTTACCAACTCTGGGCACAACGCTCTGGATACTTGAATAGTGACACAATCACCTATAATCATGATGCTGATTTGAAGGATACTGTTGTTGTAAAGCTTACACCTGTGCCCAAACCGATAGAACCTACTTTGGCGGGTTATGTGCGTGATGTCGATACTCATAACCCAATAGAAGCCAATGTGGTTATCTATTCTGTTAATGGGCAAGAGTTGTATGCAGGTCAAACTACGGAAGAAGGATTGTTCGTAACTGATTTGAAGGCAGGTCAGTATCCTGCTCGTATGACTGCGCAGGGTTATATGCCGAAGAATGATACTATAGTATATGTGAAAGATACTATATATCTGAATATGCAACGCATTAAGGAAGGTATAAAAGTTATTATGCGCAACATGTTCTTTGCTACCAACAAGACGAAGATTCTTCCTATGTCGGAGCCCGAGTTGGAGTCGTTAGCAACATTCCTTAATGAGAATCCTACTGTAAGAATACGTATAATAGGTCATACTGATGCTGTAGGTAGCGACGAATCGAACCAGATATTGTCGGAAGGACGTGCCAATGCTGTTCGCAACGACTTGATCGTTCGTGGTATTGACGGTAGTCGTATAGAGGCAGAAGGACGTGGCGAGAGCGAACCTATCGATACAAATGAAACCGACGAAGGTCGTCAGAACAACCGTCGTGTGGAGTTTGAGATTATCGATACGGGAGGTAAGGATATAAAGCAGGTGAAAGAATAAGAATAAAAGACTGATACATCGGATATGAAACGATGCATTAACATATTGATGTTGTTGTGCTGGGTGCCGTTAGTATGTGCTCAACAGATTACTATGCCCTTCTCAAATAGTTTTGAGGAGACAGAAGATAATACTCCTTGGGTATTGAATCAGAATACTCCTCAGTCCGCCGACAAATGGGTAATGGGACAAGCAGTATGCAGCGATGGAAGACAAGCACTATATATCTCAGTTGATAGCGGTTTCACTGCTTCATATGGTGCGCATCCCAACACTGTAATGGCTTATAGGAAAATCAAGTTCCCGCAAGATACTGCGGATATTCAGCATTACGACTTGTCGTTCGATTGGAAAAATGTCGGGAATAGGAATCTCTCGGAATTGTATGTCTTCTTCGGACCAGAACAAGGTCTTGCAGGATTAACCACTTCTGCTACATCGGGTGATGTGTTGAATGCTGCAGCTCTCAATAGTATGTTGCCATTAGGACATGGCGGTTCGAAAGCATTGTGTGAGCAGACCACTTGGGAGAATGTGATGTATCAAATCAACATAAGTAAGACAAATGCTTCGCGCTTTACTTTTGTGCTCGCATTTATATGGGTAAATAAAAACTCTGATGAAGAACTTGTTTTGAATGGACCTGCAGGTGCATGTATCGATAATATTCAGATGTGTTTCAGTCGTGCCTCAAGACCTTCTAACTTGACGGCTGAGATTGATTGTGCGGATGGTCACAGCGGAGTTATCTTGGGATGGAATAGTGTATTGGAAGATTTCGTTGTAGAGTTCCGTGAGGCGAACAGTTGGCGTTGGAGTAAGATTAACGGTCTGGTAGCAAATGATATACGTGATCCGAATGACGGAACAAGATATGTGTTCCCGATTGAGCATATGAAGGAAGGATTGTATGACTTCAGAATAAGAGGCATACTCGGCACTGATTCGAGTACATACGCCTACTATCGTAACCTGCGTTTGTTCTGTTGGGAAAACCATTGTATCAATTATATTGATTTCGAAGGAGAGAATGTTGAATGCCGATATGGTACTTTCCGTGATCCTGATGCTGAAATAGGAGTGATTGATTATGGTGAATATGATGAAGAGAGCCGCCATACCGTTTGTGCACACAAAGGTGAGTATGACCCGCGTACAGTTGGTGAGGATGGAGTAGGACTGCTCAAGGTGCCAGACGATTGTCAGGCTTCTGTCCGTCTTGGCAACTGGAAATCAGGTGCTCAGGAAGAGAGTGTCACGTATAGTCTGTTGGTCGATAGTATGGATAATGCCATCCTGATTGTGCGTTATGCTATCGTCTTCCAAGATCCAGTCCACTATACTAGTGTCCCCAATGAGTTCCATCTTGATATCTTGGATCAGAATGATTATCTGATAGACGATATATGCGGTAAGGCTTATTTCCGTTATATTCCTGAAGAAATTGACGAATGGAACGATTGGCAATACGGCAATGATAGAGGTAAATGGAAAGATTGGACAACTATCGGCTTGAATCTATCCGATTACCATGGACAAGAAGTGAAGATTCGCGTTAGCACTTTCGACTGCGGTCAGGGAGGTCACTATACATATGCTTATTATGTAATGGATTGTACTAATGCCAAACTGCTTACAGAAGCTTGTGGCGATATTCCTCTGATTACGGTTGGTGCGCCTGACGGATTCAATTATACATGGAAGGATGAAACCCATAATGTGGTATCGAACGAAAAGACCATCACTATTGAGCGTGGCGACCA
>JAEEGL012247742.1_pt1 | contig 27684 bp, 17 predicted proteins | sample 9134231 | NCBI WGS metagenome assembly JAEEGL01 (sample SAMN16246548, study PRJNA631951) | gut metagenome | biome: gut microbiome; feature: rumen; material: fiber-attached | host: Bos | place: Iran: Karaj | collected 2018-10
ATGAAGCTCAATGAGATGATTGCAAATGGAGAGATCACAGAAGACCAGACTAAGATTGGTTATGTTGGTGCCTACACATATGCAGAAGTTATTTCAGGTTACACATCATTTTTCCTTGGCGCACGTTCCGTATGCCCTACAGCTACAATGGAAGTAACCTTTACAGGCTCATGGTATGACGAGACTGCTGAAAAGGAAGGCGCTAACAAGCTTATTGAAGATGGCTGCGTTCTTCTTTCCCAGCACGCTGACTCAATGGGTGCTCCTACAGCCTGTGAAAAGGCCGGTGTACCTGACGTGTCCTATAACGGAAGTACAGCATCCGCCTGCCCTAACACATTTATTGTTTCTTCAAGAATTGACTGGGCACCATATTTTGCATATATCATCGATGCTGTAGCAAACGGAAAAGAGATCTCTACTGATTGGGTTGGAACACTTGAGACAGGCTCTGTTGTACTTACAGATCTTGGTGGTGCAGCTGCAGAAGGCACAGCAGAGGCTATAGCAGAGGCAGAGGCAGCCATGAAGGCAGGAACACTGCATGTATTTGATACAACTACATTTACAGTAAACGGTGAGACACTTGCATCCTACATGGCTGATGTTGATACAGATGCTGATTATACCGCTGATACAGAAGTTATCACAGATGGCTATTTTGCAGAATCCGGTCCTGAATTCCGCTCAGCGCCATACTTTGATCTGCAGATTGATGGAATTTCACTTCTTGATACAGCATATTGATAATTACATCATGTGATCCGGGAAATCTTTGGGGAGCACAGGATTTTGTGTGCTGCAACAAAGATTTCCCATTTTTAATCTACGTAATTTTGAAAGGTGATAATTGTGGAAAACAAAGAAATAGCTATATCACTTCGTGGCATTACAAAGTCTTTTGGTAATGTAACAGCAAATAACAATATCAATCTCAATGTTCATAAGGGTGAGATATTATCTCTTCTTGGTGAGAATGGAAGCGGTAAAACAACTCTTATGAATATGCTTGCGGGAATTTATTATCCCGATGCCGGTCAGATCATCATAAACGGCAAAGAAGCTGTAATCCGCTCTCCCAAGGATGCTTTTGACTTGGGGATAGGAATGGTTCATCAGCATTTTAAGCTTATTGATGTTTTTGATGCGACAGAGAATATTATTCTTGGTCTTGAAGGTAAGCTTAATAAAAAAGAGGCAGAAGAAAAGATCAAAAAAATCTGCGACAAATACGGATTTAATATCAATATAAACAAAAAGATATATGATATGTCCGTTTCAGAAAAGCAGACGGTTGAGATTGTTAAGGTGCTTTACAGGGGTGCAGATATCCTGATACTGGATGAACCTACAGCAGTGCTGACACCACAGGAAACCGAGAAACTTTTTAATGTCATGCGCAACATGAAAAATGATGGAAAATCCATAGTTATAATTACTCACAAGCTTAACGAGGTACAGAGTATATCCGACAGAGTTGCGGTCCTTAGGCATGGTGAATTTGTTAATGATATGAAGACCAGCAAAACCAATGCCAAGGAAATGACAGATATGATGATGGGGCGTTCAATTGCTCTTAATATCAAGAGACCTGAACCTGTGGATCCCAAGCCCCGTATCGTTGTAGAGAATCTCACTGTAGTTGATGAAGAGGGAGTAGTTAAGCTTGATGATGTATCCTTTACTGCCAATACAGGAGAGATACTGGGTATTGCCGGAATATCCGGCTGTGGACAAAAGGAGCTGCTAAGGGCAATTGCAGGCCTCGAGATGGTTAAAGATGGCAAAATCACATATATCCACCAGGATGGCAGACAGGAGCAGCTTCTTGGAAAGTCTCCCAGAGAAATCTCAGATCTTGGCGTTAAGCTGTCATTTGTTCCTGAAGACAGACTTGGAATGGGACTCGTTGGAAATATGAATCTTGCGGACAATATGATGCTTAGATCATATAGAAACGGCAAGTCAAGATTTTTTACAGAAAAAAAAGAACCCAGAAAACTTGCTGAAAAGGTTGTTGAAAAATTGCAGGTAGCAACTCCAAGTGTAGACATTCCGGTGCGAAGACTATCAGGAGGAAATGTACAAAAGGTTCTTGTGGGAAGAGAAATAGCCTCAAGACCTAAGGTTTTGCTCACTGCATATGCCGTTAGAGGTCTTGATATTATTTCTTCCTACCAGATATATGACCTTATCAACAAGCAAAAAGAACGGGGAGCAGCCGTGATTTTTGTGGGTGAGGATCTGGATGTTCTTGTTGAACTATGTGACAGGATCCTTGTCCTTTGCGGAGGCAGGGTTACGGGAATCGTAGATGGCAGGAATACTGATAAATACACCCTTGGTTCAATGATGACACAGAAAGGAGAGGCTTAATAATGGAACAGAAAGTAAAAGAGCCTCGTTTTCACATTATAAAAAGACCGGAATTAAGCGGTAAAGAAGTATGGATTATAAGGATAATTGCTATTTTGGCTGCTCTTGCAGTATGCGCAATAATTACCATGGTCTGTACCGGGGACAATCCCATATCCATATTCGCAACATTTTTTAAAGGGGCTTTCGGCACCCAGAGAAAAACCTGGATAACACTGCAATATGTTGCCATTCTTCTTATTATTTCCCTGGCGCTGACCCCTGCATTTAAGATGCAGTTCTGGAATATCGGCGGTGAGGGGCAGGTCCTTATGGGAGGCCTTGCAGCGGCAACGTGCATGATAACTCTGGCAGACAAGCTTCCAAATGCAGTCATAATCATACTTATGGTCGTTACATCCATACTTGCAGGCGCCATCTGGGGAGTGATCCCTGCACTCTTTAAGGCTATGTGGAACACCAATGAGACTTTGTCGACACTGATGATGAATTATATTGCAACTCAGCTGGTGGCATATTTTACAATAGTCTGGGAGGTCCCTAAAGGATCAGGCAAGATTGGTATTATTAACCAGAATTCGAATATTGGCTGGCTTATGAACCTTGGCAATAAATATCTTTTAAGTATTGTTGCAGCTGTTGTCGTCACCATTGGAATGTTTATCTATTTAAAATACACCAAGCACGGATATGAGATAGAAGTAGTTGGTGAAAGCCAGAACACGGCTAGATATGTAGGAATCAGTGTTGAGAAGGTAATAATAAGGACCATGTTATTGTCCGGTGCAATTTGCGGTCTTGCAGGCCTTCTCCTGGTAGGAGGCATAAATCACACAATAACCACAACTATTGCTGATGGTCAGGGCTTTACCGGAGTCATGGTTTCGTGGCTGGCAAAATTTAATCCTGTTGCAATGATCTTCACCAGCCTTCTTATCATATTCATGGACAGAGGCGCCAGTGAAATATCCACTGTGTTTGAGCTTAACCAGAGTTTTGCGGATATTCTCACAGGAATCATTCTGTTTTTTATAATCGGATGTGAGTTCTTTATCAGATATAAAATTATTGTACGTAAGGATTTAGGAAAGGAGAACGCGTAATGTTTAGTCTGGTTGCATTCATACCAAGAGCTGTACAGCAGGGCGTTCCACTATTGCTGGGAAGTGCAGGTGAGACAATTACAGAAAAATCAGGAAATCTGAATCTTGGTATACCGGGGGTCATGTATGTAGGTGCCATAAGCGGCGTTATCGGATCTTTTTTCTATGAACAGTCAGTTTCGTCAGGTGAACTGAATGGTTTTCTTGCGGTATTTATACCCCTTATATGCGCACTGACAGGTTCTCTGCTGATGGGGCTGTTATACAGCTTTCTAACCGTGAGCCTAAGAGCTAATCAGAATGTAACAGGTCTTGCCATGACTACGTTTGGTATAGGCTTTGGCAATTTCTTCGGAGGATCTCTCATAAAGCTTGCAGGTGCAGATATTCCTTCGATTTCGCTATCTGCCACTTCTGCATATTTTAGCAGGACTCTGCCCTTTGCTTCAACAACGGGATGGTTTGGTAAAGTGTTTCTATCATATGGTTTTTTGGCATATGTCGCAATTATCATTGCATTGATTGCTGCATATGTGCTTAAAAGGACAAGAGTAGGTCTGCACCTTCGTGCTGTAGGCGAAGATCCCGCAGCAGCTGATGCAGCCGGGATCAACGTGACAAAATATAAATATATTTCAACGTGTCTTGGATGTATGATCGCAGGGCTTGGAGGACTATACTATGTAATGGATTATGCATGTGGTGTATGGTCAAATGATGCCTTTGGCGACAGGGGATGGCTCGCTATAGCTCTGGTTATCTTTACTATATGGAAACCTGATGTGGGCATCTTTTCTTCAATACTTTTCGGAGGACTGTACATTTTGTATCTGTATCTTCCTTCGGGAACACACACTGAATACAAAGAGCTCTATAAGATGATCCCTTATATTGTAACTTTAGTGGTTCTTGTTTTTACCAGCATGAGAAACAAGCGGGAGGATCAGCCTCCAAAGAGCCTTGGAACCAATTATTTCCGCGAAGAAAGATAAAGAAGGTGGAGAGATGAATTTTCTTGAAGAAAGAATTATTAAGGACGGTGTTGTAAAGGAAGGTAACATTCTAAAGGTAGACAGCTTCTTAAACCATCAATTGGACGTTGAGCTTTTTGACAGGATGGGAGCAGAATGGGCAAAAAGATTTGAGGGAGTGCAGATAAATAAGATTCTGACCATTGAGGCGTCAGGTATAGGTATTGCCTGCCTTGCGGCGAGACATTTTAATGTTCCTGTGGTATTTGCAAAAAAAACGCAAAGTGTCAACCTTGATGGTGAAGTGTTTACTGCTGAAGTAGAATCTTTTACCCACAAAAATAAGAACAATGTGATCGTATCAAAAAAATATCTGGATGAGAATGATAAGATTCTTATTATTGATGATTTCCTGGCAAACGGATGCGCGTTGCAAGGACTGATATCCATTATCAACAATGCCAATGCCTCTGTGGCAGGAATTGGTATAGCTATAGAAAAAGGTTTTCAGCCGGGGGGACAGATAATCAGAAACCTTGGTTTCAGACTTGAATCTCTTGCTATAGTTGATGGAATGGATCCTGCAACTGGGGAGATTACTTTCAGAAAATGTTAAAACAAAAGGGACGGTTCTTTTGGCACCTGCCATAAGAACCGTCCCTTTAGCATCTGTCACATTAAAGCTTCATCGTAGATAGCGCGCTGTCCGCCTACATACTTGGGTCTGTGGCGGGCGCAGATGATGGGCGCCTCCCCGATCTTTCTAAGGGATATCCTCATGGGAACCACCACGCTGTGCATGTGCATGCCGATCATTGTCCCGCCGATATCTATGCCTGCATCGGCTTTTGTACCGATGTTTTCCACAAGCACAGGATCATCAAACCTCTCATAGCACACGGTGCCGAAGGCTCCGCCTGCGTGGTTAGGCTGAGGAATGGCGTTAACCTGCTCAAAGTCGTATTTTTCCATGGTAGTTCTCTCAACCACAAGCGCTCTGTTTAAGTGCTCGCAGCACTGGGCAGCAGCCAGTATGCCATTCTCCTTAAGTACAGGGATTATCCCGTCAAATACTGCGTTTGCTGCATCCAGACTTGTTGCGGTGCCTATTTGGTCTCCAAGGATCTCGCTGGAGGAGCATCCGATAACAAAGATGGATCCCTCTTTTAAGCGGGCCTGTTTAAGGATCTCAGTGACTGCCTGCCTGCTCTGCCTGGTTACTTCTGAAAAATCTACCATTTTTACCACTTCCTTGTAATTAGTTTATTTATGAATTGTACTCCATCTTATTGAAAATCTTCCCAAGACCTGCGTTGAAATACAGAAGGAGGGATGCCACAACCCCAAGAAGCGCCTGGGCTATCTCATAAGGGAGCTTGATCATGGCATACTCAAAGGTGCTGTACACAAAGGTCTTGCCAAGTGTATAACCAACTACCATTATAACAGCTCCTACCAAAGTTCCAATAAGGGAAAAGAGAAAATGTTTGCGTTTATCTGCTCCAAGCCCCTTACTTGCGATAATTGATATGGCAACTGCCTGAAGACCGTGGGTTACAAGAGAAACAAACATTGGGGCAGGGTAAAAGAGCATATCTCCAAGAAACGAACCTACTCCTCCAACAATAAAGGCTGCAACCGGATCAAGTAGCAGTGCTGCCGTGCAGATGATGGCATCGCACAGGTAAAGATGTCCCCCGGGAACCGGAATGCCAAAGCTTGACATTATGATGTTGAAGGCCATGAATACTCCCGTAAGGGCGATCCATTTAACTCTGTTTGTGGTCCTTAGTGACCCCTGTGATTTTTGAACAGTTTGTGCTTTTTCCATAGTGTTTCTCCTCCTGATGTCTTTATGATTAGCTTGACTAATAAACTTTGTTTAATATATCATCAAACTGGTACTATTAAAAATATCAGTTTTGGAAAATTTTATATAACCAGATGAAAACGAATAAACGATATCTTACTATTTATGAGCAGGTCCGTGAGGACATAATCGAAAAGAGATACCGCAAAGGAACCAAGCTCCCTTCAAAGCGGGTCATGGCAGAGCGTATGGATGTCAGCGTTATTACCGTGGAACATGCCTATGAGCTTTTACTTGAGGAGGGGTATATTTCCACCAGGGAAAAGAGCGGCTACTTTGTCATATTTGATGACAAGGAGATGTTTGCATCAAAGCCCGGCTACTATGGCAATGTCCTCCAGAGGATGAGGGCGGGCCTTACCGAAAAAAATCTATCAGAAGCAATATCTTCAGCCGGTGCGGATTTTGGTAAAGGATCGTCCGTAAAAAATGTATCCGGAACGACCGGCAGTCCTGTGCCTTCTTCCAATGTTTCACCCCAAAAATCAATCCACAGCCTTGATTTTTCATATTCCATATACGCCAAGACAGTCCGCAGGGTCCTTAGCGAATACGGCGACTATGTCATGGGAAAATCCCCTTTTAAGGGGCTTGTTAGCTTTCGCGTGGCCATAAGTGAATACCTCGGAAGGAGCCGCCATATGCAGGTTTCCCCGGAGCAGATCATAGTGGGTGCAGGAGCTGAGCACCTATACGGTCTCATAGTCCAGACCTTTGGACGCGATATAAGCTACGGCGTAGAGAGCCCATCCTATCAGAAGATCGCCAAGGTATATGAAGCCGGCGGAGCGAGCCTTAACATGCTTCCCCTGGTAAGGGATGGTATAGACAGCACAGCGCTCTGGGCTGGAAACATGAAGGTTTTGCACATAACACCCTATAGGAGTTTCCCCAGCGGCGTTACAGCCTCTGCCTCTAAAAAGAGAGAGTATCTGCGCTGGAGCCAGCAAAAGGACGGATATATCGTGGAGGACGACTTTGAATCTGAATTTACCTTAAGCAGAAAGGCGGAGGAGACGCTCTTTTCCATAGACGAAAACGGCCGGGTGATATATGTAAATACCTTTACAAGGACAATCGGAGCCTTTGCAAGATGCGCCTATATGGTTCTTCCACAGAGACTGTTAGCTCTTTTTGAGGAAAAGAACTCCTTCCGTGACTGTCCTGTACCGACCCTTGATCAGCTGACCATCTCGGCACTTATCGAGAGCGGAGACTTTGAGAGGCACATAAACAGGGTTCGGAGACACAACAGAAATAATGTGATATAATGTGTTGGTAATATGCTGTTCATTTTTGTTCGAGATTTTGATTATATTTACTTCATTTTATTTCCCGGTACATATGAGAGGTGTCAATGAGCGGTTGGAATGAAAATGATCCAATGGAATATGATCATATAGACGATCTCACGGGGCTTCACAATATCAATGGTATTCTGAGCCACCTGCAGAGCCATGATGACAAGTACTCTGCAAGCGCAAGCTCTGTGATCATCTATCTCAATGTTATGAATTTCAAGACCTTTAACCAGCGCTACGGTTTTATCGGGGGAAATGAATTCCTCAAGGGCCTGGCAGATGAGATTCAGAACATTTTTCCTGATGAGCTGGCAGCCCGTACAGGCGGCGACCAGTTTATTATTCTTGGCAATTCCCTTGAAGCAAAAGAAATACTGGACAGGCTCTCAGAGCTCAGAGAAGCTGTGATAAAGCACCAGAAGGGCCTTACCGTGCGCATCAAGGCCGGTATTTACCAGGCCAACGGCGAAGAAAAGGACCCAGTTATCATGGTGGACAGGGCGAAGATTGCCTGCGACGATATCATCAAGGTATATGACCGGGATGACAACTTTTTTAGCGATGAGCTCAATAAGAAAAATGAGCTCAAGCAGTACGTTATAGATAACTTCGAAAATGCTTTCAAACAGAAATATTTCACTGTTTATTACCAGAAGGAAGTAAGGTCTCTTACTGGAAAGGTCTGTGGCTACGAGGCCCTTGCAAGGTGGCAGGATCCTGAGATGGGATTGGTATCACCTGCTATTTTTGTGGAGGTGCTTGAGAACGTACATCTTATCCACAGGCTGGATATATGCATCATAGATATGGTGTGCTCGGATCTTCGAGATGACATTGACAGCGGCTATGCGGTGAACCCCATATCCGTCAATCTGTCTCAGCTTGATTTTGAGCTCTGCGATATTAAATCAGAAATTGACAAATGCAGGGAAAGGTATAATATCCCCGTTGATCTTCTCCACATAGAGATCACAGAGAGTGCTATTTCTTCCGGATCCGATTTCCTTGGTGAAGAGATCAGGAAATTCAGGGAAGCGGGCTATGAAGTCTGGATGGACGACTTCGGATCAGGCTACAGCTCTTTAAACAACTTAAAAAACTATGACTTTGATGTGCTTAAGATAGACATGGCATTCCTAAGGTCCTTTGAGACCAATAAAAAAACAAAAGTTATTCTTGCAGCCATAGTAAATATGGCGAAAGAGCTGGGTATCCACACTCTTGCAGAGGGCGTTGAGACCCAGGAGCAGTTCGAGTTTCTTCGGAGGATAGGCTGCGAAAAACTGCAGGGATACCTTTTTGGAAGACCAAAGCCTGTAAGCGAATTTGACAGGGCAATGGACTGCAGCTACGACGTCTGTGAGGACATCAGGTTCAGCAGCTACTATGACAAGATTGGCGATATAAACTTCCTTGGAACCACTCCTCTTAGGCCTAAGACCATGGAGGTTATAAATAACACGCCAATAGCCATCAGTGAGATGGAAAATGGCATTCCAAGATACATCTACGCCAATAATGCTTACCTTGATTTCCTGAGTTCCCTTGGGCTTTCAAGCATGGAAGAGGCTAATGATACCTATGCGGAGGCTCAGATCCCTGAAGTCAGGGAATATGCGGCTGCTCTTGAGAGGGCATCCAAAGACAGTGATCACAGGGCAGAAATCGACAATATTACCAACGGTCAGATCTGTAACAACAAGATCAGATTTCTTGCGGAGGCAGATGGCAAAAAAGCTTTCGCTGTGGTTTCAAGAAACCTCTCATCCCGTGCGGATACTGACCTTGCTGAGTCCATGCAGGTTGCTATGGCTCATGTTTTCAACCAGTACTTCAGGGTTGACCTGTTTGATGAGAACGGAACTGTTGAGAACATCTTCCTTAATGGCGATCAGCTGGCTGTAGCTGACAAGGAGCCAAATGCAGCAAGTGCCTGCAGGGTTTACTCCAGCATGTACCTGTATCCTGAGGACAGGGAGAGGTTCATAGAGTTTTACGATCTTACCACGATCCTTGAAAGATGCGAGAAACAAGGCGTTCACTACATAGTTGATTATTATCGCTCTGCAATTCCCGGAGATAATGGCAGAATCCAGATGTACATGCTGCTTCCTTTCCAGTACAATGGTAAGTGGAAATTCATTTCATGCTGCAGATATGCAGATGATATCAAAGATGCTTGGAAGTAGCGGGAGTTTAAATGCTTAGGTTTTGTTTTGGGGCCTCAGGTGCAGGAAAGAGCACCAGGATCTACGAGGAAATAATAAAAAGAAGTATGAATGAGCCCGGCACTGATTATCTCATAATCGTGCCGGATCAGTTTACTATGCAGACACAGAAGGATGTGGTAAAAATGCACCCTTCCCATGCCATAATGAACATCGATGTACTGAGCTTTGGCAGGCTCTCCCACAGGGTATTTGAGGAGACGGGCCATAGCTCTTTTTCTGTGCTGGACGACGTGGGCAAGACCCTGGTCCTTCGCCATGTGGCGGACATGCTGGGAGAGCGACTTTCTGTCATTGGCGGCAAAATGCACCGCCCCGGCTATATTGACGAGGTGAAGTCCACTATCTCCGAGTTCATGATGTACGGCATCGGGGATGAAGAGCTGGCGCTCCTTACGGAAAAGAGCTCTAAGAAGGGGGCACTTTGCAGCAAGCTTAAAGATCTTAGGCTCCTTTACAGCGAGTTCTTAAAATATATCGATGGCAAATATATAACTACAGAGGAGACTCTGGACGTCCTTTGCAGGGCACTGCCGGATTCTGCCCTTATAAGGGACAGTGTCATTGTATTTGACGGTTTTACTGGCTTTACACCAATTCAGTACAGGGTCATAAAAGAACTATTGGCTCTGTCAAAAGAGGTTATTGTATCCCTTACAATAAGTCCAGAGGATGACCCTTACGCCGAAGATTTCGGCGAGCAGGAGCTGTTTATGCTCAGCAAAAAGACAGTCCGTGACCTGGAAAAGCTTGAGTTTGAGGTCCAGAGGGAAAAGGGCAGCGGGGTTTCGGATTTTGGAGCTTTCAGGGCCCTGCGCCACCAGGAGATGGCAGCAAATACAGATTCCGCTGATAAATCTGTTTGCAGCGACAGCTGTGACATATTCATAAGAGATGAGATAGTAGCAAGACATAGAAAAAATGAGGCTTTTGGATATCTGGAGAGATCTCTTTTCCGGTATAAAAATCAGAAATTTGAGGGTAAAAATTACTCTATTGTCATATATGAAGCCAGTGATCAGGCCCAGGAGATAAGGCAGACCATGATAAAGATTGCGGGCCTTGTAAGGGATGAGGGCTATGCCTACAGGGATATCGCCCTGGTGTGTGGAAGCCTTGAGGCCTATGGGGAGCAGATAGCAAGGGCTGCAGCACGATTTGACATACCTGTCTATGTAGATCAGAACACCAGCATTATGTTAAATCCCTTTATAGAGTACATCTCAAGTGCCCTGAATATCGTTATCTCAGGGTACAAGTACGAGGACGTGTTCCACTATATGCGTAGCGGCCTTACGGGCTTTGACATGGCGGATACGGACCTGTTGGAGAACTATGTCAGGGCCCTTGGTATCCGCGGGGAGAAGGCCTGGGAGGATAAGTTCCTTCGCAGGATGCCAAAGCGGTTTAAAAAGTACGCAGACCCTAAAAAGAGGAGCGAAAGGGACCTTTTAGAGCTGTCAAAGCTTGAAGATATGAGGGCTGCCATCAATGGCCAGCTTTCGCCGCTGTTTAAGGTCAAGAATGGCACGGCAAAAGACATAATTGGGGCCCTTAAGGAAGTCATAGAGGGCAATGACTCAAAGGGCAAGCTTGAGGCCTACAGGCTGCGCTTTGAGGCAGCAGGGGACCTTAAAAAAGCCCGTGAATATCACCAGATATACGACAAAATTATGGCGCTCCTTGATCAGATTGAGGGGCTTATAGGTGATGAGAAGCTGGGGATAACCGAGTTTAAGGACATTGTATCAGCCGGAATCGGGGAGATCTCTGTGGGGACCATCCCCCAGGATGTAGACAGGATCATCGTTGGAGATATAGAGAGGACCAGACTCAAAGAGGTTAAGGTCCTGTTCTTTGTGGGAGTAAACGACGGCAATATCCCCTCGAATGCTGCAGGAGGCGGAATCCTCTCCGACATTGACAGACAGTTCCTTATTGACCTTGGCACAGATGTGGAATTTGCCCCCACCCCAAGGCAGCAGATGTATATCCAGAGGCTCTATCTTTACATGAACCTGACAAAGCCAACGGACAAGCTGTTTTTGTCCTATGCTGAACTGTCCGGGGATGGAAAGAGCTTAAGCCCTGCTTATCTTATACCTAAGGTGCTTGAGATGTTTGAGACTCTTACAGTTGAGAGACCTGAAGATGACGGCCTTAAGCAGCAGATAGTGTCCAAAAAGGACGGGATATATACCCTTTCATCCCTTATCTGCGACTATGCCGGCGGGGGACTTAATAAAGAGGACCACAAGTATATAGCTGCTCTTGGAAAAGCGTTGTATGAGGATGGTCAAAACCTCATAGACAGGCTTGTGGACGAGGCCTTTAAGCACTACGAGTCAGTACCCCTTTCCAAGGCCATAGCCCTTGCACTGTACGGGGCAACCCTTGAAAACAGCGTAAGCCGCCTTGAGCAGTACGCAAGCTGCGCCTATGCCCACTTTGTAAAGTACGGGCTTAGGCTCGATGAGCGTCAGGAGTTTGAATTTGAAGCCTCTGACCTTGGAAATGTGTTCCACAAGGTGCTGGAGAAGTACACAGATGAGATAATCACTAAGAAAATAGACTGGAGGACCCTATCCCAGCAAGAATCTGACAGGATGTTAAATGATGCTTTAACTGAATGCGCAGGTTCCTATGGAGAGACCATTCTTCTTAGCAGCGCCCGCAATCAGTTCATGGTTGAGCGCATCAGGCGGATACTATCAAGAACCGTGGACACTCTTAAGTACCAGATGACCAAAGGCGCTTTTGAGCCGGCTTTTGTGGAGATGAGCTTTGAGGAGGCGGGAAGCATCGATGAGATCAATGTGAACCTTTCCAATGATGAGAAGCAGGGAATAACCCGGAGGATGAAATTAAACGGAAAGATTGACCGGGTTGATCTATATGAGGATTCCGATCATGTCTATGTGAAGGTGATGGATTTTAAATCCGGAGCCCACAAATTCAACATTGCATCCCTGTACTATGGACTTCAGCTGCAGCTTGTTATGTATATGAACGTTGCCACCGCCGTGGAAAAGAAATTATCCGGCGGAAAAGAGGTTGTTCCTGCAGCAATTCTTTATTATCACGTTACAGACCCTGTGGTTGACGGAAAAGAGGGAATGGTAACAGATGATATCAATAAAGAGGTTATCAGCAAGTTAAAAATGACCGGATTGGTTAATGGAAACATGGATATCGTAAAGCTGCTTGACAAGGACATTTCAGGCACTTCGGACATCATTCCGGTTATGATAAAAAAGGACGGGGACTTTGGAGCAAAATCCCAGATAGCAACCTCCGATGAGTATAAAGCTATATCCGGTTTTGTAAATAAAAAGATAAAGGACTTTGGAAAAGGGATCCTTGATGGTGATATAAGTGTTAATCCCTACGTATCCGGCCAGATGAGCTCCTGCAGCTACTGCAGCTACAAATCGATCTGCGGCTATGATGAGCACATTAAGGGATATAAAAAGAGGGAGCTTGATATAGAACCGGATGAAGCCATGGCAAAGATCATGGAAGAAGTGAACAATAATGCTTTGGATGGAATGTAGGACATAGTATGGAAGTAAAATTCACGCCTGAACAGCAGGCCGTTATCGATGAAAGAAACAGCAACCTACTGGTATCAGCTGCAGCCGGATCCGGCAAGACAGCTGTACTTGTTGAGCGCATAATACAGATGATCTCAAAGGACCTTGATGTTGATCACCTCCTGGTGGTTACCTTTACCAAGGCTGCAGCAGCCCAGATGAGGGAGAAGATAACTGCAGCGATCCGAAAAAAGCTAATGGAGGATCCTGACAATGTTCACCTCCAGAGACAGGAGACCCTTATCCATAACGCTCAGATCACAACAATTGACTCATTCTGTCAATACATCATCAGGAACAATTTTAACTCTATCGGTATCGATCCTTCCTTCAGGGTAGCTGATGAGGGAGAACTTAAGCTCATCGCTGAGGATGTGATGAAACAAATGCTTGAAGAGGAGTACGACAAGGCCGGGTCAGAAACGGACAGCGACTTTCTCTTTTGCATGGATTATTTCGCTACAGGCAGCAGAGATGACAAGGTAGAGGAATATATTAATCAGTTATTTAACTTTTCCATGAGTATGCCATGGCCCGAGGACTGGATCAGGGAAAGAGCCTCTGATTACGATATTTCTGAGGAGGAGTTCGAGGAACTGCCCTGGGTCAAGGAATGTCTTAAAAGAGCAAGGATGCGCCTTGAGGAGTGCATCAGCAGACTGGATGGGGCCATGGATATTGTAAATGCCCCGGACGGCCCTTACATGTACGCAGATAACCTTGAGGCGGACAAAGCCTGCATCTGTGCGGCTTTAAAGCATGATACCTACAACGCACTTTTTGACGGTATCCGGGGAATCACCTTTGGAAGGCTGTCTTCCAAAAAGGACGTCAGTGTAAACTCTGACAAGCGTGAAGAAGTTAAGGATATCAGGGACGGCGTAAAAAAGGAGATTGAAAAGCTCCGTGAAAAATACTTCGCCCTCACCCGTGACACCATAGTTTCCCAGATGAAGCTGTGTGACAGGGCAGTAAAGGAACTGTGCAGGCTAACTCTTTTGTTTAAGGAGAGGTTCGAGGAGAAAAAGGCAGAAAAGCAGGTCATTGACTTTGCGGACATGGAGCACTTTGCCCTTAACATTCTGGTTCAGCATCCGGATGAAGATAAGTGTAAGGGGAAAACGGCAGATGAGATCATCGCCATGAGTACCCCATCTGACGTTGCCCTTGAATATCGGGAATTCTACCGGGAGGTTCTGATCGACGAGTATCAGGACAGCAACAGCGTTCAGGAGCTGATCCTTAAGTCGATTTCCGGCGAAGTGGCTGACACTTCAGAGCGCTTCATGGTCGGGGATGTGAAGCAGAGCATCTACAAGTTCAGGCTTGCCCGGCCTGAGATCTTCATGGATAAGTTTAAGACCTTTTCTAAGGAAAAGGGCCGGGGAAACAGGAGAATCGACCTTCATAAGAATTTCAGGAGCAGGTCTGAGGTTCTTGACCTGTCCAATTATATATTTGCCAGGATCATGGGAAGCGACCTTGGTGGTGTAGACTACGATGAGGATGCAAGGCTGGTGCCGGGAGCGCAGTTTGATCCACCTGCCTTTAGCGTTGACAGCGAGTTTATCCTGGTGGATGGTAACAGCTCTTTTGCCATGGAAGACAGCCCCATCGCTGACTATGACCCCAGGGAAAAAGAGGCACTGGCCATAGCGGAGAGGATACATGAGCTCCGGAAAGAAAACCAGGGCATCAGGTACAAGGACATTGTCATCCTGCTAAGGTCCCTGTCCGGGTGGGACTCGGTCTTTAAGGAGGTTCTTGAAAGCCAGGGAATCCCTGCATACATTGAGTCCAAGAAGGGGTACTTTGACGCGCCGGAGGTGGCAAACCTTCTTAACATGCTGTCCATCATCGACAACCCAAGGCAGGACATTCCGCTGATCGCCGTTATGCACTCGCCCCTTGGCATGTTCACCGATGAGGAGCTGGCGGCACTGCGAATTGCCATAGACAAGGCGGAGAGCGAGAATGAAGAGCCTGTAGGAGACTCTTTTTACGACGGTCTTATAAGCCTTCGGGAGCTTTCAGATGATAAGTTAAAAGAAAAGGTGGCGGCCTTTGCCTCCATGATAGAGGAGCTTCGGCAAATGTCCACCTATACACCTGTCCATGAGCTTTTGCAGGAGATCATTGACAGGACAGACTACGAGATACTGGTTTCAGCTATGCCCTACGGAGAACAGCGCAGGGCAAATGTGGAGCTGCTTATATCAAATGCCATTAACTTTGAAAAGACCAGCTTTAAGGGGCTTTTCCACTTTGTGCGTTACATTGAGCACATCAGGGTTGTACAGGTGGACTACGGCGAAGCCGGGATAATAGATGAGAATGCTGATGTTGTGCGGATCATGAGCATCCATAAGAGCAAGGGCCTGGAGTTCCCTGTGGTTTTCGTATCGGGGCTTTCCAAGGCATTTAATATGCGGGATGCCCAGGGAGATATGATCCTTGATATGGACTTTGGCCTTGGTGTGAAGTGCATAAATGCTGACCTGAGGGTTAAATATGACACCTTAAAACGCCAGATCGTCTCTGATGCCATGAAACTTGAGAGCCTTGGGGAGGAGATAAGGGTACTGTACGTTGCCCTGACAAGAGCCAGGGAAAAGGTGATCCTTACCACTTATTCCAAGGACCTTTCGAATGCGCTAAATAAGGCCCTTTCCAGGATAAAGCTTCTGGGCGGCACAAAAGAGCTGTTGCCCTATTCTATGAGAGAAGGAGCCGGGAGCTTTTTTGACCTTATCATGCCTTCGGTGGTGCTAAATCCGGGGCTTAAAGAGGTGCTTTCAAGGTACGAGATCCCCTCAGACCCTTATGATGCGAAAATGGAGAGTCCGGACCAGGTTCCTGTAATCAGGTTTAAGGCTGTTACGGAAAAAGACCTTGCAGAGGGCCTTGTGACTTCTGAGGTGGCAGCTGCCCTTCGAAAAGAGACTTTAAAGGCCATGATCACAGGACAGGACGTGGATAATGAGCTCCTTACAAAGATCCGGGAGAGATTCGGCGCGGTTTACAGGTTTGATGCCCTGAAAGGTCTTTTCACCAAGACCACGGTTTCAGAGCTTAAGCATGCTGCCATGGCAGATGAAGGGGAAGTGTTCACAAAACCGGCAGAGTATGCGGAGTATCCGGAGGAAGTGGTGGAAGATGCTGCAGCAGGGCAGGATGCCCCTGGAGAGGACATCAGATCAGCAAAGGATCCAACGCAGCTCACCGGCGCAGAGCGGGGAACCGCCTACCACAGAATCATGGAGCTTTTGGACGAGAGCATATATGGCGACGAGGCCTTGATGGCGCAGGCAGCAGAGGTGAGAGACGTGGCAAATGCAGACAATTCTGCAAAAAAAAGACTGTTGACGGATGCAGGCAGTACTTTCGGTAAAGGCAGATTAGCAGAGCGCTTTGCAGCTTCCGACAGGATTTACTCCTTCATGATGCGCAAGATCGAGGCCGGTGTCCTCCCTGACACCTACGCAAAGTGCGTCTGGAGCCCGGATATTGCAGCTTTCCTGGCAACAGACCTAGGCCAGCGTATGGGTACGGCCTTCAGACGTGGCCAGCTTATGCGTGAAAAGCCCTTTATGATGGGCGTTTCAGCAAGAGAGCTAGGCGAGAGATTCCCGGAGGACGAGATGGTGCTTGTACAGGGTATCATTGACGCCTGGTTTATTGAAGATGGGGAAATCGTGCTTCTTGACTACAAGACAGACAGGGTGGACACTGAAGAGACCCTGATAAAGAGGTACAAGGTGCAGCTTAAGCTCTACAAAAGAGCCCTGGAAGCTGCTACCGGCATGACGGTTAAGGAAGTGTACATATACTCCTTCGACCTTGGAAAGGTGATCGGGTTATAAAAAGGTGAAAGCCAGTGCCACGGCGTTGGCAGCTGCGTGCACAAGAAACGGGATCGTCAGCACCCGGTGGCGGTAGTAGGCATAGGTAATTACAAGTCCCATGATAAAGCCATAGGCCATCTGGAGCGGATTTAAATGATACAGACCAAAGAGAGCTGCGCATATCACTATGGATAGCGCGGCTTTTTTTGTGTATTTAAGGAGCAGATTAAAGATAAAGTACCTAAACAGCAGCTCCTCGATAAGGGGCGTTGCAAAGCAGTACAAAACCACCAGCACGGGAAGGGATTCACTTGCGTAAAAAAGTCCCTGTGCTGCCTGCTGAAACGAGACGTCCTCTACCAGACCCGTGATGTTTACTGCAAAATTCAGCACACCTGCCAAAACCGCACCAATACAGGTCCAGATCAGAAATACATACCATTTTGGCCGCTCCGGCGGCGTTTCGAAATCGAAGATTCCATCGAACATGTCTTTTTCCTGTTAAATCAAAATAATTACATGAACTACAATTGAAGAATGTTGTTATCAGGCCTTCCCAAGTACGATCTTCCCGATATCTTCCACGGTCTTTGCTATGTAATCTGCGCCGGCTTCTTCCATCTCTGCGCGGGTCCCGTAGCCATACAGAACTCCGATACATGGTATCTCAAAGGAATGGGCACCCTCAACATCGTAGGACCTGTCTCCAACCATGACGGATCTGCCAACAACCTGGCGGATTCTTTCCTTGGCGCTTTCAGAATCACCGGAAGAGATCAATCCTCGCTCCCCTGCAATATCACCAAGCAGCGCCAGGACTTCTTTTACCACCTCGCTCTTGGTGGACCTGGTACCATCCAGCTCGCAGCCAACTATGACATCAAAGTACTCCTTAAGCCCAAAGTGTTCAAGAACCTTATGGATCATGGGCTGAGGCTTGCTGGAGGCGATGGCAGTCACAAGGCCGTTTGCCTTTAGTTCTTTTAATAGAGCTTCAATCCCCGGATATACGCTGTTTTCAAATATACCTGTGACGTTGTAGTACTGGCGAAAGACCCCTATGGCCTCCCAGGCCTGTTCCTCTGATAATCCATACCTGTCAATGAAGCTCCGGTCAAGGGGCGGGCCCACAAAGAGCCTCCTTTTGGTTTCATCAGGCTCCTCAATTCCAAAGTGCTTAAGGGCCCTCATGGCCGCATTTATGATCCCGGGGCCTGAATCTGTGATGGTTCCGTCAAGGTCAAACAAGACAAAGCTGAATTTACTCATGTTTCCTCCAAAAAAATCTATTGACAATCCCCTGCTGTAAGTGTTTAATGATTACTGAACTTAATAAAGCCGCTAGGGGAGCAATGCTGAGAATGTACGCTGCGTGCGTCTAACCCTTTTTACCTGACCCGGATAATGCCGGCGTAGGGAAGCATATATTATTACATGCTATGTACTCATGTAATAATACACTATCAGGTTGCAGATTTACACAAGTATTTGTAAAGACCTGACGTACAGATTTTAGATCACAACCTCCCCAAGCGAAAAAAGCATAAAGGGAGGTTTTTTGTTATGAATCTATTTTTACAGCCTGTTGTAGATGATGGATATACCACCTACAGCATCACAAACGGGGGTTACGCCCTTTTAGTCGTTCTGGCAATCGCGTTACTTCTTCTTGTAAGCTACTTTATCAATAAGGACGGACAGTTCAAGCTCAGTATCAAGCAGATGACAGTTTCCGCACTCTGCCTGGCTCTTGCCTTTGTTCTTTCCAATTTCAAGCTCTTTAAGCTTCCAATGGGCGGATCTGTTACTGTCTTTTCCATGTTCTTTGTAACCTTCATCGGATATCTCTACGGCCCAAGAGTAAGCATTTCAGCTGCTTTTGCCTACGGACTTCTCCAGATGGTTGTTGACCCTTATATCATCAGCGTTCCACAGCTTCTTTGCGACTACATCCTTGCATTTGCAGCTCTGGGCGTTTCAGGGTTCTTCTATAGCAGCAAGCACGGCCTGATCAAGGGCTACATCGCAGGAATCTTTGGAAGATTTCTTTTCTCAACCCTGTCAGGTGTGATCTTCTTTGCAGACTACGCTCCTGAGGGAATGAATCCTTTAGCATACTCAGCAGCCTACAACGGCTCCTACATCGCAGCCGAGGGTGCTCTTACCATCATCCTGCTGGCAGTTCCTGCAGTACACGACGCACTTTCCCGCATCAAGCGCGAGGTCAATGAAAAGAGCCTTCGTAAGCAGGTACAGCTTGGATAATTTTTTTCTTGCAATATGCCTTTAAAAGTTATTAAATGTAAAATGATGATAAAAAGGCAATTGGAAGGATAAAAGAATGGAAAACCTAAAGATCCCAAAGAACTACCAATCCGCTCTTGATCTCCACGACACACAGGTCGGGATCAAGACAGTCAAGGACTTTTTCCAGGGAATGCTCTCTACAAGGCTTAACCTTCAGCGTGTCACAGCACCGCTGTTCGTAACCCCTGAATCAGGTCTTAATGACAACCTTAACGGCGTAGAGCGCCCTGTTTCTTTCGATATCTTGAATGAGGACAAGCGCCCTGCAGAGATTGTCCACTCGCTTGCCAAGTGGAAGAGATACGCCCTTAAGAAGTACGGCTTCAATGAGTATGAAGGTCTTTATACCGATATGAACGCTGTTAGAAGGGATGAGGTTCCTGACAATATACATTCGATCTTCGTTGACCAGTGGGACTGGGAGAAGGTCATCAAAAAAGAGGACAGAAACCTTGACTATCTCAAGGAGACTGTAAGAAACGTATACAAGGTTTTAAGGAAGACTGAGAAATTCATGTCTATCCAGTATGACTACATCGAGGAGATCCTCCCTGACGAGATCTTCTTTATCACAACCCAGGAGCTGGAGGACATGTTCCCGGACAACACTCCAAGAGAGCGGGAATATTTCATTGCCAAGGCAAAGGGCGCTGTTTGCATCATGCAGATTGGCGACGAGCTTGCTTCCGGGGAGAAGCACGACGGAAGAGCTCCTGACTATGATGACTGGCAGCTCAACGCCGACATCATCGTTTATTACCCTGTTCTTGACATTGCTCTTGAGCTTTCCAGCATGGGCATAAGAGTAGATGAGGAGTCACTAAAGAGCCAGCTTGAGAAGGCAGGCTGCACCGAGAGGGCAGAGCTTCCTTTCCAGAAGGCAATCCTCGACAGGGAGCTTCCATACACCATCGGCGGAGGAATCGGACAGTCCAGGATATGCATGTTCTTCCTCAGAAAAGCCCACATCGGAGAGGTTCAGTGTTCAATCTGGCCTGAAGAGATGGTCCAGGAAGCAACCAAAAACGGAATACAGATACTGTAAAAACAGTATAACAGAGAGTCTGACCTGCATGGCCGGGCTCTTTTTTCATCAGAGAACCCTCAAAAAATCTTCAAAAACAATTCACAAAATGGTCACAGAAATCTATTTACAAATCGGCCGTAAAAATATATTATCTTAAAACGTAAACGCTTACAAAATTTTTTAATCGTATTTCTTAAACGTTTTCGTAATCGCTTTTGAGTTTATATTCATGAGGTTTTAAGGAGTTTTAAAGGAGATTTTTATCATGTTAGGAGAGAATATTAAGAAGATCATCAGACTCAATCTTTCAGATGTTGCAGAGTTCGTCAGCGCAGCTACAAGATGCGATTTTGACGTTGATATTTATTACAACAGATACGTTGTTGATGCCAAGTCAATGCTTGGAGTTATCGGACTTGACCTCACCAGGCCTCTCACAGTAGAGTACAGAGGTTACGATCAGGGATTTGAGCAGTTTTTAAGTGCTCACGCAGCCTGATCATTAAAATTTGAATACTTAATGGATATTTCAATCTATAAACACAGATAAATCAGGATAATTCCTGCTTTTACCTGTGTTTTTTTGTTTTAACACTTATGGTATCATTTACCCTATGGACATCAAACTTTCAGTCCGGGGCCTGGTGGAGTTCATCCTGCGCTCCGGTGACATAGACAACAGAATACATCAGGTCTCCGCGGATGCCATGCTGGAAGGAGGCAGGATCCACCGCATGATCCAAAAGAGCATGGGCCCTGACTACCACGCCGAGGTACCTCTTTCCTACGACAAAGATTTTGGGGAATACCATCTGTACCTTGACGGCAGGGCAGACGGGATCCTGGATAAATACATGGACGAGCCCATGACCTCGCTGGAGGCAGGTCAGGAGTCTTTTCTGGAAAAGAAAACCTTCCGCCCCATGATAGATGAGATAAAGGGCACCTACAGGGATCTTGCCAGGATGAAGGCAGCAGACCCTGTCCACCTGGCCCAGGCCAAATGTTACGGAGCCATGTACCTGTTGGAGCGCCATTACACCGATGTGGACGTGCGCCTTACCTACTGCAACATGGACACCGAGGAAAAGAGATATTTCGACCACTCCTTTACCTACGACGAGATAGTCTCCTGGTTCTATGACCTGATCCTGCAGTATAAAAAGTGGGCTGACTTTGAGTGCCAATGGGCCAAGACCCGCACTTCTTCCATAAAGGCAACAAATTTTCCCTTCCCCTACAGGGAGGGCCAGAAGGACCTGGCAGCTGCGGTGTACCGCACCATTGTCCACGGCCGTAAGCTCTTTTTACAGGCTCCCACAGGCACCGGCAAGACCATATCCACGGTGTTTCCAACAGTTAAGGCCATGGGGGAGGGCAAGGTCTCCAAGATCTTCTACCTGACAGCCAAGACCATTACGGGCTCTGTAGCCACCGAGGCCTTTGACATCATGCGCAGCAGCCAGAACCTCAAGCTCAAGACCTGCGCCATCACCGCAAGGGACAAGATCTGCTTTCTTGACGAGGAAAAGAGAAACTGCAATCCCGAGGCCTGTCCCTACGCAAAAGGTCACTACGACAGGATAAATGACGCTATATATGACCTTCTTACCGGTGAAGATTCCTTTGACAGGGAGATGATCACAGAGTACGCCAAAAAGCACCAGGTATGCCCCTTTGAGATGTCCCTGGACATGAGCCTTTTTGCGGACGCCATTATCTGTGACTATAACTATGTCTTTGATCCCTTTGTTTACCTTCGCCGCTTTTTTGCCGACGGAAAAGAGAAGTCCTTTGTATTTCTTGTGGACGAGACCCACAATCTCCTTGACAGGGGCAGAGGGATGTACAGCGCTGCTCTGAAAAAAGAGAATTTCCTCACCTTAAAAAGCACCATCAAGGAGTTCCACCCAAGGATCGCGGGGCATCTTGATAAGTGCAACAAGGCTCTTTTGGAGCTTAAAAGGCAGTGCACCGGGGACTATCAGATATACACATCCATAGAAGCCTTTGTTACGGCGCTGAACCGCCTATCCACCATTATGTCCGAATATCTTGAGGATCACGATGAGGGTCCCTGCAGGGAGGATATCCTGCAGTTTTATTTTGATGTGTCAAGATTCCTTACTATATATGACCTTCTTGATGATCACTACGTGGTATACGGGGAGTTTGCTGAGGATGGAGGCTTTATCCTCCGCCTCTCCTGCATAGACCCATCAACAAATCTTGCCATGTGCATGGACAGGGGAGTTTCCACGATCCTGTTTTCCGCAACCCTCCTTCCTATCAAGTATTACAAGAGCCTTCTTGGAGGGACCAGGGAGGACTACGAGATCTACGCCAAGACCATATTTGACCCGGAAAGGCTTGGTGTGTTCATTGGAAAAGATATAAGCAGCAGGTATTCCCAGAGGGGATATGATACCTATCGCAGAGTAGCCAGGTACATTGATGATGTGGTCAGGGCAAAGCAGGGAAATTACCTGGTGTTCTTCCCATCCCACCAGTTCCTGTATGAGGTCTACAGCATCTATGAGGAGGAGTTTTATGACCCCGAGGATACGGAGCTGCTTGCTCAGTCCTCCTTTATGACGGAAGCAGCAAGGGAGGAGTTCCTTGAGCGCTTCTCAACCGGCAACAGTATTGACCTTTCCAGCATTATCCACATGGACCTTGAGGTGGTGGAGGACAAGAACGTGCTGGGATTCTGCGTAATGGGCGGAATCTTTGGGGAAGGAATCGACCTTAAGAACGACAGCCTCATAGGGGTTATCATTGTTGGTACCGGAATCCCCATGGTGTGCAACGAGAGGGAGATAATAAGGGATTTCTTTGAAAAGAGAGGTCTGGACGGCTTTGACTATGCATACAGATATCCGGGGATGAACAAGGTACTTCAGGCAGCGGGAAGGGTAATAAGGACAGTTGATGATACGGGAGTTGCAGTTCTTTTGGATGACAGGTTTACACAAGGCTCCTACAGGGCGTTATTCCCAAGGGAATGGAGTGGCAGCAGGACTATTTCGACTGATTCGGTCAAAAACGATGTAAGCCGCTTCTGGAGTGAGATAGAAGAGAAAAAATGACCTGTTTTTGGCAGTATGACCCATATAAAAGGGGATTTAGTTTACATAAAACATATATTAATAAATTTATGTAAACTACTGAAACAGTTAAATTGTATAAAATTGTTAGTAAAATTTGCTGAATAGTCAGAAAATGATACGAAAAACAGCAGATATATGACGAAGATGTCATGTGGATAACTCTGTGGAAATTGGGGATTATTCGAAAAGTCATATCCGAAAAGCCGCATAAATAGGCTAGGGGCATATGTTGGTAAAACGAAGTCAAATAGATGATAAAAAATACATTATGACCAAATGGGTCAATAGGTATATGTAAACCACACTTATTTACTGACAAAGCTGTCGCTAAAATCGATTAACGCCAGTAATTTACTGGGTTTTACTGTTATTGTCAGGTATTTACATCTTTCTTGATAGAGTATCCATGTTGTTGTAAAATAAATTCTAATATTTGTTTGTTGGGGAGTTATGTGTGGGTGTTTTGGTATTTTTTTATACTTATCCACATTTAACAGGAGGAGCACTATGAATATAGAAGACTACGGCCAAGACATGGTACTTCTAAATGAAGAGATGCTTAGGGAAAGAGCCAAGATGTCTGATGGTTTTATAACCTGCTGCAACAGGATGGTTAAGAGAGCCAGAGAGATCGGAGATGACAACTTTCTCGGATACAGCTACTATTACCTGGCAGATGCCTATTATCTTATAAGTACGGAATACCGCAAGTTCAATACCAACCTATTAAAAGCTATCGAATATCTTCAGGCCTGTGGCGACATGGAGCATCTGGCCAGATGCTACAATCTTCTTGGCATAGACGCCTTAAACCATGGCAACACGGAGCTTGCCCTTGATTTTTATCTAAATGCCCTCAAGTACGCTGAGACATTAGGCAGCGACAGCAACATTCCGGGACTGATCAATTACAATATCGGCAACATTTATTATGAAAACGGCGATATCAAACAGGCCCTTTCCTGTATAAGAAGCGCCTACAAGGATATCCGCAAGAACAAGAAGGACTCCCTCTATCACAGGAACCTTCTTTACTGCTACTGCTTTCAGATTGACTGTTACATTGACCTGAATAAGCCGGAGTCCGTTGATAAGTGCCTCCAGAGCATAGAACAGATGGAGCAGGACGAGCTGGTAAGCCCGGAGGTGTTCCAGGATCTGTCAGTGCTTGATATCAAGATGAGGGGCTATTACTTCATGGGGGAGACTGATCTTTATGAGAAATACGCAGATATGCTCTCCTATCAGCTCCAGAATAACAAGTTTCCTTTAGACTGCATGGATGACCTCTACAAGATCTGTCGCTTCTTTATGAAAGTGGGACGGGTTGGAGAGGTGGACAGGATCCTTAAAAACGCCAAGAAATCCCTGGATGAGCTGGGCATCGCCAACTTAAGGAAGGGCTATGCCAGGGTCTGCGTTGAGTACTACACCAAGATGGATATGGCAAAAGAAAAGGCCAGAGCCCTTGAGGATTACTACCAGGCCTCCCTTGCCCAGGAAAAAGAGAGTATCGCCAACTACAGATTCTTTATGAATATAAGAAGCCGCCTTTCTTCTATAGAAAAGGAGAACATACAGCTCCAGAGACAGGCGGAGACAGATCCCCTTACAGGACTTGGCAACAGATACAGCCTCAACAAGTATGCTGACACAGCATTTGAGGAGGCCTTTGCAAGCCAGAAATCCCTGGCGGTGGAGATCCTGGATGTGGACAACTTCAAACACTACAACGACGCCTACGGACATCAGGTGGGTGATACCTGCCTTAAGAAGATTTCAGAGGCGATAAATAACGTCTGCAAGGTCAAGACTTCCGTCAAGGCATTCCGCTACGGCGGCGATGAGTTTGTACTTATATATGAAGATATGACCGATGAACAGATCATGGAGTGTGCCACAAGCCTTCGTGACCAGATAGCCTCCATGAAATTCGAGGACAAAAAAAGCGGGAAAACTGTGGGCGTCACGGTGTCCCAGGGTATCAGGAACTCGGTACCAAGCGAGACCAACAAGCTCTGGGACTACATGTATGCAGCAGACAACGCTCTGTATGATGTCAAGGAACACAAGAAGGGCGAAGTGGTACTTCTCCACAATGCCCTCATTTCCCAGAAGTCCCTTGACGAAGCAAGGCATAGCTGATATGGTAACTATTCGGAGCTAAGCAGATATTTTTATGTTTCCAAGTCTTGGCTCCGGATAGTAACAGGATTTGATTACTATTTTAAGGAGATAAATATGAAGAAAGAACTTGAAAAGACCTACAATCCCAGAGAAATAGAGGACAGGTTATATTCCAAGTGGGAAGAGAACAAGTATTTCCACGCAGAGGTAGATGAGACCAAAAAACCATTTACCATCGTTATCCCACCCCCAAATATCACAGGTAAGCTCCACATGGGCCACGCCTTTGACCAGACCCTTCAGGACATCCTCATCAGATGGAAGAGAATGCAGGGCTATAACGCACTGTGGCAGCCCGGAACAGACCACGCAAGTATCGCTACCGAGGTTCGTATCACTGGCGAGCTCAAGAAGCAGGGCATAGATAAAAGAGAACTTGGCAGAGAGAAGTTCCTTGAGAAAGCCTGGGAGTGGAAGAAGGAATACGGCGGAACCATCGTATCACAGCTTAAAAAGCTTGGTTCTTCCTGTGACTGGGACAGAGAGCGCTTTACCATGGACGAGGGCTGTAATGAAGCTGTTACGGAAGTTTTCGTCAAGATGCATGAGAAAGGCTACATATATAAAGGAAGCAGGATCGTCAACTGGTGTCCTGTCTGCAAGACATCCATCTCAGATGCTGAGGTAGAGTACGAGGAACAGGCCGGCCATCTCTGGCACATCAAGTACCCTCTCATCGAGGAGGACGGAACTGTTTCAGGGGACAAGTTCATCGAGTTTGCTACAACACGTCCGGAGACCATGCTGGGCGATACTGCTGTTGCCATCAACCCAGATGACGACAGATACAAGGACTACAAGGGCAAGAAGGTACTTCTTCCTATAGTAAACAAAGAGCTCCCTATCGTAGAGGATTCCTACGTTGATATGGAATTTGGTACCGGTGTTGTTAAGATCACACCTGCCCATGACCCTAACGACTTTGAGGTTGGAAAGAGACATAACCTTCCTGAAGTTAATATCCTTAATGACGACGCCACAATCAATGCAAACGGCGGCAAGTTCGAGGGTATGGACAGATATGCAGCAAGGGATGCCATTGTAAAAGAGCTTGAGGAGATGGGACTTTTAGTTGAGATAGAGGATTACTCTCACAACGTTGGAACCCATGACCGCTGTCATACAACAGTTGAGCCCATGATCAAGGCTCAGTGGTTCGTCAAGATGGACGAGCTTATTAAGCCTGCAGTCAAGGCTGTTAAAGAGGGCGAGATCAAGCTCATTCCACCAAGAATGGACAAGATCTACTACAACTGGACAGACAACATCAGAGACTGGTGTATCTCAAGACAGCTCTGGTGGGGCCACAGGATCCCTGCTTACTACTGCGACAAGTGCGGAGAGGTAGTTGTGGCAAAAGAGACTCCGACTGTTTGCCCTAAGTGCGGACATGACCACTTCACTCAGGATCCCGATACACTGGATACCTGGTTTTCATCAGCACTCTGGCCCTTTGAGACCCTTGGCTGGCCTCATGACACCAAAGAGCTTAAATACTTCTTCCCTACTGACGTACTTGTTACAGGTTACGACATTATCTTTTTCTGGGTAATTCGAATGATCTTCTCAAGCTACGAGCAGATGGGTACATATCCTTTCAAGACAGTTCTTTTCCACGGTCTTATCAGGGATTCCCAGGGCAGGAAGATGAGTAAATCCCTTGGAAACGGTATCGATCCTCTCGAGGTTATCGAGAACTACGGCGCTGACGCACTTCGTCTCACCATCGTTACAGGCAATGCGCCAGGTAACGATATGCGTTTCTA